>OHAN01002151.1_pt1 | contig 14066 bp, 8 predicted proteins | sample 1577121 | NCBI WGS metagenome assembly OHAN01 (sample SAMEA3541554, study PRJEB24748) | human gut metagenome | biome: human gut; feature: human-associated habitat; material: faeces | place: China | collected 2012 | reverse complement strand
CCGATGCCTGCCTTTGCAGCGTTATATGGAACTGGAGTGCATATTATACGGCGGCTGTACAGAGTGTTATTGACGGAACGTGGGACGGAAGCAATTATTACGGCGGTATGAATGAAAATATTGTAGGCATAACACAGCTTGCTGATTTCTGCAAATCGGGAACACAGCAAAAGGTTGATGAGGCAAAGAAGGATATTATATCGGGAAAACTCGGAATATTTGACGGAGTTATAGAGACCAATACGGGAACGACAGTCGGAGAGAGCGGAAAAACACTCAAAGATTCGGATATTACGGGAAATATTAACTGGTATTTCAAAACTGTGACAGTAGTACAGTAAGAGAATAATGGGAGGAATATAGCATGAATCTTAAAAAGAAAATATTGGCGGTTACAATCATTCCTGTACTTGTTTTGGGTATAGTTTCCATAATCCTTACTGTAACTATGGTAAAAAGTTCTGTTATGGAACAGGTTGAGGAAGCTTTAAAAGGAACCGCATCGTCTACTTTGGCGGCATATGACCAAAATGCGGGAGATTACATTGTAACCACAAGCGGGGATATATGGAAAGGAAGTTACAATGTATCCAAATCGGAAAATCTAGTTGACAGAATAAAAGAAAATACAGGTATGGACGTTACATTTTTCTACGGAACAAAAAGAGTGATGACATCGGCACTTGACGCAAATGGGGAAAGAATTCTTGGTTCGCCTGCGGGAGATGTCATAACGCAGAAGGTGTTAAATGATGGAGAAGAATATTTTACAAGCCGTGTTTCGCTGGATGGAGTTATGAATTATGGCTATTATATGCCTGTATATCAGAACGGAAGCAATGATGAGATAATCGGAATGGTGTTTGTCGGAACAAACAAGGCGGACAAGGACGCTGTTTTAAACAGAATTATTGCAATGATATGCACCGCTGTTGTCATTGTTATGGCTATATGTATCGGCATAAGCATGAAGATTGCATATTCTATAAGTTCAGATATAAAGAGAAGTGTAGGAATCGTGGAACAGGTTGCGGGAGGCAGTCTTAATATAGACGTTGACAAAAAGCTGTTAAACCGCAAAGATGAAATAGGTGATTTGGCACGAGGCACAGTATCGCTTAGCAATGCGATGAACTCGGTAATTAACGAAATATCGAGTAATTCAAAGCTTTTGCTTGAAACTTCTGGTGTTCTCGGCGAGGCGGCGGACAATACCGACAAGACAATGAATGAAGTAAGTGCAACCGTTAATCAGATGGTTGAAAATTCATCAATACAGTCAGCCAATTCCAAAGCTACGTTTGACCATATGAAGATTATGGAAAACAACATCAGCGAGACTACATCAGAGGCGGCTCTTCTTAACGAATCAGCCGTGTCTATGCAGAAGTCAGGAACAAAGGTTTCTGAGACGCTTTTTAAATTGTGCAATATCAATGATAATGTAAAAGATATAATTGAAGAAGTAAAAGAGCAGACAAACCGCACAAATGAGTCTGTAAACAAAATTAATTCGGCAATCTCATTTATTTCGGCGGTTGCTGAAGAGACTAATCTTTTGAGCCTTAATGCGTCTATAGAGGCGGCAAGAGCAGGTGAAGCCGGAAAAGGCTTTGCTGTTGTTGCACAGCAGATAAAGAAGCTCGCGGAGCAGTCTAATGATTCAAGTAAGCAGATTGACGATATAACAAAGGTTCTTATGCAGGATTCGTATAAATCTGTCGAGATTATGCAGAAAATGCAGGATATAGTTATAAGTCAGAGCGAAAGCATGGAAGAGACCCGTATTATTGTGGGACAGGTTCTTAATGATATACGCAGTTCAAAGGACAGCATAGAATTAATAATGAACAGTACGGTTAAACTTGAAGGTTCAAGAAATAAGGTGTCTGGTGCCGTTGAAGAACTTGCAGAAATTGCGGGACAAAATATGGAAAGCACTCAGAGAACATTTGAGGAGACGCAGAAGGTTACAGATACGTTCAAGGAAGTGTATTCAGGAGCCGTCAAGCTTAGGGAGATTGCTGACAAGCTAGCTGAGAGTGTGTCATATTTTAAGATGTAATAAAACTGCTTACAGTTCATAAGGCAGATTATTATAGTGATACGTTATTATATTGAAATTAAAACTTTAAATTAATAATATTAAAAATTAATATAAGATATGTTGCATTTTCTCATATCAGGTGTTAGTATAATTAACTGCTGCGTAGATTTGGCGTGATTTAAAGGCCGGATTACGTGCAAAAACTAAAGTTAATTATACCTGATATGAGGAAATTTTTTATGAGTGGAATAAAAACAGAAAATACGTCCTGTGGAATGGATATGACAAGCGGTTCTTTGTGGAAAAAGATAGTTCTTTTCAGTATACCGCTTATGATGTCGCAGGTTCTTGAGGTTCTTTTTAATATGTCCGATGTGGCAGTTGTCGGTAAATTTGCAAGCTATGAGGCACTTGGAGCGGTTGGTTCGACTACAATTTTAGTGACGCTTTTTACAGGATTTCTTATAGGAATGGGTTGTGGTGTCAATGTTATAGTGGCAAGGCAGCTTGGTGCAAGACAGCACAAAGATTTGAAAGATACAATTCAAACAGCATTTATTCTGTGCCTGATTGTTGGAATTATTGTAAGCATTATATGTATTTCATGTGCACATTTATTGTTGAATCTATTAAATACAAAAGAAGAACTTATAGACGGTGCGATGCTTTATTTCAGAATATATGCACTTGGTATGCCTGCCATGGCAGTATACAACTTCGGTAATGCTGTTATGAGTGCCGGAGGAGATACAAAGCGTCCGTTACTCTATCTTTTTATAGCAGGAATAGTAAATGTATGCCTTAATCTTATATTTGTTATCGGATTTCGTCTGGCAGAACAGGGTGTAGCAATGGCAAGTATTATTTCGCAGTATATTTCAGCTACACTTATTATGACTAATCTTTTGCGAAGAAATGATGTGTGCAAGCTTCGTCTTTCGCAGGTAAGAATAAACAAGAATGCAGCAAAAGCGATTCTTATGCTTGGAATCCCGGCAGGAATCCAGAACGCAATATTTGCGATTGCAAACCTTTTTATCCAGAAAGGTGTGAATTCATTTGATTCTGTTATGGTTTCGGGCAATTCCGCAGCTGCCAATTTTGATGCACTTATATATAATGTGATGTCAGCGTTTTATACAGCGTGTTCAAGTTTTATGGGGCAGAACATGGGTGCTGGAAATAAAAAGAGAATGCTTCACAGCTATTTTATAAGCATTGCATATTCATTTTGTGCGGCAGGAATTCTTGGAACTGTACTTTTTGTGTTTGGACGCCAGTTGCTGTCGTTGTTTACTAGTGAGCCGGCCGTTATAGATGCCGGGATGGCAAGAATAAAGATTATGGCTTTTTCGTATGCGGTATCTGCATTTATGGATGCAACAATTGCAGCATCGAGGGGTATAGGAAAGAGTGTTGTGCCTACAATTATTGTTATAAGCGGTTCGTGTGTATTCAGGGTTGCATGGGTATATACAATATTTGACTATTTTCACTCTATACCTTCATTGTACCTTGTTTATGTATTTTCGTGGACAATTACAGCTATAGCAGAAATAGCATATTTTGCATACAGTTTCAGACATTTGAATGTAAGAGGAAGATATTAGTAAAAATCCGACACAGGTATTTGTGAAAAATTAACAAAAAAATATAATAATCGGTAAAATTCATTGACATATTTATGATATAAGTATATTATTTATACATACTTTAATAAAACACATACGCAAAAGCCTTTTCTTTTTCTTATGGGTATTTTTAGTTATTAGTTCACTGCGTGTTTTATTAATGGTAAGCGTGATAATGAAAGGAAGTGTGTGGTAAAAAATATAATTTAGTAAAATGTTCGGAGGGTTTTATGCGATTTAACAAATTATTTAGAAAGGTATTTGCGGCAGTTTCTGCGGTTACTTTGATTGTATCGGGGATGCCTGTAGGATTGGGTGTTACGGCATTTGCAGCAGATACACAGACACGAAAAATTACGTATTCGTTTTCAGCGAATTCAAGTAAGAAAGCACCTGTAGCAGGGGAAATTCTTGATGGAACAGCTGGAGAGTCCGGCGGCATTTTGTATGTGTCACAGGATGTGGGAAACAGTGGCGTTACATATGATAGTGACAAACTTCGTTTCAGACAGGGAAGCGTATTATATCTCCCGGTAAAAGATGACACAACAAAAGTAAAATATGAGCAGTTATGTTCAAATGCTGCAACTGACAGACCTGTATATATCGGCAGTGCTGACAGCGGATATTCTGTTCAGATGAAGACAACAACACAGTCTGTAACAGTGGATGATATTACGGGTTATATTGTTGAAAAAGAAGGGCAGAAGTATCTTCCTGTTATATCAGGCGGAGATGTTAAGATCAGAACAATGGCTTTGACAGAATATAATCCGATTATAAATGTCACAGTTACAGGTACAGTGGCAAATGCAGCAGAAAATGGAATTACAGAGATTAAGTTTGACAGTCTTACAGACAGTTCTGCAAAGACGGTTACTGCACAGGTTGACAGCAACGGCAAGTATTCCGTTGTATTAAAGAGAGTAAACGGCAGTGCCAAGTACGAAGTATCAATAAGTGCTGTAGGATTTAAGATTAATGATACCGATAACGGCAATATTCTCGAACTTACAGGTGAAAATGCTACGGCTGTTAAAGACTTTGAAGCAGTTGCCGATGCAGTTGCAACAGTTTCAGGAAGTATTATGGGAATTCCGGCAGATGCTGTAAAAGGAACAGTTTCAGTTGAATTTGTACCTGATAATTCAAAGCTTTCAACGATTGCTGTTGATGTAAAAGCACAGACAGACGGTTCTTACAGTTTTTCAAATGTAAGTATTAATTCGAGCTCAAATTATTCAGTAGTATTAGGCGGTGTTGACGATTATGAAGTTACAGAAAAGTTAAACAAGGCAGCAGGAGATTATACAGATGTACAAATCGCTGCAACACAGAGAGTAAAGGTTAATGTTTCAGGTAAGTTCGTAACCTCAGATGACAAAGCTTCAGATGTTACAAAGATTACATTTACAAACAAATCTGACAGTAACTATTCTTATTCATTTGATGTAACAGGTGACGGATACAAAGCACAGTTAAGAGCAGGCGAGTACGATACATCAGTTGTATCTGAAAAGTATACTGCATATGACCATGTAAGTGTCGGCAGTTCAGATGTTTTGAATGATGTTTATCTTGAAACAGAAGCAGATACATCACCTGTTGAATATCAGGCTGAAGTAAAAGTGGGTAAGGGCCAGCAGTTTGAGACTATAACAGATGCAGTTAAGTATATAGGCAGAATGGCAAGAACAACAGAGAGAGTAACAATTACTCTTACAGATGCTTTATACAGAGAGCAGGTTATGGTTGATACTCCTTATGTTACTATTTCAAGTGAAGCAGGCTCAACAATAACATGGTATTACGGTTCGGGTTATACTTATTACAGTGCAGATATGAATGGTTATTACAGTGAAGCAAGAGCTGTTGATAAGTATGAAAAAGGCGTTGCAATTGGAATGGGAACAGGCCACTGGGGAGCAACAGTTAATGTACTTCCTACAGCTACAGCTTTCCGTTCAGAAGGTGTTATATATGAAAGTTCATTTAACAGATATATGACAACAGAAGAAGTTGAGGATGGCGTAGGCAAAGGTGGAGATAACTCTAAGGTTGACCGTTCTAAAGCAACAGATGCCGATATCAAACTTTATAAAAATAAGGAAAGAGCTTGTGTTATTTTCATTGAAGCAGACCAGAGCGAATTCAAGGACTGCCAGTTCTTAAGCTCACAGGATACAATGTTTACAGGAAATAATACAGAGCATACATATTTTAAGAATTGTGTCATCGAAGGTACAACAGATTATATCTGCGGTGATGGTAGTGCGGTATTCGACGGCTGTACATTAAGCATGTATGGATACGGTGACAAAGCAGCTTCAGGAAGTATCATTGTTGCGTCAAAGGCACTTTCACAGTTGGGTTATCTTTTCAACAACTGTAAAGTTGTAAAGACTTCTTATCCGGGAATTAACAACGGTATAACAAAGACATATTTTGCAAGACCATGGAGAGCAGATTCAAAGGTTGTATTCTTAAATACAGAAGTTGAAGATGCTAATACTATCGCTCCTGCAGGATTTACTTCAATGAGTAATGTAACACCTGCAAAGGCTAAGTATTATGAATATAATACACATCTTGCAGACGGAACAAAGGTAAGCACTTCAAGCAGAGCTGCAGGCGTTAATAAGATGACTGATGAAGAAGCATCAGCAGTAAAACTTGAAGATTACTTTGAGGGTTGGACACCTGCATACTATAAATCAGGAGATGTTAAGCCGGAACCGGTTGCAGCAGACTACACAGCAGTAGATGAGGCTGTTAAGGCAGCAGAAGCCCTCAACAAAGATGATTATGAGGATTTCTCAGCAGTAACAAAGGCAATCGAAGCAGTAGACAGAACACTTACATCAGAAGAACAGTCAAAGGTAGATGCAATGGCAAAGGCAATAACAGATGCAATTAATGGTCTTGTTAAAAAGCAGCCTGTTGTTGAACCTGATGATCCGGGTAAGACAGACATCAAAGTTGACATTGATAGAAATGAAGATGCTGCTGATTTCAAGGATATTGCATCAGTAGGTGACGTAAAGGTTAAAGATGAAGAAGGCAAAGACCTTACAGTAAGTGAAATTAAGTTAAATGTTGAAAAAATAGCAGCTTCAACATCTGAAAAGATTGATGCGGCTATTGCTGAAAAGAATATTAAGGGATTCGATTCAAAGAATGCAGATTATTATGATATTTCACTCAAAACAACAGACGGAAAAGTTGTTAAGCTTTCAAGCGGTAAGATTAAGATTACTATGTCATACAAGAAAGGAATCAATGCAGCAGATTACAATCTGTATGTATTCCATATGAATAACAACGGAGTTCTTGAAAGTGTAGCAGTTACAGCAGATGAAAATGGTTTCTCATTCGAGGCAGGGTCATTCAGCCCATATGCTGTTGTATACGCAGTAAAGGATTCAGGAAGCGATATAATACCGTCAACACCTGAAAATCCAGGAAATGATGAGACACCAGGTACAACAGAAACACCAGGTACAACAGAAACACCGGGTACAACAGAGACACCGGGTACAACTGTAACACCGGATTCATCAGTTTCAACAGGTGACAGCTTAGGTATGTTCATGTATATGATAATTCTTGCTGCTGCATTGGCAGGAATGGCAGGAGTAGCCGTATACGACAGAAAAAGAGCAAAATAAAAACTGTTTGTAAAAACAGGTAATAAAAATTAAAATTCCATAACAGGGTAAACACCCCCTCACGATATTGAATCTGCGAAAGCAGACAGATGTCGGGAGAGGGTGTTTTTGTTTTTCTTGGGGGACAAATTGGTATAAAAAAGGGCTGCCATACGCAGCCGCTGTCATTTGGTTTAAAAATTTATTTTAACCCGCTATGTTATTTTGAATGGTAATAACAATAGTATAATAATATTTATTATTATAAATGTCAATAGTAAATAACATAATTCCTAAAATTATTAAATGACAAATGTCAAACAATAACTTAAAAGAAAATATACATGATTCAAACTGAAATGTCAAATTAATATAAAAATTAATGTCATTTAATATGGGTAAAAATATTGACAATATATGTTAAATGGTTTACTCTTTTATCAGATAGTAACAGCTAATAAACATAAAATTATTTAAAGTAAGAATGTGGAGGTAAAATTAATGGATTTTAACAGAAAGTGCAGTGAAAATTATTGTTTAGGGCTTGACGTTGGAACAGCAAGTGTGGGGTATTGTGTTATAGATGAAAATGGGAAATTGTTTAAAATTAACCGAAAAGGTGATACCGGAAATAACAAAAGAAACAGTTTATGGGGAGTGCGGACATTCAAGTCAGGTGAGACTGCAAAAGGATGCCGTATAAACAGAAGTGCTAGACGAAGATATTCAAGAACACATACACGAATTTTAGAGTTAAGAAAAATAATGTCAGATATGGTATGCAAAGTTGATGAAAATTTCTTTGCAAGATTGGATGAATCATTTTTGTGGAAAGAGGATAAAAGTGATAAGGCAAAATCTGATTACATATTATTTGCAGACAAGGATTATACAGATAAAGAATATTACAAGAAATATCAAACTATATATCATTTGAGAAAACATTTATTAGAGACGACAGAAAAAGCTGATGCAAGATTTATATATCTTGCATTGCATCACATGCTCAAGTATAGAGGAAACTTCTTATATGAAGGCCAAAAATTTACGGAACTTGATGATTTTAAAATCATTTATGAACAGTTTGTAACTTCATTAAAGGAATATTTAGAGATAGAGTGTAATTATGATGAAATTTCTTGTGAGGAAATTGAAAAAAAATTAAAAGAAAAAAAATCTAAAAAAGAAAAAAATGATGAAGTATCAGAAATATTAAAAAAACTTGGATTAAATAAAAAGTATGCGGGAGCAGTAGCAAATGCGATTATAGGATATAAATTCAATGTTGCAGCAATTATGAATGATAAGAATTTGTGTGATGAAAATGGTAAAGAGATGAGTGTTAGTTTTGCATCAGCAGATTATGAAGAGGAAGAACAAAAATTATCAGATGAACTTGGTGAAAAATTTTCTGTTATAGAAAACTTGAAAAGATTGTATAGCTGGTATGTGATAAAACAGATTATGCAGGGAAGTGACAAAAATCGTGTGAATTATTTATCAGAAGCAATGGTCGCAAAATACGAAAAACATCATGCAGAATTGAAAGAACTAAAAGAATTATTCAGAGATTATAAAACACAGAAAGAATATAGTGAATTTTTTCATAAAGAATTAAAAGCAGAACAAAAAGACGGTAAAATGAGTCCGGCATTTTTAAAAAGTTTTGGAAAGATTAAAAAAGGAGAGTATGTGCCTAATTATGCCAATTATATTAAGGGAATGAAACGATGCGGTGATACGCAATCAAAGGCAAGAGAAAATTTGTATAAATGTATTAAGGCATTATTAGGTGATGTTGCAAAAGATGATGAAAGATATATAAGAATATGTGCTGAAATGGAAAATGATTCATATTTAGAAAAGATAAATGATGTAAGTAATTCAGTTATACCATACCAGTTGAACGAAATGGAAATGGAAAAAATACTGGATGTTCAGGGGAGATTTTATCCTGAATTAAATGACAATAAAGAGTTAATTTTGAAAATGCTTACTTCAAAGATACCGTATTTTGTGGGACCGTTAAATTCCGGTAGCAGGTTTGCATGGATGAGTAAAAAGGGCGGAATGGAAAATATATCAGTATACCCGTGGAATGTAGAAGAGGTTGTTGATGTTGATAAAACAGCAGAAAAATTTATAACAAGAATGACTAATTATTGTACCTATTTGCCGAGTGAAAAGGTACTTCCGAAACATTCGATAATTTATCAGTGGTATGAGGTTTTGACGGAACTTTCTCAAATAAGTATTGATAAGATAAAGTTAGGAAAAGAAATGAGAGATGACATAATACAGAATCTTTTTTTGAAGAAAGTTTCTGTATCGGAAAAAAATTTAATAGAACATTTAAAAAAATCTGGTACATATAGTGATATTGATAACAGGGTTATAAGGGGATATCAGGGTGGAGACAATTTTGCAAGCTCTATGAGCAGTTATATAACATTTAAAAAGATATTCGGTGAAATAAATATGTCTAATATAGATATGATTGAACAGATTATCTACTGGCTTACAATATTTGATGACAAAAAAATCATCAAAAGAAAGATTGAGCAGAATTACAGAGAAAGAATAAATGATTCTCAGTTAAAGAGAATAGTGAAAATTAAATATACAGGATGGGGACAGTTATCTAAAAAATTCCTTACAGGAATTAAAGGTGATACAGGACATACAATTATAGAAATGCTTGAAGAAGGCGATCCAAGATGGAAAGAACTTCCTAATCTGATTCAGATTATAAATAAGGATGAAAAAATAAAAACTGTTATTGAGGAAAACAGATTAAGGTACAATGGTGAAGATGATTTGCCGGATATTATTGATAAATTGCATACGTCGCCTGCAAACAAACGCGGAATAAAGCAATGTATGAAAGTTATTGAAGAAATAATAGAATATATGGGCAGAAAACCTGAACAGATATTTATTGAATTTGCAAGGGAAGAGGGGGAAAAAGTAGAGACAAAAAAGGTAAAGGATAAGATAGATAAAGCTATAGGTAAGTTAAAACAGGAATTTAAAAATTATTATAATAATGATATTAAGCAAGAATTAAAAGATAATGAGAAAAGACTTGATGAAGAAAAGGTAAGATTATATTTCTCACAGAACGGTAAGAGTTTGTATTCTGCTCCAAGTGCAAGTAATCAATTAAGTCTTGATAATCTCAATCAGTATGATGTAGACCATATTATACCTTATTCAATCAGTCAAGATGACAGTATGGATAACAAAGTTTTAGTTAAAAAGATTGAAAATCAGAACAAGGGAAATATGATTGTTTCAGAGGCATTTGGAAATAAAGCTGATTATAAGGAAATGCAAAATTATTGGGAGATGTTATATAAAGCAGGACTAATATCTGAGAAAAAATATAATAATCTTAATAAATCACTTGATGAAGTATTTTCTAAAGGATTTATTAACAGACAGCTTGTAGAGACAAGACAGATTGTAAAAAATGTGGCAAATTTAATAAGTGATTATTATGATGATAAGATTGAAGTAATAGAGGTAAAAGCACAATTAAGTTCATATATACGCAACAAATTTACGCAAGAAAAAAAGGATGATGATGGATTTTGGATTGAGAATACAGAAAATGCAATGTTTTTTAAGAATCGAGGATTAAATGATTATCATCATGCACATGATGCGTACCTTGCGTGCATAATAGGTCTTTATATACAGAAAGTATATCCGGGATGGAAAAATGAATTGAATTTCAAAAAGTACAGACGAGAATTTGAAAAGTATTATGAAGAACAAAAGAAATATAATACCAAATCAAAAAAGGAAATATATATTTCAATGCTTAGCAGATTTACAAAGAATTATGAAAAAGCAGGGTGGAACGGTGAAGAAATTATTGAGTATATGAGAAAAATCTTTTGTTACAGAGATGTAATGATTTCTAAAAAAACAGAAGAAAATACCGGTAGTTTTTATAATCAGACAAGATATCCAAAAGAGAAATTGGATGGAAATAAGAAAGAAACTAAACTTATTCCATTAAAGAGTGGAAATAATCTAAGAGGAAAAGAGGGACTTAAAGAACTTTCGGTAGAAAAATATGGCGGATACCAGGGTGGCGAATGTGCATATTTTGTTCTTGTAAAATATTATACTGTTAAAAAGAAAAAGAAAACAGAAGAAAAGCAGTGGAAAATGGAGTTTGTCGGTATTCCTACATATATTTCATATGAGATTAATAAAGGAAATATCAATTTAAAACAATATGTATGTGATAAGTTAAAAAATGATACCGTAGAAATATTAAGAGGTAAAATTTGCAAATATCAAGAACTTATGGATGAAGAAGGTAATAGATATTTTCTTGTTGGACCTACAGAAGTTGCTAATGCAAAACAATTTGTTCTTGGAAGCAGGTATCAGAAATTTAACAGATTATATTCATATATTAATAGTGAAAACTGGCACTATATAAGAACGGATGAACTTGAAAAAGAAATAGATGAGTTCTTTAAGCTGCTACAGAATAAGATACATAACGAGTTTAAAGGCTATATCAAGGATATAGATAAAGTTATAGGAGCAAATACATCAAAGCTGGATATAGATAAAAAAATAGATTACTTTAACGAAATATATAAAATAGTACAGGCTAACAGTAGCCGTCCGGCTGTATCGAAATTCAATATTGCCGGCATAAGCGATGGGCTCGGAAGGAAAAGAAGCCTTCCTTTTAAGGATAAAATAATAATAGTTGACAAGTCAGTGACAGGAATTTACGAAAGGAGAACATGCTTTGAGTTGGAGAACGGTGGTAATACAAAGTCATGTTAAGTTGAGTTATAAAAATGATTTTATGATTGTTCGGGGTGATGAGGTTAAAATGATACATCTGAGTGAAATTAAAAAAGTTATCAGGATATGTACGAGAAATGGAATTTTTTGATTTGACAAACCGTGAAGGGCATGCTGCAAAAGTATATTTTAACAGTCTGTTCGGAAAGGGATTTTCAAGAGATGATATGAGCTCCGTAAATGCGGCATTAAATTATGGGTATGGGATTTTACTTTCCAATTTTAATAAAGAAATAGTTGCGGATGGTTATCTTACGCAGCTTGGAATAAAGCATATTAATGAATACAATCCTTTTAATCTGACGTGCGATTTAATGGAGCCTTTTCGTGTTCTTGTCGATGAAATTGTATACAATAATATAGAAAAAACATTTGATAAAGATTTTAAACTGTTGTTGGTTGATGTTCTTAATAGGAAAGTTATGTATTGTGGGCGTGAATACTATCTTACAAATGCAATTCAGATTTATCTTGATAAAATATTTGATGCTATTGAACATGAAAGTTTTGATACATCAATATTATATGAATTTGCATGAGTTTAAGATTTATGAGAGTTATGGTACTTTTTGATTTGCCCACAATTACAGAAAAGAATCGTACCGAGTATAGAAAATTTCACAAGTTTCTGATACAGGAAGGATTTATTATGATGCAGGAATCTGTGTATACAAAACTTGCACTTAATGGAACAGTAGCCGAACTGATAAGAAAGAAAGTTAGAAAGAACAAACCGCCTGAAGGCTTAATTGAAATGCTTATTATAACTGAAAAGCAATTTAGCGGAATAGAATACATATCTGGTGAAGAACAGAACTGTGTTATAGATGGAGAGGAGCGATTGATTGTAATATGATAATGAGAATACCTTCATTTGAAAATGATATTGTTTTTTCTGAAAATTATATAAGTGTGCTTCATATACAAAACGGTACATTGTTTGCAAGAATAATAGGAAGCATTAACAGTCTTATAAACGGAGTTGAGGAGCTAAACGAAAAAATTATTTTTATCGATGAGGATGAAAAAATAATGAAAGCTTCCAAAGACATTATGCTTGTTACTGATATATGGAATTTTGATTTTAATCAAAAGAAAATACAAAGTGCTTTGTTTCAGAAAATAGAAAAAATATATCAGCAAGAGTATGAAAGATTGAGTGATTTTCAGACACATTTTCAAAGTTTGCAGATAAATGCTATGGATGTATGGGAAGATTTACCGTTCGAATTTGAATACAAAGACAGTATCGGAGTGCAGGAATATCTTAAACTTCTAGGTTTAAAAATTGCAATGGGTGACAGAGATTCTAAAATCATAGATATTGTATTGATGATAATTGATGTTGTTGAATATTTTGGAATAGCAAAATTAGTTGTTTTTACTAATTTAAAACTTTATTTGTCTCAAAAAGAATTGGAAGAGGTTTATAAATATATCATGTATAAAAAAGTAATGGTTCTTTTGTTAGAAACAGGAGATGAGAAAGAATGTGTTAAAAATGAAAAAATTCTGTTTTTAGATAGTGATTATGATGAACTTATGATGTATAATGACTAAATAATAGTTGACATTCAGAGTAGAGATTAGTTGCTATAGTCCCAAAAACTCCTTGTATAATGTTATAATATACGAATTTGATATTTTAGGAGTATGTTATTTTGAATGGTAACAAAACTGCTGATTTTGTTTATATTAAGAATAGATTATTTTAGGAGTATGTTATTTTGAATGGTAACAAAACCTAAGGAACTCGCAAGCGACATTACAGGTAATTTTAGGAGTATGTTATTTTGAATGGTAACAAAACAACAGGCTTGTCGGATTAAACCCCGGAACTATTTTAGGAGTATGTTATTTTGAATGGTAACAAAACCGGCAATTATCACAAGATTTATAGGG
>OHAN01002143.1_pt1 | contig 14096 bp, 9 predicted proteins | sample 1577121 | NCBI WGS metagenome assembly OHAN01 (sample SAMEA3541554, study PRJEB24748) | human gut metagenome | biome: human gut; feature: human-associated habitat; material: faeces | place: China | collected 2012 | reverse complement strand
AAAACGATATCGCAGAGGATCAGAGGCGCAAATGGTCAGGTAAAAAGAAAAATGAGTATGAAGGTCTAAGTGGTAAACCGCGCACCGTAAAGCATGATAAGCACGGCAATCCGATTTATCCGAAGAAATCCCCGGGGGAAGAGTACCTGATAGTTGATGGATATAATATAATATTTGCATGGGAGGATTTAAAGGAGCTTTCACGCATAAACATTGATTCGGCGAGAGATGCGCTGAAGGATGTTTTATCGGATTACCAGGGCTATAAGGGCTGTCATCTGCTGCTGGTGTTTGATGCGTACAAGGTGAAGGGCAATGCCGGAAAGAGAGAGACCTTCCACAACATAGAGGTTGTGTATACAAAGCAGGACGAGACAGCCGATGCATTTATCGAAAAGACTGTGTTTGGCATACGTGACAGGTACAAGGTAACAGTGGCAACCTCTGACGGACTGGAGCAGCAGACGGTCATGAGCCTGGGGGCACTGCGAATGTCAGCCCGCGAGCTTAAGGAGCATATTGATATGACGAAGCGTGCCGGGATGGAGGCATTCATATCACGATAAACGATCATGAATGGTAACAATATGTGTATAAAGAGATGTTTATAAAGACATTTGTATGTCATAAGCAGAGATATTATAATAGTAAACATGCAAGAACATCAGAGATAAGGAGACAAGAAAATGGTAGTAAACGAAAGCATGTACCAGCTCGGAAGCGTGCGCTCAGCAATCAGGGAGCTTTTCGAGTATGGTAAAAAAAGAGCAGCAATTGTAGGTAAGGAAAATGTATATGATTTCTCAATAGGAAACCCGAGCATACCGGCTCCGCAGATAGTAAACGACACAATAAAGGAGCTTGTGACAGATTATGATTCTGTTGCGTTGCACGGCTACACGTCAGCACAGGGAGACGTGGAAACGAGAGCGGCGATAGCTGAGTTTTTGAACAACACACATGGCACACATTTTAATGCGGACAACCTTTACATGACAATGGGAGCAGCGGCATCGCTGTCAATCTGCTTTCGTGCGTTGACAAGTGACGCATATGATGAGTTTATTACCATAGCGCCATATTTCCCGGAGTACAAGGTATTTGTGAATGCAGCAGGAGCAAGGCTTGTAGAGGTGCCTGCAGACACAGAGCATTTTCAGATAGATTTCGATGCGCTTGAGGAGAGAATCAATGCGCACACCAGAGGTGTCATAATCAATTCACCAAACAACCCATCCGGCACAGTCTATTCTGAGGAGACCATCAAAAAGCTCTCAGACCTCCTTGAGAAAAAGTCTAAGGAGATAGGAAGACCGATATTCATTATCGCAGATGAGCCGTACAGGGAGATAGTTTACGACGGAATCAAGGTACCGTTTGTGACCAAATATTACGACAACACACTGGTATGCTACTCATACAGCAAGTCACTTTCGCTGCCGGGAGAGAGAATAGGATACGTCCTCGTGCCTGATGAGGTGTACGATAAGGCTGAGCTGTATGCAGCAGTCTGTGGTGCGGGAAGAGCACTCGGCTACGTGTGTGCACCAAGCCTGTTCCAGAAGATGATAGTAAAATGCCAGGGGGCAACCGGTGATATCAATGCCTACAAAGAAAACAGAGACCTTCTGTACGAGGGACTCACAAGGATAGGCTATCACTGCTTCAAGCCGGACGGAGCCTTTTATATGTTTGTAAAGGCACTCGAGGATGACAGCAATGCATTCTGCGAGAAGGCAAAGGAGGAGGATGTGCTCATAGTAGCAGCAGACGGCTTCGGCTGTCCGGGCTGGGTGAGAATATCATACTGTGTGGACAGGGAAATGATAAAGCACTCTATGCCTGCGTTTGAAAAGATATACAAGAAATATAATAAATAATAGTTATAAAAAAATAATCCGAAAAAGCGTCGAAAATTGTCTAAAAAATATGTAATTTTCGGCGCTTTTATTATGCAGTTTTCACAAAGTTGTCTCCGTGTGACCGTTGTGTGACCATTGTTTTGTATAATGGAATGAAGAGTGGGAATATAAATAAAATCGTAACGGAATAGTTACAAAAAATACTATAGAAAAGGAGATATGAGAGTGTTTAATAAAAAACTTAACAGGTTACTAGCAATCATGCTAGCTTCTGTAATGGGTGCGACATCGCTTCCGGCAACACAGGTAAGTGCTGATACACCCTCTTCAGAGTATGATATATCTAACGACGCAGCTTCGGATGATATATCTGACAGTAAAATTCCAGATGAACAGGATTCGGATAATAATGCCACCGAGGAAAAACAGCCACAGCAGCTGACGGTAGAGTATACACCGGCGGATGATATTTATGTGGGGAACAAAGTTGTTCCGGTGGTAAAATCCGACAGGGCGGATGCAGCCGTTGACAATTTAAAATACACTGTTGTAGAAGGCAAAAATCTGATTGAAAAGGATACAGACTTTGCATCAAACGGTATATGGACAGCAAAGGATACCGGAACTGTAAGGATAAAGGTGACAAAAGCAGAAGATGACAAATATAAGTCAGCAGAGGCAGAATATACTGTTACCATCAAAGAATATGATTACAGCAGTATGAATAACAGCCTGACAGGGACAATGCTGCAGGGTACACAGTTTTATGTAGAAGCACCTACATTATCGCTGGCAAGTGACAATCAGGCGGTATATGTGGTTAGAAAAGGTGATGAATGGATTGAAGCTGATAAATATCAGCTTATGCCACAGCAGGGTGATAACAGACAGACTCTTGTAATAGCACGTAAGGACAAGGAAAGCGGAGCTATCACAGATATTGGAAGTCTGCGGCTCGACTACAAATATGATACACAGCCTCCAAAGATAACATTGAATCCAAAGGAGGATGATAAACCTGCTTTCACAAAGGATGCTGTGGATTATTATGGAAATGTCAGAAAAGTAGACATGAATATCCACGATGTCTCTTTGGATGATGGTTCCACACAGCTTTGGGTAAAGGTTGATGACCGGGAAGAATTCGATGTATTTGATGTCGATAATGCCCAGAAGCTGATTGATGCAGGAATAGAGTATAGTGAGTGGATCGTGACAGGGGCTGATTATAGCAGCTGCATCACATTTGGTACAAAAGCGGATGAGGAACACAAATATCAGATAATCGGAATGTATGCGAAGGATCAGGCGGAGCATGAGTGTAATGATACAAGCTCAATAGAGCAGCCGTTTTATGTGGATAGAAAAGCGCCTTCAGGTACTATTGGATATGATGCTGATTTAATAGACGAGCAGAATATGGTCAGTCAGCAGGCATCAAATGTATATGGACAGCTGGAGGATATCAGCGGAATAAAGCAGGCATTCTACTATGTGAATAAATCAGATGAAAGTGGCAGTATTTTAAATGATGAGCAGGTAAAAGCGCTTGATGATTCAGCATGGAAGCCGTTAGAGCTTATTGAGGATACATATGAAGCCCGATATAAGTACAAGATTAATACATCTGATCTGAAGGATACTTCATATAACGTATATGTAAAGGCTCAGGACAATTGTAATGGCGAGACAGCATTTTTCTCCACATCGAAGCTGGTTGTTGATACCCTGCCACCGGAGCTTACAGTGTCCCAGGATACCATGACAGCAGCCGATGAAAAAGGCTGGCATAAGGATGATATAAGCTATATCGTTAAGGCTGATGACAGCTTATCAGGAATTAAGAGTGTTGAATACACTGTATTTGATGGGAAAAGGAAAATTGTATCAGGACAGACTGTTGAGCTTGACGAGAGCGGGGAAGGAAGGATAACCATTCCGGCAACAGAGCAGTTTAACGGAATTGATCTGATGCTTTCAGTAAAGGCAACTGATTATGCCGGTCTTAAGACAGAGGTTAAAGGTGACAGCTTCAAGTTCAGCATGGACAGTCAGTCACCTGATGTCAGTATAGAGCCTGAAGCGGGCAAAAACAGAAAATATTTCAATGACGATGTCCGTATAAAAACAAGTGTAGCTGACAGCATTTCAGGTGTTGTATCAGCAAAATACCAGATAGTGACAGATGATCAGTCAGTATCGGATGATGAAGGTGCATGGAATGAGCTTGATGAATCAGGAATCATAAATGTATCGGCTGAGGCTTATCTGGATAAAAAGGTAGATGTATATGTTAAAGCTGTTGATGAGGCAGGAAACGTGACTGTAGCGGATTTGACAGCAAGCGGCAGCCAGCCATTTTATATTCACAAGGCAGCGCCTGCAATAACAGTGACATATGGTACATCTGAGCAGCCGGATCCACAGTGCATCAGCAGTGTAAAAGGCACTGAGTATTACAGGGAAAACAGGATTGCAACCATTTCGGTAAAAGAGAATGAGCTTTTCTTTGACCCCGATGAAACAAAAATCAATGTAAAGGTTGATGGAAATGAACAGACACAGTCAGATGCATGGTCTGAAAAGTCATACTGGGTAAAGACAGGCGAGGGAGCAGAAGCTGTTTACAGTAAGCAGCTCGTATTCAATGCAGGACACAAGTATGAGCTGAGTGTCAGTGCAAAAGATTTGTGTGGTAATTCAGATAATGGATTTGAGATAGAAGGAGACAAATCAGCAGAGTTTGTAATTGACGTACAGTCGCCGACAGGAAATATCAGGTTTGACGGACTTTCAACAGGCATGGATACCGTGTGGGATTTATTGCTGCCAAAAGACAAATATGAGATTTCAAGATTTGCTGCCAAGAAGGTTAATATTGCCGGACAGCTTAGAGATGAGCATGGCGGCATCAAGTCAGCAGAGTATTTCGTTTCAGCAGAGGATGCAATAATTGACGTAGACAGTATTCAGGAGGCTGACTGGAAGACACTTGACAGCCTTAATGAGGATGGCACCTTCAGTGAACCGATAGAATGCGAGAACAAAAACTGCGTGGTATATGTCAGGGTTACAGATTTAAGCGGAAATGTTTCATATATCAGCACAAATGGATTGGTAGTTGATACATGCGCACCGGCAATATCAGTCATCACACCTGAGACAGCATCAGGAGTGTACAGTGCAGATGTGCCGGTAAGTATAGAGGTATCAGATGAGAATGCCACAGGAGTTGCATCAGGAATAAAGAGCGTAAACTATACGGTAACAAATATGGGACAGACGACACAGGATGGAACATTATATAGCTATGATAAGACAGCAGCGGGCTTAAAAGATCTGGAAAATCATGTAACAGAGCAATTTGACATAAGCGCGGCTTCAAACAACAGTAATGAAGTGCGTATAGATGTTACCGCAACAGACAATGCAGGAACGGCATACACAGTAACAAAATACATAAAAATAGATACAACAGCACCAACAGTGCAGGTAAGCTATGACAATAACAGTGCAGATACATCATTTGGAGACACAGCATACTTCAAAGCACCGCGAACAGCAACCGTAAAAGTAACAGAGCGTAACTTTGATGCATCAAAGGTAGCAGCGGAAATAAAAGCCGCAGCAGGTAAGGCACCTGCTCTTTCAAACTGGAGCACAGAAGGTGGAAGCGGTAACGGTGATGATACAGTACATGTTGCCACAATATATTACGGACATGATGACGATTACACATTTGGAATCGGAGTAAAAGACATTGCGGGAAATGCCGCAGCAGGAGTGGATTATGCAAATTCGCTTGCACCGACAAAATTTACAATTGATACGACAGCACCTGTTATTTCGGTAGTATATGATAACAACAGTGCATCAAACGGAAACTATTATAATAACAAGAGAACAGCAACTGTGACAATCACAGAGCACAATTTTGATACAAGCAGAATAGCACTGAGCATGACTGCGCAGGATGCAGGAAAATCAGTAGCAGCACCGGCATTTGGAAGCTGGTCAGATAATGGTGATATACATACGGCAACATTAAGCTTTGATGCGGATGCCACATATACATGGTCACTTGCATATACAGACAAAGCCGGCAATAAGGCAAAAGACCTTGCAAAGCAGGAGTTCTGCATAGATACGACAAAGCCTGTTGTAACAATCAACGGAGTAACCCCGGGCTCAGTAAACAATAATTCAGGAAATATGTCATTTGTAATAGAGTGCACAGATACTAATCTTGAATCCTTTTCACCGGTGCTTACAGTTGAGGTATATGAAAATAGCAGATTCGTAAGAAAAACGATTACCGGAAATGTGATATCAATTTCAAACGGACAACGTGTAGAGTTTAGAAATCTCAATGAGGATGGAGTGTATTCACTGACATGCCATGCACAGGATAAGGCCGGAAATTCTTATGAAACAGTCAATATTATAGATGCAGGCGGAAAGCAGGTGACAGAGACTGCAGGGCAGGGAGGAAAATTGTTGGATTTCTCCATAAACAAAGGCGGTTCAATCTTCTCGCTGGATGACAATACGATGAAGCTTGTAAAGGATTACTATGTGCAGAAGGTATACCATGATGTGGTAGTCAGAGAGATAAATCCGGATGAAGTTACCAGCTGTACTGTCAAAGTAAATGGAAAAGCACTTAAGCAGGGAACAGACTTCAGTGTGAATAATGTAAGTGAAAGCGATGGCTGGCATAAGTACGAATATGTGATATCAAATGCGGTATTTGAAAAAGAGGGTCAGTACAATATCGTTGTGGAGACAAAGGACAAAGCAGATTCAGTTGCCTACAGTGATGTGAAGAGTGTAAATATTGAATTTATTGTGGACAAGACAGCACCTACATATACATTGACAGGTGTAGATAAAAACAATGAAAACTATATTGGCTCAAAGAATGCAGTATTGATGCCGAAGGATGATGGCGGAAAGCTTGGACGTGTAAAGATTACTGTAGTGGGCAAGGATGACAAAGAAAAAAAGGTTATCAAGGAAATGTCGGGAGACGATATGCTTGACTATCTGGACAAGCATGACGGAAAGATAGAGTTTGAAGTACCTAAGGAGGTGCTCTCTGCAAAAGACGGTGATTCAAGGCTTATGGTAGAGTGTGCAGACTGTTCTGTTGACGAAGGTGGAAAGACCAATAAAGTGAAAAAAATATATGGTAAGGATACAGAAGCAGATACAGAGATTGCCGAAGATGATGTACCTATGGAATCAAATTCGTCAGATGTCAAATCAGTAGAAACAAACAATGATAAGGCAGTATATATAATTGGAGCAATAATATTATTTGTACTTATAATTGCTATATTGATAATCGCTTATTACATGAGAAAAAAGCTGAAAGAAAAAAAAGACAATGATGAGCAATAAGATAATTATCTATGTGTTTACATCACCATGTGGTGGTGTGGGAAAAACAACAGTGTCTGTGGCATGCGCGAAAGCGCATGCCCTTCAAGGCAGACCTGGCAACGAAGATTTTGAATTCTGGGAGGAGTGTGTATGAGATTTGAAATAGCAGCTGACACGGACAGAGGAATCGTAAAAGAAACTAATCAGGATAGTCTGCTGGTAAAGTGCTTCTCAACATGCAAAGGAGACATGGCATTTGCAGTATTATGTGACGGCATGGGCGGCTTATCGAAGGGTGAGCTGGCCAGTGCCACTGTAGTCAGGGCATTTGACAGATGGAGTGACGAGCAGCTGCCTGAGCTCTGCAAATTGTCGAACCCGGATATTGACAGTCTGATTCTGGAAAGACAGTGGGATGAAGTAATACAGCAGCAGAACGAAAAAATAAAAGCATATGGCAAAGCACATGCAGTAAACATGGGAACAACAGTGGTAGCGCTGCTTGTCACGCAAAAAGCCTACTACATTATAAACGTGGGCGATTCCAGAATATATAGCCTTTCAGACCATATAGAAAGGCTTACGACAGACCAGACATATGTACAGCGGGAAATTATGAATGGAAATATGACACAGGAGCAGGCTATGAGAGATCCGCGAAGGAATGTACTGCTGCAGTGTGTCGGGGCATCAGCAGAGGTAAAGCCGGAGTACAGGACCGGGGCAATGAAAAATGGAATGTCACTTCTGCTTTGTTCAGATGGCTTCAGGCATGAGGTATCAGAACAGGAAATCTATGAGATGCTGAAAACGGCAGCAACTGTAGACGGGCAGAATATGCACGACAGACTGGAGCAGCTCATCAGACTCAGCATGCAAAGAGGAGAGCGCGATAATATAACAGCAGCGCTCATAAAGGCACAGTAGGAGGAATAGATGCTTGAAATAGGCTCTTTAATTGACGGAAAATACAAGATACTAAACGAAGTTGGACACGGCGGAATGAGCGTTGTGTACCTGGCTATGAATGAAAGGGCAAACAAACAGTGGGCAATAAAAGAGGTCAGAAAGGATGGAGTAAAGGATTTTGAGGTGGTAAAGCAAAGTCTTGTTGCGGAGACCAATATGCTCAAAAAACTGAGCCATCCCAGTCTTCCTGATATTGTCGATGTCATAGATGAGGATGACAGATTCCTTATCGTAATGGATTATATAGAGGGAAATTCTCTCAAGACAGCATTGCAGGAGTACGGAGCCCAGTCGCAGAAAAATGTGATAAAGTGGGCCAAACAGCTATGCGACGTTCTTGGGTATCTGCACTCACAGAACCCGCCAATCATATATCGTGATATGAAGCCGGCAAACATAATGCTAAAGCCTGATGGAAATGTGGTGCTTATAGATTTTGGAACAGCAAGGGAATATAAGGAAAATAACATAGAGGATACGACATGTCTTGGCACGATGGGATATGCTGCACCGGAACAGTTTGGTGGAATGGGACAGACAGACGCGAGAACAGATATATATTGTCTGGGAGCCACAATGTATCATCTTGTTACGGGAATGAATCCCTGTGAGCCACCTTACGAAATAAGGCCGATCAGAGAAATTGACCCAACATTGTCAGGTGGTCTTGAACGTATTATTACAAAGTGTACACAGCCGGATCCAAACAACAGATATCAGAGCGCAGCTGAGCTGATGTATGACCTTGAGCACTATACAGAGATTGATGACATGTATAGGAAGAATCTAAAGAGAAAGCTTGCGGTATTTATCACCACATCAGCTTTGACGCTGCTGCTTGGAACAAGTACAGTATTAAGCTATTGTGCGGCAGAACACAAAAAAAATGAAAACTATAATAGCATATTAAAAGAAGCGGATACCTATGACAATTATGACAACGGATATTACACGGCTATAGTAACCGACCCGACAAGGACGGAGGCGTATCTTAAGCTGAATGACAAACTGACAGACGATTTTGTACTGAACAGGGATGAGGCGCAGATATTGAACAGGCTGATGGTAGGTATAGATTGCAAGGACCACAATGGCCGGGTGCATACATATGATGTCATGGCAAAGCTGAAAGAAAAAAATCCAAAGGGATATGAGGATGTATGCTATAAGATTGGTGAAAGCTTTTTATTCTACTACGAAATCAATGTGGAAAAAGACAGATACTCCAGTGCGGCGCAGTGGTTCAAGGAAGTAAAGGAGAATCATCCGGAGGCAGGAATATACTGTGAGATATCAGATTGTCTGACATTGATTAGCCAGTATGATGGAGCAAAGATAAAACAGACAGAAAAAACATATGAAGAATACAAAAAGCTATGGAAGCAAATAAATGAGCTATATGCAAAATCAGAGAATTTTGACAGCTTAGACGCAAAGATTCAGGTATGGAATGAGATAGATGATATAGTTGACACAAATATCACATCATTTATAGCAGTGACAGATAAGGATAAAGTTATGGATTTATTACAGACAATAAAGGACAAAACAGAAAAGCTGGATAAATCCATAATGCGCGAGCAGATAACAGGATTGCAGGATAATATAGACAAAACAATTGAGAAGGCACAGAGCGTGAAGGAGGAAAACAAAGATGACTTATAATCAGTACAGGATGATATTTTACGTATCCTTCACCGCATTTGCCATAATGCTTATAGCTTCAATAGTCGTACTTATAGTGCTTGAAATACCTAAGGTCATAGGTGCACTTACCGGAAAATCTGCCCGGAAAGGAATTGCAGCAATTGTACAAAAGCAGACAGCGGGACATATTGACATAACATCGTCCGGTCCCATAGCACCGTCATATAACCTGGCAGGGGAGAATAAGAAAAAGCCGGGATATACACAAAATATAGATGAAACTACTGTGCTGGATGCACCGACAGAAGTATTGCAGGATGAAACCACAGTATTGGAAGATATAACCGAAAAGCTGCAAAAAACCAATATCAGGTTCGAAGTAACAAAGAAAATAGAATTTTTACATACGACAGAATGTATCTCATAAGGAATGGAAAATAGCGAATGTCTAAATTAAAAGTAAGCATAAAAAAATCGACCGTTACTGCCATGATGAAGGAAGGACGAAAGGAAAGAATAAATGAAACCGAACTAAGCCAGCTAGCCAGAATAAAACCATGTGGAATCATGCATGTGACAAAAACAAAAAAAGACAGTGTCATATATACGTGCCCTGCAAATATAAATCTTACCGATAGATTGAAAAAAGCCATAAGCAAATATGATTTCTTTTTCATGATTGAGCAGATAGTAATAATGGTTGAGGATGTATACAATAACGGACTGAACGTAAACAGTGTTCGTTTTAATATGGATGACGTATACATAAACGAGATGACAAAAGAGATGTACTTTATATATTTTCCGATAGTAGGAGGACAGGAAAGTGCAGATATTGTCGGATTTATAGAAAACATAATTTATACAATGACACCTGTTATCAATGAGGATACGAATTATATATCCAGATTTATGTATTATGTCAGAAGCTTCCATGGCTTCAACGGTAATGCAATAGAAAAATATATCTCACGCGAAGAGCGTGCAGTTGTGAACGTGCTGAAAAACAAAGCAGTGACAATGCAACAGACAATGCAGCAACAGATAATGCAGCAGGTAATGCAGGGCAGCATGGATGGAACTACAGTGTTGTCAGATGATAGCATATCCATACAGCAGATGCAGCAGATGCAACCGGTGAACTATCATTTTGCAAGTCTTACAAGGCAGGTAACAGGTGAAAAGATAGAGCTTGGCAAACCATCGTTTGTGCTGGGAAAGAATCCGGAAAAGTCAGATTATGCGGTAGCAGGCAATACGAATATCAGCAGGATACATGCAGTGATAACCACGCGAAACGGACGTTATTATGTAATGGACCAAAATTCTACCAATGGCACATTTATCAATGGAAGGATAATAAAGGCGGGGCAGGAAACAGAGATATTACCGGGAGACTGTCTGATGTTAGCTAATGAGGAATTTATATTTAATGAATAGCTTTAAATATAAAAGGTGAGGAGAATAATACTATTATGGAACTAAAAGAATTAAGTCGCAGAATATCAAGGTACCGGGCAAATGTAGAAAATCTGCAGCTTGAGAAAAACAGGCTGCTTAATGAAATAGATGCTTTGGATCAGGAAGCATTGAAAATAAAGGAATATAAATGGCAGGCGCAAAACCGGTTTAAATGCAGAGTTGATAATATAGCCGGCATGGACAGATATAGCAGTCGTAATATAACAAATCTGAAGGGCAGACTTAAGAGTATTAATTCATTAAATGATGGAAAATCGTATGTAGCCAATGCGATGAATGCTATAGATTCAATGCTGAGAGATGTAGAGAATGCAATCAGGAGCAGAAATGACAGGATATATGAAATAAATCAGCAGCTGTGTACATATGAGGACAATATAGAGCAGCTGAGAATAAAAAAAAGAAGAATGGAGAGTAAGTAATGGGACAGTACAATTTAAGGTTTGAGCAGGAGGAATTTACAGAACTTGTGCGTTTATACTCAGAACTTGCAAAGATTGCAGATAGACAGATGAACGAATATCAGATGATACTTGATATTATAAACACAAATGCAGTTATAAGCGGTGAATTGCACGATAAGCTGGAAGTGTACGAGGATGCTGTTCATACATATCAGAGTATACTGGGGGAATCCTTCAGGGAAATGTCAAAAAAACTTAATGAATTTGTGAGAGATGTAGATGAGGCAGATGGAGATATATATGGTATAGGAACATATGAAGCGTATTAGAAGGAGGGGTGACGCATAATGAAATTTAAGGATTTTACGCAGGAAGCATACGATGACATACAAAGCTATATGGGAGGAGAAGAACAGTGGGAGGAAATAAACAAAACCTACGGTGTAGTGGAAACCAAAGGTATATTTCAATATGATTATGAATCACAGCTAAGAAACGCGGCAACACAATATCAGAGACAAAATGAAGAGGCAAGCAATAGTGTAAGAAGGATGTTTGATAATGTAAATGGTGTGGATGATATATATGCAGCCAGGTTTCGGGACGAATATATGGACTTGGAAAGATTCAGCACTGCAATTAAAGAACTGGCAGCTCTGATTAATGTAAGATCCGTTGAGAATATATATACGATGGATTGCCAGACATTGAAAACAAAAGCTGGTCATATACAGGCAAAAGTGGACTCGAAGATAACAGAGTATTATAAAGAGCGATTCTATTCAGTGGATTCTAATGGAAAGACAGTTATGAACTGGGACGAAATAAACTATGAGATGCGGAAGGAATTTGTACCAGATGCAGAGATGCAGGCACTTGTATCAGTATTTCCAAAGCTGTCCACAGATGATGAGGAGGAAACCATAGCAAATATAGAGAACATGTTGCGCGCAGGTTATGGAAACGCCAAGGATGATGAGTGGATAGATAATGCAGATCTGGAAGACCCTAAGTATTACAGTGTGAGTGTCACGAATACATTTAAGAGGGCGGTGGATATATATAAGACAAGTATAGATATAATTGACTATTACAGCGAAAAATGTGCATACAGAAACGACGAGATTAGTGATGAAGCGCTTGAAGAGATGAAAGAGCAGTACAGAGTGTCATCCCTGTTTAAAGCAATGGTTGATAGCTACCCGACAATAGGAGTTGCATATAATGGAAAAAACGATGGATTTACAATACATTCCGATAGAGAGAAAAATGTGACCGTATCCGTATGCCTGAAAGAGCTGCCGTTTGATGTAAGCATATGCAAGATTACAGACAGCAATGACAGGGAGATATTGGACAAATATTATAACGTCAAGGTAACAAATGGAACTATTAATGAAAAAGTAGGAAAAGAAAATGAGAAGGTCAATCAGATAGATGCGTATGGAATGGTAGATAATCAGATTGTAAGCCATGTACTTCCACACGGCATGATTGAGAATACAAAGCAGAATCTTGAAAATCAAAAGGAAGAGGAAAAGACTGAATGCAGAGTATTTTTTGATGTAACAAGTAATACTTTAAAAGGTAAGATTATTGATGAAGCTATAGGCCTTTCAGCGGTAATAATAAATGAAACCGTAGGAGATAAGATTAACAAGGCTAACGCAGCAATAAATTATTTGAATGACTTAAATGCAGCATATGATGAAAATAATGAAAATGTACAAAATAATGCAGAAATTGATGAAGCAAAAGACAGACTGACAGAAACAGACTTTACATGTCAGGACATGATAGAAGATGCCAATTATTTCGGCATGGATATGGAGATAACCAGGGTAGGTGACACCTATATCTGCGAGAATATCACGACGGATGTGGAGAAAGTGACGAAGATGGTGGATGCATATAATGCACAGGCAGAGCCGAAACAGCAGGTAAGTATTAAGGACTTAAAAGACTATGCTAAGGGAGCAGGTAATAAAAATCAGAGAGATGATGACGAAAGTTATGATAAGTTGTGTCGAAGAGTATCAAACTATATTAAGTACGTTATAAAAAATTGAGATAACAATAAATAGGCATGAATGCAACGAATACAGGAAGGAAAATTATTATGAAGAAAGCAATATCAGTTCTTATGGTAGCGGCATGTATGTTATGTATGGTGACAGCATGTGAAAAAAAGGATAAGAAGGAAAATGACACATCAGCAGTTCAGGCAACAGAAACAGATTGCACGGCAGCAGAGCTTGTGACCACAGAGCCGGAAGGTGAAATCACGATATCAGAGATGATAGATCAGAGGATTAAAGAGGAAGGAAAGATAATGATATATAGGATG
>OHAN01002136.1_pt1 | contig 14141 bp, 11 predicted proteins | sample 1577121 | NCBI WGS metagenome assembly OHAN01 (sample SAMEA3541554, study PRJEB24748) | human gut metagenome | biome: human gut; feature: human-associated habitat; material: faeces | place: China | collected 2012 | reverse complement strand
AAATGAATTTGATATGCAACAAAAAGTTGCAGAATCGACTAAACTAATAAGAAATATTTTTGATAATAATTTTACAAAACGACAATTAGACATGGTATATGCCATAATCTCATTGGTAAAACCAACAGATGATGATTTTAAGACATATCATATATCATATAGTGCAATCGGAAAAATTTTTAATCCTCAAAATCCATATTGTGAAGTAACTGTTAATGATATAAATTTAGCTGTTAAAGACATAATGAATAAATCATTCAGAATAAAAACTGACAAAAAGCATTATCATTATATAGAATATGCAGAAGTGGATGAAGAAGAAAGGTACATAGATTTTAAATTAAGTGAAGATGTAAAACAATTTTATCTTAAATTGCGTAAAGAAGAATACGCAGTATTTTTGCTAAATGATATTGTAAAATTGTCAACAGTATTTCAATTAAATTTGTTCAAATGGTTATCCTGTAATTCAAATTTCAAAAATGATGTAAGTATATACATTGAAGATGCAAAACTTCGATTTTATGGTGATGCATCTATAAGAACAGCGGATTTTACAAGAAAATTAGATAGTGCAATTAAACAAATCAATAAAAAAACAAATTTAGATGTAAGTTATCAGCGTGTGAATAAAAGGGGAAGTAGAAAAATAGCTGTATTAAGATTTACTATAAAAAATAAATATAAAAGTGAAAAATAATACACCAAACAAAAAGATTTGCCATGCCAGTGCTTTTTCTGGCTCGGTAAATTTTTTGTGCGATAGACTGGAAATTGATGCATCAGCATCAAGGCGTGTAGCACATAAAGATATTTATATAGAATATAAGCTCATTTTATGCTAAAATATGTGTAAAGTAGGCTTTTTATAAGCAAAAAAGGAGGCTATTATGGCTAATTTGTCCAAAATCAAAAGAGATGATTTGATAGATAGAATTGAAGCATTAAAAACACAGTATAAAGATGATGAAGATACAAAATTACTTTTGAATACTGTTATAAATGAATTAACAGGGAAGAAATACGGATTAGTATGGGAACAGCATGAAGAAAATGTTGATAAAAAAATGGAGACCGCTATTCCAGTCTTTGATGAAATAAAAGAATGTGAAATTTGTGGTAATCCAGATGATGAAAAAATAAATTTTTTGTTAGAAGGCGATAATTTACACAGTCTTAAATTGTTGGAAAAAACACATAAAGGAAAGATAGATGTAATCTATATTGATCCACCATACAATACAGGAAATAAAGATTTTGTATATATGGATGAATTTGTTAAAAAAGAAGATGCATATAGACATTCTATGTGGTTATCTTTTATGAGCGAACGTTTAAATATTGCTTATGACCTATTAAAAGAAGATGGATTGATTTTTTTATCAATAGATGATAATGAATTTTCACAACTAAAAATATTAATGGACGAAATTTTTACAGAAGAAAATTTCGTCATTTCTATGCCAAGAATAACTAAAAAAAGTGGAAAAACTACAACAGCATATGCAAAAAATCATGATTATATTTTAGTGTACACAAAAAGAAATCAAGATATATTTGCAATGGAAGAACACGTTGATCCTGCCTTTAAATATTCAGATGAATTTGAAAAGGAAAGAGGCAAATATAAGTTAAATCAAACACTTGACTATGACAGCTTGCAATATAGTAGTAGTTTAGATTATCCACTTGAAATAGAAGGTGAAACATTCTATGCTGGTGGTGATATAGAAAAATGGAAAGAAAGAAAAGAAGGAAATCATAAACGTGCAGATTGGGCATGGAGATGGAGCAAAAAATTATTTGACTTTGGATATAAAAATGGTTTTGTAGTTATAAAAAGAAAAAATGATGGTTCTGCCAGAATATACACAAAAACATATCTTAATGCTAAAATTGATAAAGATGAAAATGGTGAACCTTGTATTATCTACAATAAGAGGACTAAGGCAACCAGTTCAATAGAATTTATAAATAATATTTATTCAAATGATAATGCAAAAAAGGATTTAAAGGCATTTGGATTAGAAGATGAATTTGATTATTCAAAACCAGTTGCATTAATTAAAAAATTGATAAAAGCATATTACAGAAAAGATGCAATAATATTAGATTTTTTTGCTGGCTCTGGAACAACAGGACAAGCAGTAATGGAATTAAATATAGAGGATGGTGGAAACAGAAGATTTATACTTTGTACAAATAATCAAAATAATATTTGCGAAGAAATTACATACAAGCGAATAGGTGATGTAATTAATACATATCACTACCAGAAATGCACAGAAGAAATTTTATTTGAACATGAAATAAAATTGAAAGACATTAAGGATTCAACAGAATTATTAGAAAATATAGAATCAATTAAAAAAGAAAATAAAAGTCAATTTAAGAAGTTTCAAATAAAGGTTGTTGATGGAATTATAAAATTAATAGGAAAAACTGAAATTTTAGATTTAACAGGTATTCCAGCAAATCTAAAATATTATAAAACAGATTTTGTTGATAAATACTCTGATGATCCAGATTACTTTATTGAAGATGCATTAATGGAACATATTGTTGAAATGATTCAGCTTGAAAATGGTATCAGTATAGACAATGATAAATATGTTGTTTTATTGACAGATGAAGATGCAGAGGAATTTGAAAGCAACATAGATAGTTACAATCCGATAAAAGTTTATATTGATGGAACAGTATTTTTATCCAGAAAAATAATGGATAAATTAGATACTGAAGGGGTGGAAGTATTACCTATTCCAGATTACTATTTCGCAAAAGACATTAAAGGGGGTAACTAAATGATCGGTGTAAAGAAAATTGATTTTCAAGATGAATGTGTTGATAAGATGATTTCATTAAGCAATACTTCAAAAGATGGTATTGTAATAAAATCACCTACTGGATCTGGAAAAACTATCATCCTGTTGAAATATATAGAAGCATATTTTAATAATTTTGATGAAGATACAGTATTTGTGTGGTTCTGCCCTGGTGCTGGTGATCTCGAAGAACAAAGCAAGGCAGAAATGGAAAAGCATATGAAGGACAGAGTAGCAAAGGATCTTGATGATACTTTAAGAAATGGCTTTGATGCTGGTGATACTGTTTTTATTAACTGGGAAAAAGTAAATAATGTTAATAAAAAGGCAATGACTGAATCAGAACATAAAAACCTTATCGATCAGATTGCAAAGGCACATAGAGCAGGTCTTAAATTTGTTATCATTGTTGATGAAGAACATGCATACAATACATCAAAATCACAGGCTGTTATTAATGAATTTAATTCAAAACTTATTATTCGTGTATCGGCTACAGCAAAGAAAAATAATAAGTTTGAATGGATTGAAATTGATGAAAGAGATGTAATAAATGCACAGCTTATTACAAAGGCTTTATATATTAATGAAGGTGTGACAGCAGGACATATTACAAACGAAAATGAATTACTTTTAAAACTTGCCGATGAAAAACGTACGGCAATTCGTGATGAATATAAAAATATCGGTGTAGACATTAATCCATTAGTACTTATTCAATTTCCAGATAAATCAAAGGATTTAATAGAATCCATAGAAAAAATATTGAATGATATGGGTTATTCATATGAAAATAAAGCACTTGCAAAATGGATGAGTGATAAGTCGGATAAAATCAATCTTGATGAAATAAAGGCAAAGAATGGTGAACAGCAGTTTTTATTAATGAAACAGGCTGTTGCAACTGGATGGAACTGTACAAGAGCCAAGATACTTGTAAAACTTCGTGAAAATATGAGTGAAGATTTTCAGATCCAAACAATCGGAAGAATCCGAAGGATGCCAGAATCACGTTTCTATAATAAAGAATTGCTTGATAATTGTTACCTTTACACATTTGATGAAGATTATAAGGAAAGTGTGAAAGCTGAATTATTTTCTGCCTACAGTGTAAAACGTATTAAATTAAAGGACAAATGCAAAGTATTTTCAATACAAAAAGAAAATAGGGATCAAGATGTTGCAGGTCTTGGGGATGCAGAAGTATTTAGAAGAATCAAAAAATTTATGACTGATAAATACCATTTAACAGCACCAACAAAGAATAAGCCAATGTTTGAATCTGGAAAATATGATGTTACTGATAAAATCAAATATGATGTAAAGACAGGAAAAGAAGTATTAACCAGTGGATTATTAAAAGAAACTAATACAGTAGTACTCACAAAGGATGTAAAAACACATTATGATGGACTTGATTTTAAGCAGACAACGGATATGCTAAAATCTGAATTAAAAACAGATTATAGTACTGCATCAAGGGTATTAAAAAAATTATTTTATGGAATGAAAAATGGTGGCAAGTTATTAAAACTAACAACGACAGAATATTATGCATTTGTAATCAATAACAGGGATTTATTAAAGCATGATTTCAGAGAAGCAATGTCGCAGATTGTTGTAGATCCAAGTTTTAAGGTTGCACCAAAAACATCCGAATTTAAGATACCAGAGGAAGATTTATTTTTATATGATGATTCCATTGAAGATGTAAATGTATTATTATCAAATGCCTATGAAGATTACACAACAGATTGTTTCATAAAAGGGTTACGCTCTAAGCCAGAAAGGGTATTTGAACGCTATTGTGAAAAGACAGATAGAATAGAATGGGTATATAAGAATGGTGATAAAGGAGCAGAATATTTTTCTATTGTATACTATGATGGAATGATGAACCAGTGCTTATTTTATCCCGATTACATAATAAAAATGAAAGATAATTCTGTATGGATTATTGAAACAAAAGGCGGTGAATCTGACAGCGGATCAGATGAAAATATTGATAAGTATGCAGAGAAGAAATTCAATGCATTAAAGGAATATGCAAAACATCATCATATTAATTTTGGTTTTGTAAGAAATAAAAATGTTGATGATGAACCAAAACTATTTTTGAATAATACAGAATACATAGAAGAAATGACCGATAACTGGGAATGTATTGAAAATTTCTTCTAAGGAAAAATGCGGGAGACCGCATTTTTTTATTACAAAAGGCACTAAAAAAAATCATTCTCTTTGTAAACAACAAGGAGAATGAAAATGGCAAATATATCAAAACAAAAGAGGGAAGAATTTATTGCAAAAATAGAAGCATTGAAGCAAAAAGAAGCAATAGATGATACAGATAGATTACTATTAAATGATATTATAAATGAACTCAATGAAAAAAGATATGGGTTAGTCTGGGAGCAACACTCTGAGGCAGTAGATGATATGATGGTTAATAACATACCAGTATTTACAGAAGATAAAGATAAAAAAATAGTTTCAGCTCCAGACCTTCCATACAACTTTTTATTAGAAGGTGACAATTTACACAGTCTTAAATTGTTGGAAAAAACACATAAAGGAAAGATAGATGTAATCTATATTGATCCACCATACAATACAGGAAATAAAGATTTTATCTATGAAGATAGAATGGTTGGAAAAGATGATGGATATAGACATAGTAAATGGCTATCATTTATGAATGAAAGGTTAAAAATTGCAAAAAAACTTCTATCACAGCAAGGAGTTATTTTTATTTCTATTGATGATAACGAATATGGTCAATTAAAAATTTTATGCGATTCAATTTATAATGAAGAAAATTTTGTAGCTAATATTATATGGGCGAAAAATTCTGGAAATAATAATTCAGTCAATGTATCTATAAAAACAGAGTATGTATTAGTTTATGGAAATGATAAAAAGCACTTAGGAAAATCATTTTTTTTCCAAAGAAAAGAATCCTTTGATGATATATTAGCATTAGTGAAAAAATGTAAAGATAATGGTATGACACCAGAAGAAGCACAGGCAGAATTGAGAAATTATTATTTGAAAAATAAAAATATTCCTAATGGAACAAAACAGTATAAATATGTAGATGATGAATTTAGAATTTTTAGGATTTCAAATCTTGGGAATCCTTCTGATACAGCATATCAAAAACCAGAATACACATATGATTATATTAATCCATTAACAGGAGAAAAATGTGAAATACCCAAAAGAGGTTGGTTGTATAAAAAGAAAGATTTAGATAAAAAGGTGGCTGAAAATATAATATATTTCAAGGCAAAAGTTCCGCAGTTAAAAAGATATTTAGATTCTGTTGAATATGAAAATGTATCATCATTATTAATAAACAATGATTTAGGAAATAGGGATTTAGAAGGTGTAATAAATGAAAAAAGTTCTTTTTCCTATCCAAAACCAATATCTCTTATAAAAAAATGTATTAGTTGTAATTCGAATAAAGATATAACTGTTTTAGATTTCTTTGCTGGCTCTGGTACAACAGGACAAGCAGTGATGGATCTAAATATGGAAGATGGCGGTAGTAGAAAATTTATTTTATGTACCAATAATGAAAATAACATCTGTGAAGATGTGACATATCAAAGATTGAAAACAGTTATAACAGGGATAAGGAAAGATGGTAGCAAATATTCAGATGGCATTTCTGCAAATCTAAAATATTATAAAACCGATTTTGTAAGTAAGATTTCAAAAGATGAAGATTATTACATAGAAGATAAGATAACGCAACACATAAAGGAAATGATTGAACTTGAAAATGCAGTTGAGATAGACAATGATAAATATGTATTATTATTGACAGATGAAGAAGTGGATGCATTTGAACAGGATATGAAAAATAAGAATTTAAAAAAGGTTTATATAGATTCCACAATAATGTTATCTGGAAAAGCATTAAGCTACTTAGATGATAAGAAAGTAGAAGTAATTCCTATTCCAGATTACTATTTCCATAAAGATATAAATGCAGGTTAATGACCTGCTTTTTTACACTTGAAAAACACCACAACATATAGTGTTTTTGAAAATAGATAAACCACAATATGGCGTATGAGATTCGGCTGGAAATGATAGAAAAATATTTTTTTAGTAAAACATCATAGATGTAAAGTTGTCCTAAAATGTCATATGATGTCATATTGTGTTTTTGAAAATTACCACTTACAATATATTTGTAAGTACTTACGGAAGAAATTTTTGATATGAAGATATAAGAACTATGGCAGGAGGTAAATAAAATGTCAACAAGCGAATTAATAGATGCATATACAAAAGCATTTAATGGTGATTATTTAAAGAATATGCAAGTGATTCAAGTAGGATTAGAAGCTACATACAAATCTATAACAGGCAATGATGCCTATAAGCAAATGCAGGCATGGCAAAAAGTTTTAAATGATCCAGAAAGTTCTATTAATAAATCAATGCGTATGTGGTCGGAATTTTCTAAAAAGATTGATTATGAAAAACTGACAGGAATACAAGCAGGATTACAGCAACTCACGTTTCAGATGCCAAAAATAGATATGAGTGCATTTGAAGGCTTGCAATCTAATTTAGGAAAGTTATTAAATACAGAAAATATAATTAATTCAAAACTTTCGGAAGCTATTGAATATGCATATGAAACAGCAAGAGAAGAAGCTGGAGAGCCAGACATAGGCAAAGAAGAATTACAAAATGTTGTTAGGGAAGAAATTGAAAATGATACGCTCGGTGATGCAGTTATTCAAAACAGCAAATTTAAAGAACACTTCTATGCGGTTATAAAATTTATCCTTTTGAATGTAATTTTGCCCTTAGCTGTAAGTTTTATATATGATTTAGGAAAAGCACAAATTGGAAAACTTATAAAAAGCTCTGCTGAGAATGATGCACCTGTGATTTATGAAATTCACAATGAAAATACATATGTAAATATCATAGATCAGACAGATAAGAAATATCGTGTATTTTTCATTGATGACGATGGAAATGTGATAGATGGCTATACAGACAAAGAAAATATAGATATGAATTTTGAAGATGAAGAGTAAAATACGAATTTATAAAAGGGTTTGATTTTGGTATAATAAAATCATCACAAATAACAAAGGCGGGCTATTATGCCAAAAGAAAACATATTTTCTGGCAAGTATGAACCAGATCGGGACACTTGCACAGAAGCAAATGAAGATAATGTTGCCAGATTTAGAACAGCAATGTTAAAGTTAGACAGAATACATAATGAATCAAATGAACAGGATCTAACAGAAAACATTATGCAGTTATGTTCCAGAAATAATAAGACTGGTGAAAAAATTGATTTAAGTGTATCTTATGAATTTGAAGATGCAATGGATTGGTTAGAAAGAGTCTATAATGATGTAGATGCTGATTTGATGATAATAGCAATAGACGAATTAGCAAAGCGTTATGGATATACTGCAGATATGGATGAAAGTATTGAAATTGTGCAGGAAAAAAGATTGCATGCAACAGAAAGTTTTCCTGCATTAATCAATAGAATACAGACAACCTATGCAACAGTGCCAGCAAGTGAACAGAAGATATTAACACATAAAATAGCTGGTGGAATGAAATTGTATGAATTAGAAAGTAATGCAAGACCGAAGGTACATAGAGGTGAAATCTGGGCGGTAGAAGTTTCTATTGGTGTTGGAAGGGAAACAACAGGAATAAGATGGTCGCTTATAATATCAAATACAACTCATGCAAAAGTAAGTGATGCGGTAAATGTAGTGTATTTAGATGGAGAAGAACCAAAGAATCTAATGTCACAAATGAAAATAAATAATACAGATCTGGAATTTGGAACATTAACAAAACAACCAAGTAGAATAAATTTAACAGATCTGTATACAGTAGATAGGAAACGATTTAGGGATTGTAAGGGTAAAGTAACAAGTGCATTTATGCAAAAAGTAATGACAAGAATAGCAAGTCAGATTGGAATTACTTTGGATAGTGGCTCAACCATAGAAGATATTGATTAAATTTTTCAGTTATTGTCAAAAGCAAAATTACATATTATAATTGTCTTAGTGAAGATATGGAGATTATACATAATGCTATAAATTATTTATAGATCGTTTCAAATCGTAATTGATATGCTGGTGAACCAGATAGTACCAATAGAATATTGGTGTAGATTAAAGAACTTGGTATAGTGAAAACCCCCTTTAATTGAATTAAATTTTCACGCATTAAAACACATCTGGAAACAGGTGTGTTTTTTTAGTGCAAAAATATATTTTGGAGGAGGCAAGTTCTGGAAAATTGATTTTCAAAAAAGGCTATACAGAAATTTTTTATGATTTGAAAAACAGAATAAGACATATTAAATAATAAAAGGGGGATTCAATATGTCAGAATTGGAAGAAGAAAAAAATATTGTAAATATTGTGGTGAGGTAATAGATGAAGATTGTGTAGTGTGTCCTAAATGTGGGAAACAAATTGAATCGTTAAAAGATAATTCAATACCAGTAATAGTAAATAATAGTGCATCAGCTTCAGCGTCTGCATCAGCAACAGCAATGCAACCAGAAGAGAAGAAAAAGAAATATAATCATTTATTGGATTTTATTCTTATATGTTGCACAGGTGGTTTCTGGATTATCTGGATGATAGTAAGACCAAAATATGAATACTAAAAATGTATATGTGAACAAACCAGAGTTTAGGCTCTGGTTTGTTTTCTAAAGAAATGTATACAAATATTTTTAAAGCCTTTTGAAAAATTAATCCCAAGGATTTGTTAATCGTCTTTCGTCACGAGGAATATCAGACCATAATGAACTAATATTATTAGCACGACAATAATCTGCAACTTTTTTCCCTAAAAAAAATTCAGTTTTATCAAAATTATGGGCTTTACGTTTATCTGTTTTATGATCATTCCAACCACAAAAGTATATTTTATCTGCATCATCAACATGACGATAATGAAGATAATTTCGCAATTCTCTGTATGGAACACCTCGCATATTAGAGTGTAAAGGAGCATTTTGTGAAAGGAGACGGAGGAACGTAGCAGAATTAAAATGATCAGCTTTCCAATTTAAATTTAATAATGAACAAAGGGAATAGTAGTCATTATCTTGCATTTCAATATTAAAATCATCATCCATAGTTAAAACACATCCCCAGTTATGTGTATGAATTGCAACAAGAATTTCATAACCAGTTGAGACAATAGATAAAATAGTGTCAAATCTAAAACCATTATAATTAAAAAAATAATGTTCTTTATCTATGTCATGTGTTTTCATATCGGTAATCAAGGGTTTAAATGCAGGACATCTCATAGTCGTTTCCTCCTAAAAAATATGTTTATTGAAAATGGAACTTTAGTGAAAGTAACCTGTTGTGATAACGCAACTTATACAGGAAGAGTATATAAAACAACTATACAATTATGTAAAGACGATAATGATAGACCACATGCATTAGTATTTATATCTCAAGATAAGCGTTATATAAAACAGGAAGGTGAATTTGGTTGTGTATCACTTTGAGTAGATAAAATAAAATCTTTAGAAATTTTATAAAACCAAATTTTAAATTCACAATTTTATTGTATCTTAAAAAGGTAAAAATAACAATATATGTAAAGGCAGTTTATAGCTGTCTTTTTTTATGCTTATAAATCAAATTAGTATAAAAGCAAGGAAATTTTTATATTGCCCAAAAGTGTACTTTTTGAAACTACTAAAAAACGACTGATAAACAGTCACGAAATGTATGGACATCCCTTTATGGAACGTCCCAGTATTTATGTACACATTTTAAGACTAGTAAAGGAGCGTTAATCATGAAGAGATATGGTTATTATAATACCAAAGGAAGATATCTTGATGATATCTTGATTAAGAGTCAAGTTCAATTTGGTTAAATGAGCAGGAGAATGTGTACATGTTGGATTGTGGATGTGGTCTGCCAAATGTGAGGCTCGCGAGTATCTGTCTGGAAAACGGAGAGAGATTTTACACGTAAGGAGATGATTTTTATCCACATATGTTATTTCAGATATTCGTGAGTTTATCTACATCCCCAAGTTCCCCGTCATATTAATAGTCGCCTGAAAACGGAATTCCCTGTCGTCGGTGAAAAATCCGTATAGACCATGATATTTTTCCATGACGGAAATCATGCTCTGTACGCCAATTCCGTGGCCGGGACGATATGATACAGGAATACCGTCTTTAAAGACAGGTGCATATTTTGGAGATGAGCAGTAGCTGTTTGCAATATTTATACATAGCTGTTCATTTTTTTCATAAATTTTTAAATTGATATAGCGTTGTTCAGTTTCAGAAATGTGTGTGCATGCATTGAGGGCATTTTCAAGAGCATTTGCAAGCAGGCTGCATAAATCTGCTATTTTAAATGAATCAAAATTTGATGCGGTGACATTAAAATTAACAGTTATGTTTTGGGCAGCAGCTTTGTCGGCATATGATGACAAAATCAGATTTATTGCTTCGTTGCTGCAATATCTGATAAAACGGCTGTTTTCAAGTCCGGTGCATATTTCATCAATATAAGAGAGAGCCTGTGAAGTTTCGTTATTTTCAATACAGTTTTTTATAAAATTCATATGGTGACGCAGGTCATGTCTGTATATAGAAGACTGTTTTTGCGAAAAGGACAGCTGTTCTATTTCTTTTGCAGCTTGTGAAGTTGCCGTCGTGAGCAGCAGATTTTCGCGTTCAGCTTTATTTTTTTCATCAGAAAATTTTAACGACAACATTGATAATATAAAATAAAATACAACAATAAAACTGTCCATAAAATCTATGACAACAGCTCCGCCTGTATACAGCAAATCAGTGTATACAGTAAATGCGTATTCCAGAATATAATAAGCCAGAGGAAGCATGAAAAATAATAACAAAGCTTTCTTTGATTCATATTTCAGGCGGATTATGTACGGAGACATATATTTGATAACGAGAATCATAAGCGGAATTGTGACAAGAATGGAAACAGTATCAGAAACCAGAGTATTACCATCAAAAAATGATGCTGCAAGAGTTCCAAACCATTTTCTTGGTGTGCATAAAAGATATGCGGCAAGAACTGAGGTTACGGAAATTAATATATTTTTGTGGAAAGAAAAACATATTAATAAAATAAGCGGAATGTGTATAAGGAGAGGATAACATTTATAAAGAACTGTTTCACCGAGGACAAGATAGAAAACAGCCTGAATTAACGCAAATAAAATAAGTGTAATTATATAAAAGCTGCTGTATTTTTTCCAGCTTATATCTGCGAGACATAATGATACAACGATTCCGAAAATTAATACAAATATATAGTTGGTTATATTTAAAATGACAGAAATATCCATATTTTCAGTCCTCCATCTGGAATGCGAGATAGTGTCGTTTAATATCGGCAACTCTTCGTTGTGCAAGTGGAATTATAAGTGAATTCTGCATATAAATATCTGTGGCGTCAATGTGTCGTATATAATTCATATTTACGAGAAAAGAGCGATGAACGAGAATAAATTCATGGTTGTTTAAAAGAAATTCGCATACATTTGAAAATTTATCCGTACATTCGATTTTTTCATCGTTTTTTAAGTGATATATGACATGATGTTTTTGTGCTTCGACACAGATAATATTTGATAACATAATTTTGTGTACACCAATATTGCTCTTTATTACAACATATTTTTCTTGTTCATATTTTCTTTTTTCGGCAATTTCGTTAATTGAATTTAAAAGACGATTTTTGTCAACAGGTTTTAATATGTAATCAGTTGCTTTGACACAGTAGCTTTCAACAGCGAATTCAGGTGAAGACGTAAGAAAAATAATATCGGAAGCTTTGTCAAAACTGCGTATTTCGGTTGCAAGATTCATACCGCTTAAGACTGGCATGACAATATCAAGAATATATATGTCGAATTTTTCTTTTTGTATAATAGAGGCAAGTTCTACACTGCTTCCGAATTTTGAAATATAAATATCGTATTTTTTTTCTTCAAAATAGTTATTTAGTATTTCGCAAATGTTATTAAGTTCCGCAATATCGTCATCACAAACAGCAATTTTCATATGTAATCTCCATAAATCCCGGTATGTCAAAAATTCTTTAATTGTTAAAATACCGAATAATAACAACATTATAACCTGCACCGATAAAAAATTCTAGTAACTCTACGCATCGTCGATTGAAAAAATTCATTTAAAATCGTAAGATTTTCATATAGAGATTTTCATATAGCAAAAAATAAATTATAAAATTGCGGAGGTATGATATGGATTCTGAAAAAATGGGAAAGTATATTGCAAAGTTAAGAAAACAAAAAAATATGACACAAAAAGAACTTGCGGACAAAATAAATGTTACGGATAAAGCCGTCAGTAAATGGGAGCGTGGAAAAGGTATCCCCGACATCGTTAATCTGGAGGAACTTGCAAATGTATTCGGAATTACGATTGTTGAATTAATTAACAGCGGTAAAGATAATGCCGATGCAGATAAGAATTACGCAGATTGCGAAGAGGAAAAGCGGGAACTTGCATTATATAAGGAAGAGATTGAAAAATATAATATGAGAAGAAAAAAGTTACATAAAAGTATAACTATTATATGTGTTGCTGTCGGCATTGCACTGATAACAGCAGGAATATATTTTTTAAAGAATCCATACATGCAGACGTCTGAAGCCGTTCGCGGAAGTATTGACGGTCCCACAGCGGTTTATTTTGTGAAAAAACAGCCCGCAGTAGGAAGCGTCATATCCTGCATAACAGGAATTGTATGTATTGCGGCAGGAGTTGCCTTGACTGTAAAAGATACTCGTAATACATCAAAAATCAGATAACTTTATAGCCCATTTCTTTTATGGTGCGAATATCCTCATCCATTGAAATTCCTTTTACGGTCAGCATATTTCCCGTGATTGTCGCATTGACACCTGATTTGAAACATGAAAATCCGCTGTCGGGAAGATAATTTCTGCCTGCGGCTAATCTTATATATTGTTTCGGAAGTATAAAACGATAGAGAGCGGTTATTCTTAAAATTTCTTCTTTTGTAAGCGGAGCAAAATCGCCCATAGGTGTGCCTTTTATTGGATTTAAAAGATTAATCGGCACTGATGTGACATCAAGGTCACGCAGCGTGAATGCCATGTCGATGCGGTCTTTCATTGTTTCACCGACACCGAAAATACCGCCGCTGCAAACTTCAAGCCCTGCTTTTTTTGCCGCAATTATTGTGGCGATTTTTTCGTCATATGTATGGCTTGTGCACAGGT
>OHAN01002134.1_pt1 | contig 14152 bp, 10 predicted proteins | sample 1577121 | NCBI WGS metagenome assembly OHAN01 (sample SAMEA3541554, study PRJEB24748) | human gut metagenome | biome: human gut; feature: human-associated habitat; material: faeces | place: China | collected 2012 | reverse complement strand
ATTTTTAAGCATTAGATGCCACTTCCCGATGTCGTATCGGGTCTACTCCTAAGCGATAGGTCGGAGGTTCGAATCCTCTCGTGGGTGCCAAAAAGCCTTGGAAAGCCTTGCTTTCCAAGGCTTTTTGCATCTTCCTCTGCCGGCTGCGCACGGTGCTTGCGGCGTCTTTCGCTTCGCCTGCTGTGCGGGCAGGCCCGAAATTCGGAGAGCTATTCCTTGTTCGGCTCCGGGTCGCCTGCGAGCGAGTCGAGGTAAATGTACAGCGGCATCAGTTCGCGGAAGCCCGCGAGCACCTCATCCCTGAGCTCCGGCGTGAAGAGCACGCCTTCAGGATTGTCGTCATAGCCGACGGCGATGTTTTTTGCGTTGTACCACGGATTTAAGAGCTTGCCGACGTCGCCCTTCGGACGCTTGAACGGCTGGCCCGTGAGCGTGAAGCGGGATTTGTTGAGCTTGCGCACGATCTTTTCGAGCGGCTTGGGGGTTGTTTCGATGCGGCGGCGGAGCTTGGCCATCGTAGCGGGGGAGGCGTCCCAATAGCTGCAGCCGTAGCTGAAGTAGTTCGGCGCGAGCTCGAAGTACAGCGCGGGCACGCCCTCAAAGCGCTCGTGCGGACGCTCGATCGTGAGCCACAGGTGGTCCTTGTACGGCCCGCGGCCGAAGAGCCTGCGCGCGTCGCGGTAAATGCGGCACACGTGCAGGCGCATCGACTGCCGGGGATACTCCGCGGCGATCGCGTCAAAGAGCTCGCTGCCCAGCACGCGCATGGGACGGTCAACGAGCGCAAGGAACTGTTCCTTGCGCGGCAGGAACCACTCGCGGTTGTTGTTGAATTTGATGCCCCAGAGGAATTCGACGGCCTCCGGTGTAAAACCCTCAAACATAGTTCACCTCAAAATGTCAGAAAAATCACAACGGTGGCAGTATACCACCAAACGCACGAAAAAAACAAGAGGGACCCGTCCTTGACGAGTCCCTCTTGCTCAGAGAGGAGCACCGCCCTGCCATGAAGAAACAGGGACAGGAGAAAGCGTTATTTCGCGGGATGGTCGACGTGGTACATATGTGTGATGAGGTCGAGCACCTTGTTGGAGTAGCCGATCTCGTTGTCGTACCAGCTGACGACCTTGACAAAGGTATCCGTCAGCGCAATGCCGGCCTTGGCGTCGAAGATGGACGTGCGCGGGTCGCCGAGGAAGTCGGACGAGACGACCGGCTCGTCGGTGTAGCCGAGGATGCCCTTGAGCTCACCCTCGCTCGCTTCCTTCATCGCCTCGCAGATCTCGTCGTAGGAGGCGGGCTTTTCGAGGTTGACCGTCAGGTCGACCACGGAGACGTCCAGCGTGGGCACGCGCATCGACATACCCGTGAGCTTGCCGTTGAGCGACGGGATGACCTTGCCGACGGCCTTGGCAGCGCCGGTGGAGGAGGGGATGATGTTGCCCGTGGCCGCGCGGCCGCCGCGCCAGTCCTTCACGGAGGGACCGTCCACGGTCTTCTGCGTGGCGGTGACGGAGTGCACGGTGGTCATCAGGCCGTCCTTGATGCCGAAGCGGTCGTTCAGGACCTTGGCGATGGGGGCGAGGCAGTTCGTCGTGCAGGAGGCGTTGGAAACAAAGGTCATATCCGGCGTGTAGGCGTCCAGATTGACGCCACAGACGAACATGGGCGTATCGTCCTTCGACGGGGCGGACATGACGACCTTCTTCGCACCGGCAGCGATATGTGCCTGGGCTTTTTCCTTCGTCAGGAACAGGCCGGTGGATTCGACGATATACTCAGCGCCGATCTTGCCCCAGGGAAGGTCCGCAGGGTTGCGCTCGGCGAAGACAGGGACTTCGCGGCCGTTCACCACGATGCTGTGGTCCGTGCTCTTCACGTCGGCGGCAAAGCGGCCGTGCATGGTGTCATATTTTAACATATAGGCGAGATAGTCGGGCGGACAGAGGTCATTGATGCCCACGATCTCAATTTCGGGATGGTCAAGGCTCGCGCGGAAGACCATGCGCCCGATACGGCCAAAGCCGTTGATGCCTACCTTGATGCTCATAAAACCTACTTCCTTTCAGGCTTCTGGAATATATCAAATGTTCGGTACGTTTGCTATTATACAACGCGATCTCAAATTTGCAAGACCTTTTTTTCAGTTTTGCTCATTTTTTTCTATTCTTCACAAATTCCTTGCTTTTTCGGCAAAATTTTGCTACCCTCAGTGTACAACAGCTGCATCAGCAATGCAGGGAACATGAAGTGCCATTTCTTTCCGCGCAAGCTCCGCCTCCGTGCGGCGAATGCTAACGGCAGGAGAGTTTGATATAAGGAGATACCATGCGGGACTATACCAATGAAGAACTCAAGACTCTGGCCGATGTGCTGCCCAACATCGCCCTGCAGCTGCGCACCTCGATGGCGACGCTCTACACAGCGGTCGACCGTCTTGTTCCGCCCGAAATGCGGGAGAAGGACGCGAAGACCGACCGCAGTGCCGCCGTTTTTTACCAGAGCTATTATCAGATGTATCGCATCATCAGCAACCTGACCGACGCGGGCAAGCTCTTTGACCGGCAGCGGTTCACACTTTACGACGATGACATCGTTGGCCTTTGCCGCCGCGTGTGCGAGGAGGTCGAATTTCTTTTCTCGCTTTGCGGCGTCCGCCTCGACTTTACTGCCGACCGCGATAGCCGCATCATCGGCATGGACGCCGCCGCCCTGCGAAAGCTCCTGCTGAATCTGCTGTCCAACGCGCTCAAGTTCACGCCCGAGGGCGGAAGCGTGCGCGTTCGCGTGAAGACGGAGGGGAAATTTATCAAGATCAGCGTCGCCGATACGGGACGCGGCATGAACGGCGAGACGCTCGCGCACCTTTTCGACCGCTTTGTGGACGGCGAGCAGGATCCCATGCCGCCGCGCGGCCTTGGCCTCGGCCTGCCCATCTGCCGCCGCATCGCGCAGGGACACGGCGGCATGATCGTCGCGCAGTCGGAGGAGGGGAAGGGCTCGCTCTTCACGGTCTCGCTCCCTGCGGTGCGCAGCGGCCGCGTGCGGCTGAACGACAGCGGCAGCGACTATGCGGGCGGCTTCAACGCGACGCTCGTTGAGCTGTCCGACGCGCTGAAGCCCGAAGCGTTTTTGCAGCGCTATCTGGATTGAGGGCACGATGAGAAAAAAAGTATTGATCGCCATGAGCGGCGGCGTGGATTCCTCCGCCGCCGCGCTGCTTTTGCAGCGGCAGGGCTATGAATGCGCGGGCGCGACGCTTTCGCTCTGCGGCAATGAGACGGCGGGCGCGAAACAGATCGCCGACGGCCTCGGCATCCCGTTTTATGTCTTTGAGGAGCAGGAGCGCTTTGCGCACGACGTCATGGATCACTTCGTCAGCGAGTACCGCGCGGGCCGCACGCCGAATCCGTGCATCGACTGCAACCGCTGCCTCAAGTTCGGCGCATTCCTGGACCGCGCGCTCGCAATGGGCTTTGATTACATCGCGACGGGGCACTATGCCCGTGTTGACTATGATGCGGCAAGCGGGCGTTACCGCCTGCTGCGCGGCGAGAGCCGCGCAAAGGACCAGAGCTACGTGCTCTATCAGCTCACGCAGCGTGAGCTTTCGCATTTGCTGCTGCCGGTCGGCAGCTTTGAAAAACCGGAGATCCGCGAGCGGGCGGAGGAGGCGGGCCTTGCAAACGCCCATCAAGCCGACTCGCAGGATATCTGCTTCATCCCCGACGGGGATTACGTGCGCTTTCTGCGCGATTATGGCGGCGTTGCGCCGCAGCCCGGCGATTTTGTCGATGAGACGGGCCGCGTTCTCGGCCGTCATCGCGGCCTTGTGTGCTACACGGCGGGCCAGCGCAAGGGCCTCGGCGTGAGCGCGGACCGCCCGCTCTATGTGATATCCAAAAATGCCGAAAACAATACCGTTTTGCTCGGCGATAACGAAGAATTGTTTTCCTCGGCGCTGCTCGCCTCGCGCGTGAACTGGATCGCAGGGCAGACGCCGGCGGAAAAGGTGCGCTGCACCGCCAAAACGCGCTACAGCCAGAAGGAGTGCGATGCCGTCGTTACGCCGCTTGAAGGCGGCGGCGCGCACGTGGCGCTGCTCACGCCGCAGCGCGCTGTCACGGCGGGACAGGCCGTCGTCTTCTACGACGGCGACGAGGTCCTCGGCGGCGGCACCATCGAGAAAGCGCTGTAAAGGAACAGATGAGAAAAGGCTCCGCATAAGCGGAGCCTTTTGGCATACTATCGTTCGCTGACATGGACCTCGCAGCCGAAGATCATGTCATCCACGTCGCCATAGCGAATATCGTTCTCTTTCTCCTTCATCGTACCATCCTTTCTGATTTTGACTCACCCGGACAGTATATGCGCGCAAGCGCGAAAAGTTGTACGAAAAAGGGCAGCGGGAAGAAAAAGCTGCGCAGAATTTTGTGCCGCGCCCTGCACCCTCTGCAAAAAGAGGGCGCTGCCATCTTTTGGAACTTAGTACCGCTTGTCGAGAATCTCCACCACGTCGGCCAGCGCGCCGTCCTTGCAGTGGCAGACGATGTGCGCGCCCCAGGCCTTGACCTCGGGGATGGCGTTTTCGGGCGCAAAGCCGATCTCGGAGACCTCGAGCATCGGAATATCGTTGTTGTGGTCGCCGATACAGTAAATGTCCTTGCGGGCGACGCCCAAGAGCGACGCAAGCTTTAGGATCATGCCGCCCTTTGTCGCGCCGCGGCGCGTCAACTCGAGCAGATGGTCGCTCGAAAAAATGAGCTCATAGCGCTTTCCCCATTCCTGCGAGACGATAAAATCGCGCACTGCAAGAAGGAGCGGCTTTTCCTCTTCAAAGAGCAGCTTGATCATCGGCAGGTCGACCTCGCGGAAGCTTTTTACCTCCACGGTCTTCGCGCGCGTCAAATGCTCGTGGTTGCGTGTGAATTCGTTCGGGTGCAGCACATGGATGCGGCGGTCATCGTGATAGATCTCAAAGCAGAGGTCCGGAAAGCGCGCGAGCAGCGCGTCGACATGGTCATAGATATCCGCATCCAGAAACGCGGTCTCCACATAGCAGTTCTTGGAAAAATCGTAAATGCCCGCGCCGTTGGCGATGACGCAGGGGGCGTTGCAGGGCAGGTCCTTAGCGTAGCGCACGAAGGCGGGCAGGGCGCGGCCGGTGGAGATGGAAAAGTAGCCTCCGTTTTGGATGAAATACTCGATGGCCTCGCGATTGCGTGCGCTCATCGGCGGCACATCCTCGCCGCGCGCGAGCGCACCCTCGGTATAAACGAGCGTATTGTCAAAGTCGCTGGCCAGCAGCACCTTGTCGAATTTCGGCATGATTGTCACCTCGCTAATCTCGTCGTTTTTTCGGGAAAAGTATATCATAGCGCACCGCAAAAGAAAAGAGCGGGGCGGCAGCCTTCGCATAAAATAAAGAAAGGCCTGCGAAGAAGTCCGCTTCTTCGCAGGCCTTGTTTTGCTCAGCCTTCGCTCTTGGGCGCGGGGCTCTCGCCGCCCTGACCGCTGCTTCTGCGGCGGCCTCTGCCGCCGCGATGACTGCGGCGGCGCGGCTTATTCTCGCCGCCGTCGGGCGTGCCTTCGGCCCTCGGCGGGCGGGGCGGACGCGGGGGCTTCGGCGCGTCGCCGGCCTCCGTGTTCGGTTTGCCCGGGCGCGGGGCGCGGCGCTCGCCGTTCCGGTCGGGATTTCTGGGCGGGCGCTCGCTGCTCGGCCTGTCGCCGCGCACCGGACGCTCACTGCGCTTTTCGGCGGGCTTGTCGCCGCCCTTTTCCGGCGTGCCCTCGGCCTTCGGTGCGGCGGCTCTCTCGCCGCCCTCGCCATTGACTCTGCCGCGGCCCTTTCCGCCGCGATGACCGCGTCCGCCGCGGCGGGAGCGGCGCTTTTCCTTCTCCTCCTCATCGGAGGCGGGCGCATCCTTCCTTGCGGCGGGGGCCGACCACTGCTCGGGCGGCACGATGGGCTTGGCGGACGAGAAGAAGCTCAGCGTGAGCTGCGGCTCCTCCTCCGCGGGCTCCTGATAGCGCTCGGGGAGCGTTGCGGGAAGCTCGATGCCGTCGCGCGAGCCCTTGCCGTTGCGCAGCACATGAATTTCGCAGGTGCGGTAGCGCTTGGGGCTCTCGTTCTGCCCGTCGAGACGCACGAGCACCTGCTCGCGCAGAATGTCGACCGAGCTCACATTGCCGAGACCGTCGGGCGTTGCGACGAACGAATCCTGCTTCGGGCAGCGGCGTGCCGCGTCCTCGTAGGCGTTCTGCTCGTATTTGAGACAGCACATGAGCCTGCCGCACGTGCCGGAGATCTTCGTCGGGTTGAGGCTCAGATTCTGCGTCTTCGCCATTTTGATCGAAACGGGGACGAAGTCATCCAGAAACTGCGAGCAGCAGAAGGGCCTGCCGCAGATGCCGAGGCCGCCGAGCATCTTCGCCTCGTCGCGCACGCCGATCTGCCGCAGCTCGATGCGCGCGCGGAACACGCCCGCAAGGTCGCGCACAAGCTCGCGGAAGTCCACGCGCCCGTCGGACGTGAAGAAAAAGATGATCTTGCTGCCGTCGAAGTTGCTCTCCACGCGCACGAGCTTCATGTCGAGCCCGCGCTCGGCGATCTTCTTCTGGCAGACCGCGAAGGCGTTCTTCTCGCGCGTTTTGTTGTAGGCGTAGGTGCGGTCGTCGTTCTCTGTCGCCACGCGCACGAGCGGGCGCAGCGGCTGGACGACGGAATCGTCCTCTACCTCGTGGTTGCCCGAGACGCACTGGGCGTATTCGAGCCCCTGCGCGGTCTCGACGATGACGAACTGGTTGGGCTCGGCCGCGATACCGTGCGGGTCAAAATAATATTCCTTACATCCGCCGCGAAAGCGGACACCGATCACTTCTGTCAAAGGGTTTCCTCCAATTCAACGGCGAAGCCGCCCAGGGTGGGGCCAACGCCGACATTATAGGTGCATTTGTTGCGATATTCCTGCAACAGATCTATTGTGCCGAGTATTTTTGCTTTTGTCAAGCGGGAAGCGAGCAGCGCCGCGAGCTCCCGCTCCGATACCGGGACGGGCGAGCCGTAGGCGGCGAGCAGGGCGTCCGCCAGAAGCAGGCGCGTGCGCTCAAAGAGCGCGCTCAGATCGTCGCGCGAGAGCTTCTGCGTCTCGAGCTTTGCGAGGAATGCCGCGCGGGACGCACGCGTTCCCTCGGCAATGCGCCGCGCGAGCTCGAGCGCGCGTTCGTCAGGCGCATCGTCCTCCTGCAGGACAGGGGAGAGCTTGACCTCCACGCAGCGCGAGCGGATGGTCTGGAGCAGCACGGCGGGATTTTCCGCGCAGAAGAAGAACGCCGCATAGGAAGGCCCCTCCTCCACGAGCTTCAAAAGCACGTTCTGGTCCTTTTCCGTCAGGATGGTGCAGTCCTCGAAAATGTAAATTTTGCGCGCGCCCTCGTTCGGGCGGATGAACGCGTCGGCGCGCATCGTGCGCACCGTGTCGACCGAGAGCTCCTTGTGCTCCGCGTCCCGCACGAACGTGACGTCGGGATGAATGTCCTGCATCACCTTACGGCAGGCGGGGCAGGCGAGGCACGGCTTCTGCGCGCCCGTGCACTCCATCGCGGCGGCGGCATAGCGCGCGGCGCTCACACGATCGCCGTTTCCGCTGAAGATGAGCGCGTGCGACAGCGCCCCGCGCGACGCGGCGGCGCGAAGACGCGCGGCGGTATTGGTTTTTGCAAAGTCGAGCAGCTCCATGCGTCCCTCCGCGAGCAAAGCAGGTTGATTCCTGCGTTAGTATACCGCAAAATCGCGCGGCGTGCAAGGATATCCATGCCCGATTGCGCAAAAACAGCCGCCATTCATGGAAAATGCGAAAGAATCTTACAAAAAAAGTGGAAAGGGCGACAAAAATTTCACAACTTGTTATTGAAAGTCCCGCGATTTCTGTCTATAATAGTAGGGCTTTGATATTTGTTTTATCTGCAAACCACAGCGATACATTTGATATGGAGGAAAACCTATGAGCAAAAAGTATGTCTACCTGTTCTCGGAAGGCAACGCAAGTATGCGTGAGCTTCTGGGCGGCAAGGGCGCGAACCTGGCCGAGATGACCAACATCGGTCTGCCCGTCCCCCAGGGCTTCACCATCACGACCGAAGCCTGCACCCAGTATTACGAGGACGGCCGCAAGATCAACGACGAGATCATGGCTGAGATCATGGAATACGTCGCCAAGATGGAAGAGATGAACGGCAAGAAGTTCGGCGATCTGAAGAACCCGCTTCTCGTCTCCGTCCGTTCCGGCGCGCGCGCTTCCATGCCCGGCATGATGGATACCATCCTGAACCTCGGTCTCAACGACGACGTCGTCGCCGCCATGATCGCGGGCAACCCCGACCCCAACTTCGAGCGTTTCGTTTACGACTCCTATCGCCGCTTCATCCAGATGTTCTCCGACGTCGTTATGGAAGTCGGCAAGAAGTACTTTGAGCAGCTCATCGACGCGATGAAGGAAAAGCGCGGCGTCAAGCTCGATATCGAGCTCACCGCGGCCGACCTCAAGGAGCTCGCCGAGCAGTTCAAGGCCGAGTACAAGCAGCAGATCGGCGAGGACTTCCCCTCCGATCCCAAGACCCAGCTCTACGAAGCCATCCGCGCCGTGTTCCGCTCCTGGGACAACCCGCGCGCGAACGTCTATCGCCGCGACAACGACATCCCCTATTCCTGGGGCACTGCCGTCAACGTCATGCCGATGGTCTTCGGCAACCTGAACGACAACTCCGGTACCGGCGTCGCCTTCACCCGTGACCCCGCCACCGGCGAGAAGAAGCTCATGGGCGAGTTCCTCACGAACGCCCAGGGCGAGGACGTCGTCGCCGGCGTCCGCACCCCGATGCCCATCTCCCAGATGGAAGAGAAGTTTCCCCAGGCTTACGCCGACTTTGTCAAGGTCTGCGACCTGCTCGAGGATCACTACCGCGACATGCAGGACATGGAGTTCACCGTCGAGAACGGCAAGCTCTATATGCTCCAGTGCCGCAGCGGTAAGCGCACCGCGCAGGCTGCTCTCAAGATCGCCTGTGACCTCGTGGACGAGGGCATGATCGACGAGAAGAAGGCCGTCTCCATGATCGACCCGCGCAACCTCGACACCCTGCTCCATCCCCAGTTCGATGCGGCCGTCCTGAAGGCGGCTCCCGCCATCGCCAAGGCCCTGCCCGCCTCCCCCGGCGCCGCCTGCGGCAAGATCGTCTTCTCCGCTGAGGACGCCAAGGAGTGGAAGGAGCGCGGCGAGAAGGTCGTTCTCGTCCGTCTCGAGACCTCTCCGGAGGATATCGAGGGCATGAAGGCCTCTCAGGGCATCCTGACCGTCCGCGGCGGTATGACCTCCCACGCGGCTGTCGTCGCGCGCGGCATGGGCAAGTGCTGCGTCTCCGGCTGCGGTGAGATCAACATGGACGAAGAGAACAAGCAGTTCGAGCTCGCCGGCAAGACCTATCACGAGGGCGACTTCATTTCCATCGACGGCTCCACCGGCAACATCTACGACGGCATCATCCCTACGGTCGACGCCACCATCGGCGGCGAGTTCGGCCGCGTTATGGCCTGGGCCGACAAGTATCGTCGTCTGGGCGTCCGCACGAACGCCGATAACCCGCACGACACCGCGCAGGCCGTGAAGTTCGGCGCAGAAGGCATCGGCCTGTGCCGCACGGAGCACATGTTCTTCGAGTCCACCCGTATCAAGGCCATGCGCGAGATGATCGTCGCCAAGACGGTCGAGGCCCGCAAGGAAGCTCTGGCCAAGATCCTGCCGATGCAGCGCGGCGACTTTGAGGCAATTTACCGCGCAATGGGCGGTCTGCCGGTTACCATCCGTCTGCTTGACCCGCCGCTCCATGAGTTCCTCCCGCACGAGGATGACGAGATCAAGGAGCTGGCCGATGAGATGGGCGTATCCTTCGACAAGCTCAAGGGCAAGGTAGAAAGCCTGCACGAGTTCAACCCGATGCTGGGTACCCGCGGCTGCCGTCTGGACGTTCTCTATCCGGAGATCGCCGAGATGCAGACCGAGGCTATCGTATCCGCAGCTATCAACGTCTGGAAGGAAGACGACTTGCATATCACGCCGGAGATCATGGTTCCGCTGGTATCCGAGGTCAACGAGCTGCGCTTTGTAAAGAAGGTTATCAAGGCTAAGGCTGACGAGCTGATCGAGGCTTCCGGAGATTATATTGAACATGCTGCCTATGGAAAGCAGTTCCGCATTGAATCCTATGAGACGAAAGTTCCACAGGATTCTGTTGCATTGGAGCGGTATCTCGGTTCCGGTGCGATCAAAGGAGTCGGTGCGGCGCTGGCGGCAAGAATTGTGCGCCGCTTCGGTGACGATACGCTTCGGATCATCGAGGAAGAGCCGGAGCGCCTCGCGGAGGTAAAGGGAATCAGCGAGCGGAAAGCGCGTGAAATTGCACAGCAGGTGGCAGAAAAAGCCGAAATGCAGAATGCGATGATTTTCCTCTCGGGATATGGCATTGCGCTGAATCTCGGTGCAAAGATTTATCAGCAGTACGGGGACAATGTGTACCGGATTTTAAAGGAAAACCCGTATAAAATGGCGGAAGATATCGCAGGCGTGGGATTTCGGACGGCGGATGAGATTGCCGGAAAAATCGGGATTGCCGTGGACAGCGAATTCCGCATCAAGAGCGGTCTTTCGTATGTGCTGAATCAGGCGACGGCAGAAGGCCATGTCTATCTGCCGGAACCGGTGCTGCTTCGGAGAGGGCAGGAACTTCTCGGCGTAGAACCGGAGCGGATGCAGAAATCTCTGCAGGATATGGCAATCGACAAAAAAGCGGTCATCCGCGAGCTCCCGGCCGAACGGGAAGGGGATGAGCCGCTGCGGATTGTGTACGCCAGCCAGTATTATTATCTGGAACTGAGTACGGCGCGCATGCTGCATGAGCTGAATATTACATGCGAGGAAGACCGTGAGGCAATCGAAAAGCGGATCGGAAAGATCGAGAAAAAATATCAGATCGAGCTGGATGAGATGCAGAAGACGGCAGTCGTTGAGGCGGCATACAGCGGTCTTATGATCCTGACCGGAGGTCCCGGAACCGGAAAAACGACGACCATCAATGCGATGATCCATTATTTTGAGGCAGAAGGCCTCGACATTTTCCTGGCAGCGCCGACCGGAAGAGCGGCGAAACGAATGACAGAGGCAACTGGCTGTGAGGCTTGCACGATCCATCGTCTTCTGGAACTGACGGGAAATGTGGATGACTCCTCGGCAAATGTGCATTTTGAGCGGAACGCAGATAATCCGCTCGACGCGGATGTCATCATCATTGATGAGATGTCGATGGTTGATATCCACCTGATGCATGCCCTTCTTTCCGCGATTGTGCCGGGAACAAGGCTGGTCCTGGTGGGAGACCAGAACCAGCTTCCAAGTGTCGGCCCGGGCAGTGTCCTCCGGGATCTGATCCGTTCGGAATGCTTTCCGATTGTCTGCCTGACGCACATTTTCCGGCAGGCATCCCAGAGCGATATTGTTGTCAATGCACATAAGATTCATAATGGGGAAGAGGTTATACTGGACAATAAGAGCAAAGATTTCTTCTTTTTGAAACGGTACGATGTCAACGTGATCTGGAAAGTGCTGGTGACGCTGGTGTCCCAGAAACTGCCGCGTTATGTGGATGCCCGCCCGCAGGATATCCAGATTCTGACTCCGATGCGGAAAGGTGCACTCGGCGTGGAAAATCTGAATCAGATTCTGCAGAAATACCTGAACCCGCCCGCACCGGACAAAGCCGAGCGGGAAAATGGAGGTAATATCCTCCGCGAGGGCGACAAGGTCATGCAGATCCGCAACAATTACCAGATGGAGTGGGAAATCCGCGGCATCAACGGAATCGTGGCGGAGCGCGGTATGGGTGTATTCAACGGAGACCTCGGCATGATCCGGAGCATCAACCCGTATACCGAGGTGATCACTGTGGAGTTTGAGGAAGGAAAATTCGCAGACTATACGTTCAAACAGGCGGACGAGCTGGAGCTCGCCTACGCCACAACGATACATAAAGCGCAGGGAAGCGAGTACCCGGCGGTTGTGATTCCGCTGCTCGGCGGCCCGCGCATGCTGATGACGCGGAATCTTCTGTATACGGCCGTGACGAGAGCCAGAAAGTGCGTCACCATCGTCGGAAGTGATGTGACATTCCAGGCAATGATCGGAAATCATATCGAGGCGAACCGGTATACAACGCTCGCCAGAAGAATCCGGGAAATGCAGGAAGAAAACGCGTAAACACGTTTTTCCGGGGCATGGATGCGGCTGCATCCGGCAGAGTGGATAAGGGAAAGCGCAGGTTACATGAAAGAAAAAAATAAAACAGGAAACTGGCTTTTAAACGCAGTTTATCCGAGACGATGTCCCATCTGTGACGGACTGCTGTCACGTGAGGAGCTGTATCTATGCCGGAATTGTGTGGAAAAGATCCATCCGATTCTGGGTGCGCGGTGCAAAAAATGCGGGAAACCCGTGGGCAGTGAGGAAGAGTTCTGCCGGGACTGCAGCAGAACGAGGCACAGCTTCGACCGCGGTTTTGCGCCGTACGGTTACCACGGGGAACTTGAGGCTTCCCTGATGCGGTTCAAATATCATGAACGGCAGGAATACGCTGGATTTTATGCTCACGCGGCGTTTTTCTATGTGGGAAAGCAGATCCAGAGAAGAAATCCGGAGGTGCTCGTTCCGGTGCCGCTTCATCCGGCGAGACAGCGGCAGCGCGGCTACAATCAGGCGGAGGTATTTGCAGAAAAGCTGGCAGAAGAAATGGAACTTCCCATGAATGCCCGCCTGATCCGCCGTGTGAAAAAAACAAAACGCCAGAAAGAGCTTGGTCCCGCCGAGCGGCGGAAAAACCTGGAGGGAGCTTTTGCATTGGCAAAGCCGGGACAGATGAAATACTGCCGGATTCTTCTGGTAGATGACATTTACACAACGGGAAGCACGGTTGATGCCATTGCGTCACTGTTGAAAGTGAATGGAGCAGAACAGGTGGATTTTGTTTGTGCGGCAATTGTAAAATAGTGTGTGAATATTTTGAGAATAGCTTTCCAATATCGGAAACATATGGTAAAATAAACATAATTTAGAACGGGAAGAGGAGACCAAGAGGCATGTTGGACGAAAAAAGGATTCGTCAGATGACAAAACTGGCTTTTTTCGAAAAAAAAGAAGAAAAAAATGCCTTACGAATCGGCCGCTATTTTCGGAGTGATTACATCGGAAAAGAGCTTCTGAAAAATTTTTTTCTGGCTTCCATCGGATACATTCTGGTACTTGCGGTTGCAGTCTTATATCATATTGAATGGTTGGTGGACGAGATAGACACAATCGACCTGCAGTTTGCAGCAGGGTGTCTGATCGCGTCCTATCTGTGTTTTCTGGCAGTCTATTCCATTGCCGTGTATGTGATCAGCACGATCCGTTACCAGGGAGCACAGAAAAAGCTGAAATGGTATGGAAAAGAGCTGGATGACCTGCAGAACATGTATGAGGAACAGGAAAAAAGCGGGAAGAAATCCGGGCGCAGGAGGAAGGAAACATGACAGTATTGATCGAACTGAAAGAAAAATTAAAAGAGTTTTACGGCTCCTGCAGCGGAATCGTACTTCCGATTGTGAAATTTCTGCTCGCTCTTGCTGTATTTCGTGGTATTAATTCCAATCTCGGCTATCTGAAGATGCTGAACAGCATGTATGTGGTATTGATTCTGTCGCTGATCTGCGCCATCCTGCCATTGAATGGAATGGTTTTCCTTGCAATGCTGGTGATCATCGGCCACTGCTTTGCACTTCACATGGTAATCGCGGGTCTTGCGGCGCTGGTTCTGCTGGTGCTCTGGTTTCTATATCTTCGCTTTGTGCCGAAGGATGCGCCGGCACTCCTTTTGACACCGCTCGCATTCTGGCTTCACGTGCCATCTGCCGTTCCGGTTGCCTATGGTCTTGCCGGCACGCCGCTCTCTGCATTTTCAGCAGCCTGCGGTGTCGTTGTCTACTATATGTGCGACATGATTCACGGAAAAATGGAGCCGCTGCTTCATGCGGCGGAAGCACCGGAGATCACGGCAGTCGTACAGGAATTTT
>OHAN01002132.1_pt1 | contig 14159 bp, 8 predicted proteins | sample 1577121 | NCBI WGS metagenome assembly OHAN01 (sample SAMEA3541554, study PRJEB24748) | human gut metagenome | biome: human gut; feature: human-associated habitat; material: faeces | place: China | collected 2012 | reverse complement strand
TACCCAGAACCGTACCCAAGAATTTTTGGGTACGAAACTCGACACTTACTGTTACTATTTTGCTTTTACATGGCTCACTTTCAAAAAAAGGAGGTGAGCTTTTTCTTTTGTAAAAATCGGAAGGGAGGTTTTCCACATGAACAAGCACTCACAGTTGAAAATCCGAGGTCACACCAAATGACGCTGGACTACTTCTACGGGCAGTCGGGCGAGCTGTTCTCCTATCATGGAACAGATGAAAGCTACCGAGGGCGCGACAGCGGAATTAAAGTGTACCTGTCAAATGGAATGGGTACAACGATATAATAACATCCATAACCGGGCAGAAGAAATTGATTTGCATGTGATGGTTTATTCATAACAGTATCGCAGAATGAGTATGACAAGCATAATTGGGGGAGCGATAAAACTTGCTGTTGATATGTAAATTTAGAGGTTGTTTTTTCTGTATTCAATAGGAGAAATCCCGTAAACCTCTTTAAATTTACGGCAAAAATAAGGCGCATCGTGAAAGCCGCATTGTTCTGATATGGTTATAACCTTCATTTCCGTTGCTGCCAGTAGTTTTGCGGCTTTTTTCAGCCTGTATTGTATCAAATAAGAAATAGGAGATTGACGGATACCATTCTTGAATATTTGCATACAAGTGTTCTTACTTACATGGGCAAAATCTGCGATGTCATCAAGTTGGATCTGGTCGGCATAATGACTATGAATAAAACTCATCATCATTTGAAGGCGAGACGTATCGCTGTTTCTTTTAACGGTTTGTCTTTGTAGAAACATGGATTCCATATTTCCGTACAGCAACTCCCAAATGGTTGCCAACAATCGCATGGTTGTCAGCTCCCTAAAATTTGCTTGTTTCTGCGTCTCAAATATCTGATTTAGTAAAGAAAGTATCTCTTTATGCCACAGGGTATACGGCTCAAAAACCAAAAAGTCAATATCTGAAGTAAGCACTGGCTTAATATATTGCTGGTATATCAAACTCTCCTCTGAAGCCAACAGCAAAGGGGAAAAAACAATATTTGGAATCAATGTGGTTTGTTTTGCTGTTAATTGATGAATGATTTTCGTGTTGATAAATAAACCACTGCCTGCTGGTAACGAGAAATTATCTTTTCCGATATAACATTGCACTTCACCGCTTTGCACATATATAAATTCAATTTCCTGATGCCAATGCCAACCGATTGTATGGAAGTCGAAGTCCCAGATATCTTCTAGATAGTATTGAAACGGAAATACCGATTGTCCGTGGGTTCTTTTTTCCATGAGAGTTTCATCTGTAATGATTTTTAATTCGCTGGTGTCTGCCAATGATGCCCCCCTCCTTTGTATTGTGATATTATACAATAAAAACGTGGTAAAGTCCATTGCTGTCCAAACAAAAGCATGATATCATTCGATGTAGTTTGAAAGGAGGGCTTTGTGCTATGAAGAACTATAAAAAAACATTAAGAGCCTGTTATCTCGGACTTATCACACAGGCAATCGCAGCTAATTTTGCACCATTGCTTTTTTTGACGTTTCATTCAGATTTCAACATCTCACTGGGACAGATTGCCTTAATTCCCGCAGTATTCTATGTAACACAATTAAGCGTAGATTTAATTTGTGCAAAATATGTGGATTCTATTGGATACCGAAAATCCATCGTGGCTTCTCAGCTGTTTGCAGGTCTGGGGTTGATCGGACTTGCGGTTTTGCCCAATATAATATCTCCATATGTCGGAATACTGATCGGAGTGTTTTTTTATGCACTCGGAAGTGGTCTTGTTGAGGTGTTGTGCAGCCCTATTGTGGAAGCCTGTCCCTTTGACCATAAGGAAAAAGTGATGAGCCTACTTCATTCCTTTTACTGCTGGGGCAGTGTGGGCGTGATTTTACTTTCTACAATTTTCTTTTCCGTTTTTGGTATTGACAAATGGAGGATTTTAGCCTATTTGTGGGCAATGATTCCTTTGTACAATATTTACAATTTTGCCACCTGCCCTATTGAGCATTTGGTAGAGGACGGTCAGAGAATGTCGTTGCGTCAATTGCTGAAGATGCCTATTTTTGGAGTTGCAATTATCCTAATGATTTGCGCTGGAGCTTCTGAAATGGCAATGGCGCAGTGGGCATCAGCTTTTGCAGAATCCGCATTAGGATTAACCAAATCCGTTGGCGATTTGGCGGGTCCGTGCTTGTTTGCAATCACAATGGGCATTGCCCGTGCGCTGTACGGCAAATTTGGTGAAAAGATAGATTTGACAAAGTTTATGCTGGTATCGGGAGTTCTTTGTGTATTGAGCTATCTTTTGGCTGGTCTATCTGCAATGCCGATTTTGGGGTTGATTGGATGTATCCTATGTGGCTTCTCAGTTGGTATTATGTGGCCCGGAAGTATCAGCATTACTGTTCCGAGGATTCCAAAAGGAGGTACAGCCTTGTTTGCACTGTTGGCTGTAGCTGGAGATATGGGTGGTGCTTTTGGTCCGAGCATGGTAGGATATTTTTCACAGCAGGCAGGAGATAATCTTCAGGTAGGTTTGTTGACGGGATGCACATTTCCTTTAATTATGTTGGCAGCTTTGATTGCAATGCGAAAAATGGCAAAAAATGATTGATACTGCGGTTACGCTAAGGCAATATCATCACAGTCGCAAGCATCATATCACGGACAGTGGAAATCCAGAAAAAAGCTGATAGATGCAAGCTGGCAGAAGCCGGACACGCGCAGCCCAGCACGACCCTTGCGATCTACACGCAGGTCTACGATAGGCGGCGTGATGAGATTCGCAACCAGATGAGCAAGGAACTGTACGAATGAGAAAAAAAAGAAGCACGAAGGCCGAAACCTTCGTGCTTTGTGGTGGGCCATCCAGGACTTGAACCCGGGACCAAGCGGTTATGAGCCGCCAGCTCTGACCAACTGAGCTAATGGCCCTCATGATGTCAGATACCTGTTTAGTATATCACAATTTTACCCGCTTGCCAACACTTATTTTCGTTTTCGGCGCATATGCTGGGGTGTATGGCAAACCGGCAAAGGAGTGGTATCATGCGCATATTCTTATCAACCTTGGGGGTGTTTTTCCTTATGTCATTTCTTTTCATAATGCCCGCCGTATTGGGGCCGTCTACCACGCCACAGCCATCCGCAAGCCCGGCGCTTTCCGCTGCCCCCACTCCGTCCCCTGCTGCCGCGCAGGAGATTCGCGCCGTCTGGGTCAGCTTTCTGGAATGGCAGCATACCGATTTCAGCAGTGAATCCGCTTTCCGTGCCGATGCCGCCGCCATCATGCAGAACATTGCCTCCCTTGGGGCAAACACCGTTTTTGCCCATGTGCGGCCCTTTGGAGATGCCCTGTACCCCAGCCGGTATTTTCCGTTCAGCCACCTTTGCACCGGCACCCAAGGGCAGGACCCCGGTTTTGACCCGCTTGCCGTGCTGGTAGAAACCGCCCATGCCCAGGGCCTTACGCTGGAAGCCTGGATCAACCCCTACCGCCTGCAGGCCAACGGAACCCCGGCTGAGCTCTGCGCGCAAAGCCCTGCTCTGCTGCATCCCAACTGGGTCAAGCACACTGCAACCGGCCTGTATCTGGACCCCGCCAGCATCAAAGTCCAGCAGTATCTGGCCGATTCCATCCGTGAGCTATGTACCAATTATGCCATTGACGGCATTCATTTTGATGATTACTTTTACCCCACTACTGCCCCGGATTTTGATGCCGACAGTTATGCCGCAAGCGGCAGCACCATCTCGCTGGCCGATTGGCGGCGGCAAAATGTAAACGATCTAATGCGGGCCTGTTACGCCGCCGCCCATGCGTTCAATGTGCGGTTTGGGGTTTCGCCACAGGGCACACTGAGCGGCTGCCGCGACGGCCAATACAGCGATGCCGCGCTCTGGCTGGCCAAGCCAGGCTATTGTGATTATCTGATCCCGCAGCTGTACTGGGGCCTGAACTACCGCAAAAATGGTTCCGATGCCCTGTCACTTGGCCGCCTTGCCGCCGAGTGGCTCTCGCTGCCGCGCACAGAATCCGTTCAACTGGCATTCGGCCTTGGTGCTTACCGTATCGGTGACGGCGACGAGGGCGATACCTCCGGTCCCGGCACCGAGTGGTGCACCGGCCATGCCCTCGCCACCCAAGCCACCACGCTGCGCTCCCTCGGTGCCAGCGGCGCTGCCCTCTACCGCTATGATTTTCTCTTTGGCAATACGCTCTATCCTACTCTGGCGGAACAGGAGATTGCGGCGCTGCGAGAGGTTTGGGGATAGATTGTCGGTACCCACACTCACTTATTGTTCTAAATGTGGAATGTGCGAATTATAAAATTCAAGAAGAAAATTGTCAATCTAATTGTAAGAAATATTTAAGTAAATGGCCTATTTTAAAAGTAGGACATATTAGATATCAGGTAATCATATTTGAAAGGGTGAATTAGATGATATTAAGCGTAAGTAGAAGAACTGATATTCCTAATTATTATTCGGAATGGTTCTATAATAGAATAAAAGAAGGATTTTTATATGTTCGTAATCCGATGAATGCTCATCAGATAAGTGAAATAAAAATTACTCCAGATGTTGTAGATTGCATAGTGTTTTGGACAAAGAATCCGTTGCCAATGATGAAAAGGTTAAACGAGATAAAAGATTATAATTACTATTTTCAATTCACATTGACTGGATATGGAAATGATGTTGAGGTTAATTTACCAAATAAAAAAACAGAAATGATTCCGGTATTTCAAGAACTGTCAGAAAAAATTGGCAAGCAAAAAGTGATTTGGAGATATGATCCTATATTCTTTTCTGATAGATATACGAAAGAATATCATTTGAAGGCATTTAAAAGCATTGCTGAGGCTTTAAGTGGATACACGGAAAAATGCGTGATTAGTTTTGTTGATATATATCCTAAAAATAAAAAAAATATGGATGGATTGTCAAGTTATGAATTAAATGATGATGAGCTGCGGGAATTTGCTGAGAAATTAAGTAAGATAGCTGCGGATAATAATATTAAGATTGGAAGTTGTGCAGAAAAAATAGATTTGGATGAATGTGGTATAATTCATAATTGTTGCATAGATAGAGAATTAATTGAAAAAATTATCGGATGTAAACTTAATGTTGGCAAAGACAAAAATCAGCGTAAAGAATGTGGATGCGTTGAAAGCGTTGAAATAGGTACTTATAATACATGCAAAAATGGATGTGCATATTGCTATGCAAATTATAGTTCAAAAAGTGTAGAAACAAACGCTGCCAAATATGATCCTTCGTCACCTCTTCTATGTGGGCAAGTTCAAGAAGATGACAAAATAACGATTAGAAAAGTTGAGTCATTAAAAGAAACACAGCTAAGTATTTTTGATATGTGAGTTCATTATTATAACGTATATTTTTAAGAGTATATTTGGCTCCATTTTGGCTCTAAAAATTTTAGACGAGGTACACAAAAATGCGAAATAAGATGAATATGAAGAATAAAATGCACAAATGTGCACCTAGAAACAGCCAGATAAATCTCTCCGCCCAAGAGTTCGTATAACGCGCTGCTGCAAACTATTGCCATATACCACGACGCGTGGTCCATTTGTAGTGGCCGATGCTCACCATCGGCCCGCCTGAGCACCCGCTTTGTGTATTAGGGCAATACCGCATAATTCTAAGTGCCGATACGGCGAGCGAGGTGCGACAGCTGCTAAGCCAAAAGCGCAGATAATACTGGATGTCTTATCGAGCATTTTGGCAACGCAGATGCCGTGCCGCAGCCGCCGGAGCGGTGCTTGAGCCGTTAGGCGGGAATTGTGCGGTATTGCCTTAAAGTTTTTTGCCAGGCCTTTTTTCAAAAAAGGCCGTCCGTAACTCTCAAGAGGTGCTATGTTAAAACCACTTGTTACCCAGGTTTGGCCGCAGTTCACGGCCGATGAACAGTTTACCGCCAGCTTCAGCAATGTTTTTGTGGAGCGGGTAGAACTGTTCCGTTCCGCACGCAAAGTTATCATCTGCCTGCGCAGCACAGAGCCGCTGGACTCTGCCCTGTGCGGGCGTCTTTTGGCGTCATTGGAGCAGATTTTTGCCGGTTATGAGTTGACCATGCGCAACTACTTCAACTATAACGCCATCACGCCGGAAGCCGTCAAGGCTATGATCGAAGAGCTCAAACAGCAGGGGATGCCGGTCAACGGCTTTCTGGATAAAACCCAGCCGGTTGCTTTTGCTCAGGACGGTCTTGTGGTGCGGGTCAACGCGGGTCTGCCGATTCTGGAAAGCGTGGAGCTGCCCAAGCATCTGGCAGAACTCATCCGGGAGCGCACCGGTGCTTTGCCCATTGTGCGCATGGAGCTGGTCGGCAAACAGATGGATGCGGACGAACTCGACCGCCGCGTGGCAGAAAAGGTGCCCGCCGTGCAGTTCAAGGCCAAAGAAGAAGTGGCACCCTTTACCATTGAGGGGCTGGAGCTCACCTCCAAGCCGGCTAAGGTGTTCTATGGCAAGTCTTTCAAGCCTGCCGACCTGCGCCCGCTGAACGATCTGGGCGATGGCGGCAAGGTGACCGTGTGGGGCGACGTATTCTTTACCGAGGTAAAGGGCAACCGCCGCAAAATCTACTTTACCTCCATCACCGACTATAACGGTTCCATCAACCTCAAAGTCCTCGGCGATGAAAACGAGGATATGTCTAAGTGGGAGGGCCTCAAATCCGGCACAACCCTTATCGTGCGCGGCAACTATACCTACGATAAGTACGAGCACGACTATGTCCTGCTGCCCTATGATGTATTGCAGGTGGAGCGTATGCCCCGCCATGATGATGCCCCCGAGGGGCAAAAGCGCGTGGAACTGCATCTGCATACCAAGTCCAGCAGCATGGACGGCTTCTGCGATTCCGGCAAGATCGTGCGCCTGGCCCACCGCATGGGCCACCGCGCCATTGCCATTACCGACCACGGCGTGTGCCAGGGCTACCCGGAAGCCATGCTTGCCACTGACGAGATCCACCAGGACGACCCCAACTTCAAGCTGATCTATGGGTGTGAAGCCTACTTTGTGGACGATATGATCCCCGCTGTGTATGGCACCAAAACCATGCCCATCACCGGCTCCTTTGTGGTGTTTGATACCGAGACCACCGGCCTGGACTCCAACGTGGAAGCTTTGACCGAGATCGGCGCCGTGTACGTGGAAAACGGCAAGATCAACCCGGATAAGAGTTTCTGTACCTTCGTCAACCCCGGCAAGCCCATCCCGCAAAAGGTGGTGGAGCTGACCGGCATCAACGACAGCATGGTGGCCGATGCCCCCACACCGGCCGAGGCTATCCGCCAATTCAAGGAATTCTGCGGCGATAACATCCTGGTTGCCCACAACGCCAACAGCTTTGATATGCTGTTCATCCGTAAAGCAGGGGATAAGGCGGGGGTGGATTTTTCCAACACCTATATTGACACCCTGCCCATGGCGCAGGCGTTGTTCCCCGGCCTGCATAACTATAAACTGGATACCATCAACAAACATCTGGAAATCCAGCCCTTTAACCACCACCGCGCCGTGGATGACGCCATGGCGCTGGCCCGCATCTTTGAGGTTATGCTCTCCGATTTGAAGGAGAAGGACATGACCACCGTGGAGGCTATCAACACCGGCCTTGGCGGCAACAAAGAGGTGCTGAAAAAGAAGTATTACCACCTGATCATTCTGGTGCAGAACCAGACAGGACTCAAAAACCTGTACCGCATTGTCAGTGCGGCGCACACCAAGTATTTCTTCAAAAAGCCGCGCGTGCCCCGCAGCCTGCTGAATCAATACCGCGAGGGCCTGCTGCTTTCACCTGCGTGCGAAGCAGGCGAGCTGTACCGCGCCGTAGTGGCAGGCAAGGCCCATGATGAACTGCTGCGCATTGCCCGGTATTATGACTATCTGGAAGTGCAGCCTCTTGGCAACAACGAGTTCATGGTCCGCAATGGGCAGGTGGATTCCATCGAAGCCATCAAGAACTTCAACCGCACCATCATCCAGCTGGGCGAAGAACTGCATATCCCTGTGGTTGCCACCGGTGACGTTCACTTCCAGGAGCCGGAGGACCGCATTTACCGCGCGGTCCTGCAGGCAGGCAACGGCTTTAAGGATGCTGACAACCAGGCCCCGCTGTTCTACCGCACCACGCCGGATATGCTGGAGCAGTTCAGCTATCTCCCGCAGGAAAAAGCCTTTGAAATCTGCGTGACCAACCCCAACAAGATTGCCGCTACGATTGATAACAATCTGCGCGCCATCCCCAAGGGAACCTACCCGCCTTCCATTGAGGGTGCTGAGGATCAGCTGCGCTCCGGCACCTGGCAGCACGCCCGCCGTGATTACGGCAACCCCCTGCCGGATGTGCTGCAAAAGCGCCTGAAAAAAGAGTTGGATTCCATCTGCGGCCATGGTTACGCTGTTTTGTATGTCATTGCGGTCAAGCTGGTGGCGTTTTCCAACGCAGGCGGCTACCAGGTGGGCAGCCGTGGCTCTGTCGGCTCCAGCGCTGTGGCGCACTTTTCCGGCATTTCGGAGGTCAACTCCATGCCGCCGCACTACCTGTGCACCAAGTGCAAGCACAGCGAGTGGATTGATGATGGCGTGACGATGGACGGCTTTGACCTGCCGGATAAAAAATGCCCTGTCTGCGGCGAACCCATGATCATGGACGGCCACGATATCCCATTTGAAACCTTCTTGGGCTTTTACGGCGATAAGGAGCCGGATATCGACCTGAACTTCTCCGGCATGTACCAGTCCAACGTTCACCGCTATACGGAGGAGCTGTTCGGCAAGGAGAATGTGTTCAAGGCGGGCACTGTATCCGGCCTGCAGGATAAAACGGCTTACGGTTATGTGAAAAAATATCTGGAAGAGCGTGGCAAAACCGTGAACCGTGCTGAGGAAAACCGCCTGTGCCTGGGCTGCACCGGTGTCAAGCGCACCACGGGCCAGCACCCCGGCGGCATGGTTGTTGTGCCTTCCACCTTTGATATTTATGATTTCTGTGCCATTCAGCACCCGGCGGACGATGTGAAGGGCGGCCTGCTGACCACCCACTTTGAATTTAAGTACCTGCATGATACGCTGCTCAAGCTGGACGAGCTGGGTCATGATGTTCCGACTTTCTATAAGTTCTTTGAAGAGTATTCCGGCATCCCCATTGACAGCGTGCCGATGAACGATCCCAAGGTCTACAGCCTGCTGACCTCCACCGAAGCACTGGGCGTTACCCCGGAGCAAATCGGCAGCCAGACCGGTACCTTCGGCATCCCGGAAATGGGCACCAACTTTGTGCGCGGCATGCTGGTGGAGGCCCGGCCCAAGAACTTCTCGGAGCTGATCCAGATCTCGGGCCTGTCCCACGGCACCGACGTGTGGACCGGCAACGCCGATGAGCTGATCCGCAGCGGCACCTGCACCATTGCAGAGGTCATCGGCTGCCGTGACAGCATCATGCTGTACCTGCTGCGCAAGGGGCTGGAACCCAAGATGGCCTTTGACATCATGGAGGCCGTGCGTAAGGGCAAGGTGGCCAAGGGCGGTTTCAAGGACGGCTGGGAGGAAGCCATGCGGGAGCACGATGTGCCGGACTGGTACATTGAGAGCTGCCGCAAGATCAAGTATATGTTCCCCAAGGCCCACGCGGTGGCCTACCTGATGAGTGCCATCCGTCTGATGTGGTTCAAAATCTACAAGCCGCAGGCTTTCTATGCGGTGTACTTCACCGTGCGCGGCGACGACATCGACTATGAGGCCGCCATCGGCGGGGCTGCTGTGGCCCGTGCTCACATGGAAGAGGTCAAGCGCCGCCTGAAGGAGGAAAAGAACGCCAAGGACGAGGACGTTCTGGTGAGCCTGCAGCTGGTGAACGAAATGCTGGTGCGCGGGTACGAATTCTTGCCCATCGAGCTGGGCAAGAGCCGCGGTTCCAAATATGTGGTGGAGGACGGCAAGGTGCGCCTGCCCTTCAGTTCTCTGAAGGGTCTGGGCGGTGCTGCTGCCGACGCGCTGGAGCGGGTGACCATCCACGGAGAGGAATATATCTCGGTGGAAGAGCTGCAGCAGGCCTCCGGCGTCGGTCAGGGCATCCTGGACCGTCTGCGTCAGGTGGGCGCCCTGGGCGACCTGCCGGAGAGCAGCCAGGTGAGCTTCTTCTGAACACAACAAAAACTCCCCCTGCGGTGGGCATTTGCTCACGGCAGGGGGAGTTGCTGTTTTTCAGGGAACAGGTCAGCCGGAGGAATTGCTTACTCCACGCTGATCATATAATAATACACGGGCTGACCGCCGCGGATGTGGCTGACCTCCACATGGTTCGGGCACTTGGCCTTGACCATCTCGGTGACCTTCTCGGCGTCCTCATCGCTGACGTCGCAGCCGGAGATGATGGTGACAAAGCAAGAGTCCTTTTTGCACATGCCCCGGGCCAGACGATAGGTGGCCTTGGTGATGTCGGTGGAGGTGGCAACGATCTTGCCGTTCTCCAGTGCCATGATCTCGCCCTTCTTGATGCGCTTGCCGTCGTACTCGCTGTCGCGGGCGGCGTAGGTGATCAGGCCGGTGGACACCTTGTCGGCAGCCGCCATCATGTTGATGGTGTTGGTCTCGGCGTTCACGGAGGGGTCGAAGTTCAGCATGGCGGTGATGCCCATGGGCACGGTGCGGGTGGGCAGAACCACGACCTGACGGTCGGCCAGTTTCTCGGCCTGCTCGGCGGCCATGATGATGTTCTTGTTGTTGGGCAGAACGAACACGGTCTTGGCCGGCACGCTCTGGATGGCTGCCAGAATGTCCTCGGTGGAGGGGTTCATGGTCTGGCCGCCGGAGACCACGGCGTCCGCAGCCAGGTCGGTGAACACGGACTTCAGGCCCTCACCGGCAGCCACGGCCACAAAGCCGTAGTCACGGCTGGGGTCCACAGCAGCGTAGACGAACTCGCTGGCCTGAGAGGGAGCCTTCTCGGCAGAGGCCTGCTTCTCCAGGCTCTTGCCCTGCTTCTGGCGGGCCAGGAACTGCTCGTGCATGTTCTCGATCTTGAAGTTGGTCAGGTAGCCATACTTGATGGCTTCGCTCAGGATCTTGCCGGGATCAGCGGTGTGCACATGCAGGTTGATCACATCGTCATCCTCGATGCACACCACACTGTCGCCGTTGGATTCTGCAAAGGCACGCATCTTTGCGGCGCTTGCACCCTCATACTTGTTGATCAGGAACTGGGTGCAGTAGCCGTTCTTGATGTCCTCCACCTTCATCAGGTCGTCGGTGAACACGCCCTTGCCGGCGTTCTCGGTGGAGAGCTTTGCCTTGTTGGGAGCAGCCTCGCCGCCTGCCACGATGCCTTCGCCATGGAACACCTTGCCCATGCCCTCAAAGATAATCATGATGCCCTGACCGCCGGCATCCACAACGCCGGCCTTCTTCAGAACAGGCAGCAGGTTGGGGGTGTCCTCCAGAGCCTTCTGGCCGGCGGTCATCACCACATCCCACAGAGCGGGCACATCCTCGGCACCGCAGGCAGCAGCTTCCTCAGAGGCAATGCGTGCAACCGTGAGGATGGTGCCCTCGGTGGGCTTCATAACGGCCTTATAAGCGCCCTCGACACCCTTCTTCAGAGCCTCGACAATGTCGGCAGCGGTGGCTTCCTTCTTGCCTTCCAGCGCCTTGGAGAAGCCGCGGAACAGCAGGCTGGTGATAACACCGGAGTTGCCGCGTGCGCCGCGCAGCATGGCGGAAGCAGCGGTCTTGGAAGCCTCACCCACGGTGCAGCTGTCGTCCAATGCTTCCAGCTCGCGCACAGAAGCACCCACGGTCATGCCCATGTTGGTGCCAGTGTCGCCATCAGGAACAGGGAAAACGTTCAGCTCGTCCACGCGGGAGCGCTGATTGTTGATGTTGTTGGCGCCAGAGATAATGGCGTCACGCAAAATCTTACCAGAAATCATTCTTTTTTACTCCTTGTACTTGCCGGAAAAGCCCGGCGCATTCGGATGAACCAACAAAAATCAGGCGATCACATCGTCTACCGAAACCACAACGCGGGCAACCTTCAGGCCGGTAGCCTGCTCCACCTCGTCCTTGACGCGGTGAGAGATGCTGCGTGCGGCGGTAGAAATGTTCAGGCCATAGCTCACTGCAATGTGCAGTTCGATCACCAGACGACCATCCTCCTGCGTGACACGGACACCCTTTTCCGGGTAATCAGAACCGTGCACCATGCTTCTGACGGCATCGGTCATATCACGGGGTGCCATTGCGGCAACACCGTAACACTGTTTGGCTGCTTCACCTACCAGAGTAGCAAAATACCCGGACGTAAAGCTGACATCCCCCAGAGGGAAACGGGAAGTGATCATAGTCGCTCTGCTCCTTTATGTTATTTTCATAAAACACATTCAAGGTCTGGGGCGCAGCGGCGGACAGATACACATACTGCGCCGAGAAACACCCACATTATTATACAACTTTGGGGCGCGCTTGTACAGCGCAAAATGCTGGTATATCAACTTTTTGCGCAGGTTTCTGCATTGACAGCATGGTTCGGGCGGCTTCGCACCGGGAAGGTGATAGCATAACGGACGCTGGTTGCTTTTTATCAAAACCGAAAGTATGACGAAAGAAAGCAAACAATCTGTTAAAAAAATATAAAAGGTGGGTGATAACTCTTTATCCGACTATGAAAAAGTGCTAAAATAGAAACAAGGATAGGGACTGCAGCGCAGGGTCCCGCTTGTGCGGATGAACTGCGTTATTTTTTGCGCACGGCGCGTGGAACAATGTTTAGGAGCTGTTGTCATGAATATTCTGTTTTTCCTTTCACCCAAGCAGGATCTGATGTATGTTTACGACGATTTCACCCTTCGGCAGACGCTGGAAAAGTGGGAGAATAACCGCTACGCGTCCATTCCGGTGCTCAACCGGCAGGGAAAATATGTGGGCACCCTGACCGAGGGCGACATTCTCTGGGGGCTGAAAAAGTTCCATGGTCTGGATCTGGAAGCGGCTGAGGATGTCCCCATTTCGGCCTTCCCGCACAAGCGCGACTACAAGGCTGTCACCGTGACCACCAGCATGGATCAGCTGATCGAAGCGGTACTTGCCAGACTTGGTGTTGACATAGTCGGTACCAACGTAGGTAACCTTGGATACCTTGTAGGTCTTAACCTTCAGGATGGAGTAGTTAGAAGAACCGTCAGCAGCGATCAGCTCAACAGAGGTGCCTTCCTTGTAGGTAGCGTACTTGTCAGAGCCATTGTCGCTGTACTGCTTCGCGAAGGAAGCGATGGTGAAAGAAGTGTCCTCGCCGTCAACATAAACAGAGGTGTTCTTAGCCAGATCGTACTTGGTGCCGTCCAGCTTAACCTTGGTAGCGCTCTCGTACTTCAGGTCAGACAGCAGACCGGACTGAACAGTGTTGTCGTCAGTAGCGAATACGCCGTAAACATTGTCCTTAGCCTTGTACAGAACCTTAACGGTGTTGTACTTCAGAGAAGAATAATCCTTCTTAACCTTGGTGAAGGACTTAACAGCCTTATCGCCATCGGTGCTGTCAGTGGTGTTGACATTAGAGATGGTCAGCTCGTAGGTGTCCTTGCCGGAAGTCTTAGCAAAGGTCTCCAGAGTACCAACGGTCTTCTTCAGGCCCATGTACTTCTCGCCAACAGTCTTGTTGTCAACGCCCATAGCGGTCTGGTCGGTGTACTCACCGTCACGCAGTACAACGGTCTTAGCGTCGATTGCGTTGTAGATCAGCTGTGCAGCGTACTGACGCGGGCAAGCTGCGGTGAAGGAAGTGTTTACGTCCTCCAGCAGACCAGCCTCATCAGCCAGTGCGTTGGTCTTGGATGCCCAGCCGGTACCTACCAGACCAGCCTTCTGAGCGTTGTAACCCAGGGTTACCAGCAGCATCTTAGCTGCTTCCTGAGCGCTTACCTTTTCGTTCGGAACGAACTTGGTGTTGCTCTTACCAGCAATGATGCCCAGAGACTGGCAGTACTTGATGTAGCCGCGTGCCCAGTGGGAGCCAATGTCGGTGAAAGAGGTCTTGTCATCGTTGTACGCAGAAGCGTCAGAGTTACCGGTACGCAGGACATAGATCATCTTTGCCATCTGCGCACGGGTTACAGTTGCGTTG
>OHAN01002124.1_pt1 | contig 14201 bp, 15 predicted proteins | sample 1577121 | NCBI WGS metagenome assembly OHAN01 (sample SAMEA3541554, study PRJEB24748) | human gut metagenome | biome: human gut; feature: human-associated habitat; material: faeces | place: China | collected 2012 | reverse complement strand
GGCAAAGGAAGACTGACAGAGGCAGATGTAAAGGCAGCTTTAAAGGAAGTGAAGCTTGCACTTCTGGAAGCAGACGTCAGCTTCAAAGTCGTAAAACAGTTTATCAAGGCTGTAGAAGCGAGAGCTGTGGGTACAGATGTGATGGAGAGCCTGACTCCGGGACAGATGGTAATAAAAATCGTAAATGAGGAGCTCGTAAAGCTTATGGGTTCCGAGACCACAGAGATTGCCTTAAAGCCCCAGAATGAGATCACCGTGATCATGATGATCGGACTTCAGGGTGCAGGTAAGACAACGACTACGGCAAAGCTTGCCGGAAAGTTTAAGGCGAAGGGCAGAAAGCCGCTCCTTGCGGCCTGCGACGTCTACCGACCAGCTGCGATCAAGCAGTTACAGGTAAACGGTGAGAAAGTCGGAGTTCCGGTCTTCACGATGGGTGATAACCAGAATCCGGTGAATATCGCGAAAGCCGCTGTGGAACATGCCAGAAAAGAAGGCATGAATCTTGTATTCCTCGATACGGCAGGACGTCTTCAGATCGATGAGTCTATGATGGATGAACACGTCAATATCAAGGAAGCCGTCGAAATCGACCAGACGATCCTCGTTGTCGATGCAATGACCGGTCAGGATGCAGTAAATGTAGCCGGAAGCTTTAATGATAAGATCGGTGTCGATGGCGTGATCTTAACAAAGCTTGATGGTGATACGCGAGGCGGTGCGGCATTATCCATTCGTGCCGTAACTGGAAAACCGATCCTCTACGTCGGTATGGGCGAGAAGCTCTCCGACCTGGAACAGTTTTATCCGGACCGCATGGCTTCGAGGATCCTCGGAATGGGTGATATCCTTTCCCTGATCGAGAAAGCCGAGTTTGAGGTGAGCGAAGAGAAGGCGAAAGAAATGAGCCAGAAACTTCGCAAAGCAGAATTTGATTTTAATGATTTCCTTGATCAGATGGCGCAGATGAAAAAAATGGGCGGCATTCAAAGCATTTTGAGCATGCTTCCCGGAATGGGACTGCCTGCTGATCTTGAGATAGATGATGACATTTTTAAGGGGATAGAAGCTATTATTTATTCTATGACACCTGAGGAAAGAGGAAACCCGGCTATTATAAATCCATCAAGAAAGCGCCGTATTGCAAAGGGTGCAGGTGTAAATATTGCAGAGGTAAACAAACTTATGAAGCAGTATGAACAGTCAAAGAAGATGATGAAACAAATGTCAGGAATGATGGGTGGCAAGGGAAAGAAAAAAGGTAAATTTTCAATGCCGAAATTACCTTTTGGCTTTTAAATTGTTTTCAGATTTTACATTTGTGCTGTGCACAAGCTAAGATATGTGGAATTTGATATAGATGAATTATTTTAAGGAGGTGAAAACATGGCAGTAAAGATCAGATTAAGAAGAATGGGTAAGAAGAAAGCACCTTTCTATAGAGTAGTTGTAGCTGATGCTAGAGCACCTAGAGATGGTAGATTCATCGAAGAAATCGGTACTTACGATCCTAACCAGGAGCCAAGCGTTTTCAAGTTTGATGAAGAAAAGGCTAAGAAATGGTTAGCTAATGGTGCAAAACCAACAGAGACAGTTGGCAAATTATTAAAGGAAGCAGGTATCGAAAAATAATTTCGTATCTGTGAGTGGGGAGGTTTCAGGTAATGAAAGAATTAGTTGAAGTTCTTGCTCAGTCGCTTGTTGACCACCCGGAAGAGGTCACTGTTACAGAGACTGACAAAGACAACGAAATCATTTTAGAACTTAAAGTAGATCCCGATGATATGGGGAAAGTAATCGGTAAACAGGGGCGCATTGCAAAAGCCATTCGTGCAATGGTAAAAGCAGCTGCTTCTAAAACTGATAAGAAAGTAGTTGTAGAAATTGGACAGTAGCTACTGTCCAAAACGCCTGTGCCACACGCATAGGCGTTTTTGTTTCTACAGAAAAACAAAACATTTTCCAATCAATGCCGCACCTTATTTTTATGAATTTGTTTCTGTTTTATTATATTGCGTCATAAACATTTTTTCGATTCTGCTTCTATTTTCCTATTGTCTTTTGAAGCACTGTTTCGCCAGGTAAGGAAATTTAAGATTTTTTGCTTTTTTGCTATTGATTGTGGGCACTCTCATCTGATATAGGGGCAAGGCCAGTCCTGATGTACATTGCTGTTGGGACTCTCTAAGCCCGTCGCCACTTGCGCATTAAAAGGAGTTTTTATCTTTTAATGTGCTATGTGTGCGCTACGTGGCTTTGCGAAGCGGAAGCGTGTCCTACACAGCAATGTTACTCAGGCTGAGTCGCCCCTATAGTTATGACCCGCGCCCAATCAGCAAAAAGGCTAAAAAAACAGTTATTCTAATCAGACGGCATGCCTATCTAAAAGATAAAATAAATAAAAAAGCACACTCATAGAACAAGCAGTCAGATAGAAAAATGCTATGATATGCTTACATTAAAATGTTTTTGACTGGCAGATATCCGATATACACTATATGAACCAAGTTAATTATTAACTTGGTTAACCATTTGCTGTAGTTGCTATGCTAGCACTCTTTCCTTGATGTTGCAATACTTTTTTTGAGTTTTAAGACTTTAGATATATTGTTAAGGTTATGTTATGAAAAAACAGAGAAAATTTCAGTTCCCTCATTCTTGCCAAAGAAACAAAAAGATACCAAAACAAAGCAATCTGTTTTATTTGGCATTTTCAGTATGATCAATACTTACCAAAAAAACAGGTTCTTTGTCCGATATCTTTTACATAAATGAAGTTATTGTTATCTGTGTTACTATTTATTCATATAACGAATGATGCAGCTAAATATGGCTGACCATATTTTCATCTGATCATATAATGAGTTTGCTATATGGCTAATTAGTTGTATGGCAATTCTCGATCTGCCAATCGATCGGTTCTACGCCATTGTCCTGTAAAAATTGATTTGCCTGACTAAAGTGTTTGCAGCCAAAAAAACCACGATATGCTGAAAGCGGACTTGGATGTGGTGCCTTTAAGATTAAGTGCTTTGGATTAGTCAGCATTGGTATCTTAGACTGTGCCGGTCTTCCCCACAACATATAAACAATCGGGCGATCCTGTGCATTGATTGCCTGAATCACCGCATCCGTAAATTGCTCCCATCCCTTTCCCTGATGAGAATTCGCCTGATGTGCACGTACCGTCAATACCGTGTTTAACAAAAGCACACCCTGATCAGCCCATTTTTTCAAATAGCCATTATCCGGGATGTAACATCCTAAATCACTTTGCAATTCTTTGTAAATATTTTGCAAAGAAGGCGGAATTTCTTTTTGATCCTGCGGAACAGAAAAACTCAAGCCATGTGCCTGATGCACATTATGATAGGGATCCTGTCCTAAGATCAATACTTTTACTTTTGATAATGGTGTGAAATGAAATGCATTAAAACTATCATCTGACGGCGGATATACTACAACCTTACTGTATTCATCTTTTACAAATTCAAACAAATCCCTGTAATATGTTTTTGAAAATTCCGGTTGGATCGCATCCAGCCAGTCATTTGTGATCATTGCCATTTTTATGTACTCCTTTACCTGCCTTACTCTTACAAACGTACACTAATTCCCTGCTCCCGCAAATATTCTTTCACTTCGCGGATCTCTAACTCTTTATAATGGAATAACGATGCTGCTAATACCGCATCTGCATTTCCTTTTGTAAATGCATCTTTAAAATGCTCTAACTTACCCGCTCCACCGGATGCAATAACCGGGATCGACACGTTATCGGATACGATCTTTGTCAATTCAATATCATAACCATCCTTCGTACCATCACAGTCCATGCTTGTCAAAAGGATTTCGCCGGCACCGAGTTCACAGGCTTTCATTGCCCATTCTACCGCATCAATCCCCATATCAACACGTCCACCGTTTTTATAAATGTTCCAGCCACTTCCATCTGCCCGTCTTTTTGCATCAATCGCAACAACAACACATTGGCTTCCGAATTTCATTGCGGCTTCCGAGATCAGTTCCGGATTAAGGATTGCGGCTGAGTTTACCGATACTTTATCTGCCCCCTCACGCAATACCATTTTAAAATCATCAATCGTGCGGATTCCACCGCCCACCGTAAATGGAATAAAAACTGTTTCTGCCACACGACGAACCATATCTAACTTTGTTGCTCTGGCATCCGAAGATGCTGTAATATCCAGGAAAACAAGTTCATCCGCTCCGGCTTTTCCATAAGCAGCTCCTACACTGACCGGATCTCCGGCATCTTTTAAATCCACAAAATTAACACCTTTTACAACACGTCCGTTATTTACATCCAAACATGGTATAATTCTCTTTGTATACATGTGTTCCTCCATTTTCTAAATACATGCATTCCAGTTTTTGCTTTCTATTTGTTTTTTCGTTAAGGATATGCATTTTTGTTCCTACTAAGCTGTCTGTTCTTCTTTTAGTCTAATTCGCAAAAATTCTTAAGGATCTGTAAGCCGACATCCCCACTTTTTTCGGGATGAAACTGGCATGCAAAGATATTGTCATGCTCTACGGATGCATGCACCTGTGTAATATATTCTGTCGTCGCAGCCACATCATCCGGATCAGCCGCCTGAAGATAATACGAATGCACAAAATACACATATGGATTTGTACCGATTCCCTGTAAAATCTTAGCTCCCTCTTTGATCTCTATGGAATTCCAGCCCATATGCGGAATCTTATATCCTTCTTTTTCCGGAAATCGTACGATCTTACCCGGTAAAAGTCCCAGGCCTTTTACTCCCGGACCTTCTTCACTGCTTTCAAACATAAGCTGTAGCCCAAGACAGATTCCCAAAAACGGAGTTTTCTTATCTACAACCTGATGGATCACATCTATCAGATCATATTTCTGTAATTTTTCCATAGCATCTGCAAAAGCACCTACTCCGGGTAAGATCACTTTATCTGCTTCTAAGATTTCCTTTGCATTTCTTGTAATCTTGCAATCCTGTCCTAAATGCTGTAGTGCTTTTTCTACACTTTTTAAGTTACCGGCATCATAATCGATTATCGCTATCATTGTTGTATATCACCTCTGCTGTCGTTGTTTTGTATGGTAAAAGTGTACCACATACGGGGAGGGTTGTCGATATGGTTATTCCATTCTTGTCTTACGATTCTTGTGATGATTAAATTTCCTCCACTTCACATCGCACAATCTTTCCATCTTTCCATTCCAGAACCTTCAATACTTTTCCTCCACACAGGCACAGTCCTTCAACTTTTCCATCGGTCCATTCTTTAGGCAGGGCAGGCAGAAAATGCACTTCTTTTTCATGGCTCTGTACCAGCATTTCTGCAATTTCGGCAGTCACGCCGAAATTCCCATCAATCTGAAATAGCGGATGATCGTCAAACAGATTTGGCAATGTCTGTTTCTCCATTTGGCAGACGGTATTCATTTTCCGGCGATAATGTCGGTACGGTTACCAGATACGCTCCATCTTCTACCAGATAATCCACCAGAAAGCGTGCCGCATCCTGCATTGCAAAATAATGCTCGTGCAAGAAGTCCTGATAATGCTTATACTCTCTCATGCCATATGCAAATCCTAATACATTTTTTATACTCTCTCATGCCATATGCAAATTCCAATACATTTTTTATATTATCTCAGACTATATGCAAAACTTGAATTAACAGGATCCATGCCAGTCCATAATAAGTAACAACCGCTACCAGATCATTTACAGTCGTGATCAAAGGACCGGATGCAACCGCGGGATCAACTTTAATCTTATGAAAGAACAACGGAACCAATGTTCCTACCAGACTGGAAATCACCATTGCCAAAAGTAAAGAAGCACCTACGCAGCCGGAGATGAAAAATCCCGTTCCAAAAGAATAGCCTTTAAAGAAACCAATGTAAAATCCTAAAAACACAAATGCCATCACGCCTAAAAGCAAGCCATTGCAAAATCCTACTTTCATTTCCTTTAAAACTAATGCTACTTTGTCCTTTGTACGAAGATCTTCGTCCATTAACACACGGATCGTTACTGCAAGTGACTGTGTTCCGACATTTCCTGCCATATCTAAGATCAAAGACTGAAAACAAATAACGATCGGAAGCACAGCAACAACCACTTCAAATGCTCCTACTACACTTGATACGACCATTCCAAGGAACAATAGAACGATCAGCCAGGGAAGTCTTTTCTTCATACTTTCCATCGTTGTCTCTTTTAAATCTTCTTCTGAAGTCAAACCGGCAAGCTTTGCATAATCCTCTCCCATTTCATCATCGACTGCCTCGATAACATCCTGTGCAGTCAAAATTCCGATAATGCATTTTTGATCATTTAAGACCGGCAGTGAATCTTCTGCATAATCTTTAATCAGTTCAATATTTTCAGATATCTTTTCATGTGCGATCAAATACGGATAGGAATAAATGATCAGATCATCCAGATCATCATTTTCTCTGGCTATGATCAGATCTTTTAAATCAATTGCACCGCTGAATTTTCCCTGTTTGTCTGTCACATAAATTGTTGAAATATTGTCATTATCTCCGGCCTGACGGATCAATTCATGCATTGCCTGACGAATATTCAAGTCTTTTGAAATACAGATATAATTGTTCGTGATCAGACTACCGATCTCATCTTCATCATAAGAATGGATCAGTCGGATGTCTGCTTTCACATCTTCCTTTAAGATCGGATATAATTGATTTTTGACAGTATCATCAATATCTTCTAACAAATCTACGGCATCATCCGAATCCATTTCATTGATCACTGCAGCAAGCTGGTCAATACTAAGTTCTTCGATATATGCCTTAGGTTCCTCAACATGCGAAAAGATCTCCGATGTCCACTCTGCCCCTAAGAGCTTATATAAATGTCTTCTCTCCTGACTTGTCAAAAACGCAAGACTTTGTGCGATATCATTCTCATGATAATCGCGAAGCTGTTCGATTACAGCTTCTTTATCCATACCACTTCTGACGATTCCAACAATCTCTTCACTAAATTTTGGTTCTTTTAATACTTCTCTTTCCATTCTAAGCCTCCAATCTTTCCTGACAAAATGCAAACATAATACGTTTCACTTCAGAAATTGACAAAACAATTCTTTCTGATGCGTCCATACCGGATGGCATATTTCTATCCCTTAAAAATATTCCTTAAAAAAGGGCATAAAAATACACCATCACAAAATAAAATGACACTTCTAAAAGCTTTTTCATTTTGAAACGATGTTGTTAAGGCTTATATACAATTTTCCTATTATGATCATTCATAAGAAAAAGGAGCAAGATCATGTGCTTTAAAATTGCACTTTAAGCCATAAACATCGTTATAGATCCCTCGACTTTTACTATCGCAATTATCCATGATCTCATCTCCTTCATTCTCAATCAGACAATTTTTTATTTAACTTTCTGCCTTCCAATCTCTACTACTTTATCAGTATAACTATTCTGATCTAAACTTAATAAAGAATATGCTTCTGACTCAGATACACCAAACTCAGATTGCAAATTAGACAGAATCTGTTCACGGCATTTCTTCAAATCCTGATCCGCTTCCAGATCAATTGCTGTACTTAAATTGTCATCATATTTTCTAATCCCCTGAAGCAAAGCATTCAAGGCATCAGGATAATATCCAACTCTTTCATAATTTTGGTATGCATTGATCGATTGCTGTACCTTCATAACTGTTTTAATCTTCTGGTACATCTCAGGATCTTTATCTCGCATCTTTGTACCTAATGCTTCCTGATAGGCTTCTGTATATTTGCCCATCTTGAAATATTTGTCTGCCGCCTGCTTTGCACTCGCATACCCCCAAAGATTTGTTCCGGTAATCTCAACAGTCAAAAAGAGAATTGTAGCTATCACAATAATTGCTACACCAACTTTGTTCAGCTTACCGACAATTTCAAGTTCTGCTGCCTCTTCCTCTTCTTCCTTTGCCTTTTTCTCGGCCTTTTTAGCCTCTTTTGCAGCTTTCTTTTCAGCTTTTTGTTTCGCTTTTTCGGCTTTTTTAGCTTCCTTAGCAGCTTTCTTTTCTTCTTTCTGCTTTGCTTTTTCTTCCGCATCCGCAGCATCTTTTTCGGCTTTTTCTTCGGCTTCTTTTACTTCCTTTTGGGCAGCTTCGCGTTCTTCCTGCGCAATTTCATCAGTAATAACATTGCCAAATACTTTCTTAAAGAACCCTGTCTTCTTCTCATCGTTTTCTTCGTTCTTTTCATCCGGTAAAAGAGAAGCATCCAAAAGCGATTGCATATCATCTTCCTTTTCTGACGATACCGGTTCTCCGGTCATTCCCAAAAGATCTGCTAACGAATCAAGAGATTCCTCGCTATCTTCTTGTGACATTTGTTCTGCTTCCGACATTTCTTCGGTATTTCCATCAATGTCACCCAAAGTACCCTTCATATCAAGATCATCCAAAAGACCATCTAACATGGAATCAATGTCACCTGATCCACTTGATTCCTGATCGTCATTTAAAGCATCCAATGCACTTTCCATATCATTGTCTGATAAACCATCCAAAGAATCAGTATCATCTAATGCTGCTATATCCAGTATACTTTCCTCACTGCTATCATCTAATGCTGCAATATCAGGTATACTTTCCTCACTGCTATCGTCTATTGCTGTTATATCAGGCATACTCTCCTCACTGCTATCGTCTATTGCTGCAATATCCGGTACATCTTCTTTGCTACTATCATCTGCTGTTGTATCAGTCTGTGTATTTTCGTTTGCAGCTAATAATGCCCTGATATCTTCGTCCGACATCATTTCAGAACCACTATTACTCTCCATATCTGCAACATCCGGCACAGGTACACTTTCTTCTCTATCGACATTTGCACTTGTTTCTTCTGTCTCCGAGGCAGTCTCATTTGCAGCTAATAATGCCTGAATATCTTCATCCGACATCATTTCAGAATCACTATTACTCTCCATATCTGCAACATCCGGCACAGGTACGCTTTCTTCTGCCTGTTTTATAGTTGTATTTTCTTCCTTTTTCTTTTTTGCATCCGATATTGTGCTTTCTATCTCTGACAATTCCGGGATTTCTCCAAGATCTGAAATATCTCCAAGATCACCAAAGAAATCATCACCATCTGATACATCCAAATCATCAACATCTGCCATATCTACAAATTCTTTCAAATCATCTGTCTCTAACTCAACGTCAGTTGACTGCATATCTTTTTCCTCGCTCAACTCAAATCTCCTTCACTATGCTTGTCACTCACCACGGTCTATAGTTGGGAGTCCATATTTCATCTGATATTAAGCTTTCGCACCAAGCAAACCATCAATCGCTTCTACTAACTGGCCAATCTCCGGTTTAGACAACTGTGCATCTGCTCCAAGCTGTTCTCCTTTTCTCTTCATTTCATCATTTACCAAAGAAGAGAAGATTACAACAGGAATATGTTTCATTGTATCATTTGTCTTGATCAGCTTCGTCAAATGATGGCCATCCATCTGCGGCATTTCTATATCTGTAATAACACAGGAAACCTGACCATCTAAATCTCCACTATTCAGATATTCATTCATCTTATCCCAGCACTCCTGACCATTTGCCGTAACTGTAAGATTTGTATATCCGGCCTGCTCTAAGCAGGTAACGATCATTTTACTAAGTAATGCAGAGTCCTCCGCAATCAAAATAGGAGATTCATTCCTCTTTCTTCCATGCATATGTTCAACATCGGATACCTTTAATCCTGTCTCCGGATTGATCTCGGCTACAATTTTTTCAAAGTCAAGAATGATGATCAGATTTCCGTCAATACGGACAATACCCGTCGCCATTCCGGCACCTGCAGCATTCACAGTAGAGTCCGGCTTAATGATATCTTCCCAGGATACTCTGTGAATTCCCTGCACTGCACTTACATGAAATGCAGCGTTTAATTTATTAAAGTTTGTTACTATGTACATATCGGTGTCCGTTGTCTGCTCATCACGAACCATGCCCAGACATTTTGCAAGATCAATAACGGAGATGATCTCATCACGCGGCATAAAAATACCCTCAATACGTGCATCAGCGTTTGGAACAGGAGTCGGATCCTGATAACTTAAGATCTCACGCACCTTCGCAACGTTAATACCGTATAAATTCTTTCCAACGCGAAATTCTAAAATTTCTAATTCATTTGTTCCACTTTCTAAAAGTATTCCTGTCTCCATATCCGTTCCTCCATATTAAATTTCTTTTATTATAGTGCAAGTACAACGAAAAAACAACTTGCATATCGCCTATACAAATACCTTTTTTTCATCGTATTGCAACTGATTATTTTACCGCAACATCTGCCTGCTTTTGTCCTGCTGAAAATGTTACGGATACATTGTCTATCTTTTGCCCCTTATCAACTTCAAAAAGCAGCACACCTTGCTTTTTCTTTCCCGCAGCCAGCTTTGTCCTCATATGTTGCAAATCTTCATCTACAACACTTAGCATAGCATCTCCTGCTGCCTGACCATTGATCATAATGGATGCCTGCACGCCGGACTTGCTCAAATCAATCGTTTTAGCTTTCGCAGAAACATTCGATATGCTGAATTGTACTACTAACAGCTTTTTCCCTTTGGATGCCGTACAATTTGCATAACTCGATCCATATGACTTTACTAACTTGTAGCTTACAGCTTTCATAGAGATTCCCTTGATTCCATATACCTGTTCCGGAGGCACCTGCTCTGCCTGAGGTTCTACACTGCTTTGTGCTCCGGGCTCACTTGATGCTAAAGAATCCGTATCATTATTTTGTGTATTATCCGTACTTGCTCCATCACTGCCTGCATTTGCACTATCTGTATCCTGCTCCTGCGTCGGGGCAACAGTTACAGCCGGTGTCGGCTCTGCTGTAGGTGATGGTGTTGCTTCCAATATACTGTGGTCATAATCTAATACTCCCTGATAGGAGTCATCATTCTTCAACAACGCATCTGCCATATATTGTGCTGTCAGATCATTATCAACATGAGACAGATCAGGCACATTACTACATCCTGTTAAAGCCGCACAAGCAACTATAGTTACAATACATAGTTTACTTCGCATATACTACCTCCCTGTAATCCAACCTAATATCTATATAGTAGCACACAATTTACAATATAGTCAATCAATCCTTCAAACTGTCTTATGAATTTCTGCGATCAAGCTCAAACCAGAATTCCACACCGTCTTCTCTGTTTCGAACACCACATTCCCGATGCATTGAATCCATGATCGCCTTTACAATAGAAAGCCCGATTCCGCTTCCGCCATATGCTCTGGTTCTCGCTTTATCTACCTTATAGAATTTGATCCATACTTTATCCAGCTCGTCTTCCGGTATACACTTTCCGGTATTAAACACACTGACATGTACCAGATCATGTGTCTGTTTGATCGACACTTCTATCTTCTTTTCGAACTCAACATGATTGATCGCATTGCTGATATAATTTGTCACTACTTCTTCAATCATATATTCATCTGCCCAGACATAGATTGGATCATATTCTTCTACCATATAAAGGGCAGCTTCTTTCTGATCGGCGAGAAGCCGTGCCGAATTCATGACATTCTGTATCAGACCGACAATATCAAACCGCTCAAAAGTAACCTGATTGTTTCCAAATTCAATTTGATTTAATGTCAGAAGCTTTTTGACCATCTTATTCATTTTATTAGCTTCATCAATAATTACTTCGCAATAGAAATTGCGGCTTTCTTCGTCATCATTAATGTTGTCCTGAAGTCCTTCTGCATATCCCTGGATCAATGCGATCGGTGTCTTTAATTCGTGAGAAACATTTGATAAAAATTCTTTTCGCATCTCATCAATCTGTGTCTTTTTCTCAATGTCCTGCTGTAATTCATTATTTGCAGTCTTTAACTCAGAAATCGTACCTTCCAATTTTTCTGACAGCATATTGATACTGTTTCCAAGTACACCGATCTCATCCTGCGTTTTAACCGGATATTTCACATTAAAATCAAGTTCTGACATCTTTTTTGCAATCTCTGTGATCTGTAAAATCGGTTTTGCGAAGCTGTTGCCCACAAATATCATCAGGATCGCACCTAAAATCATAACACCGACACCTGCATAAGCAATAAAATGATTAAAGATATCAATATTCTCATTCATACTCTGGTAATTGGTACGCAGATACACAAACGCTCCACTCTGTGTCTGTCCAAACAGTTCCATATAATGAGACCCCATATGCTGATCATATACTTTATAGATATTATATGCCTTTTTAGGGCGGATCAGCTTACGCCCTTGGCCACCCATCTGTCCGTGACCATCTGTGCCGTCCACACCATAAATATAATTTTGTGTCAGATCTTCAATGATCCTTTTTTGCATATCAGATACACGCGGATAATCAAAGGTATAATTCGTCACACCCCAGAAATTTGTCACACGAAAAACATAAATCGTAACAGAACTGTTCTGGCCAATGATCTCTAGATCAAGCTGACTGTCGGAATCGAGTTCATCACCATTTTTTGTATATTCCTTATCGTTTTCCAAAATACCGCTGACTTCCTGATAAGAATGTTCCAATTGTGAAGCTTTACTATATGCATAAAACGGTGAAAGCAGCGTATAATTCAAAAAGCTGAATACCAGCAAAGTCAAACCCATCATCAGTATCATGATCAAAATAAGCTTTGTCCGGATGGAATGAAAGCCTTGTATTGCATATTTTTTATGTTTTATATGCCTGTGTTTTATATTCTTTGTTGTAACAGGCAGCATTGTTTTTGTCATATCTTCACCTGTCATATAATTCCTCTCTTTCAGACATCAAACTTATATCCCATTCCCCAGATCGTTTTGATATAAGAGCCTTTTTCTCCAAGCTTGCTTCGTAATTTTTTAACATGAGTATCAATCGTACGTGCGTCACCAAAATAATCATAATTCCATACATTATTCAGGATACGTTCTCTTGATAAAGCAACGCCTTTGTTATTGACAAAATAAGTAAGTAATTCAAATTCTTTAAAACTCAGTTCAATTATTTTTCCATCAATACGTACTTCATGAGCTGCCTGATCGATCGTGATTCCTGCAATTTCAATCTCACCATCACCTAATGCATTCGCTCTTCGCAGGATTGCTTCGACTCTGGCTACAAGAATCTTAGGACTAAATGGCTTTGATATGTATTCATCAACTCCCAGATCAAAACCAAGAAGTTCATCTTTTTCCTCTCCTTTTGCAGTAAGCATAATAATTGGCACTTCTGAATATTGCCGGATCTCACGGCACACTTCCCAGCCATCCATTTTAGGCATCATAACATCCAGAATAAGGAGTGCTATGTCTTTATTTTCAAAAAAAATTTCAACCGCTTCCTCGCCATCGCCGGCTTCTAACACCTCAAAATTTTTCTTTGTCAAAAAATCTTTTACAAGTTTTCGCATTCGTTGTTCATCATCCACCACCAAAATTTTTAACTTTTCCATATACATTCCTCCGGCTTTCTTATTACTATGAAGATAGCAAAGCAGAACCTGCTTCCGTCTTTCTGTCTGAACGTTTCAAAAGAGTCAATGAATTATCATTGACTCTAGTATAATGCTGATTTATGAATATTGTGTGATTAACAAACTACTTTTTAGAATGATTTGGATCTATTTTTGCCTGAGCGATCGTTTTCAGAGCTGTCTCAGCTGTTTTCTAACACCGATCATTTTCCGCTTTCTTTTTGATCAGACTGTTTTTGCTGCTGTTCAAGCTGCTGTTCCTTTTCTTTTACTTTCTTTTCTCTCTTATTCAGGTCACTTTCCCAGTTCTCATACTCATTTAAAATCTCATTTTTCATATTCTCTTTGTAATTCGTAAAATATGTAAAGACTGAGTATTGGCTTTTATAAGTAATACCAACCATAACTGCAAAAAGGACAATGATAAAAAAGGTACGGATTTTGTTTCCGGCTTTCGCATTTTCATACGCTTTTTTGTATTTTTCTGTCTGATCTGCGTTATTTAAGTAACCGGGTTCTTTTGCTTTCTTCTCCATGACAGTCTGCACCGGTATTGGTTCTAACAAGTCTTTTTCTACCACACCGGAACCGATCAGTCTTTTCCGGATCTCTTCTAAATATTGTAACCCAAATATCGTCTGAAACGATTTCTTTTCGAC
>OHAN01002118.1_pt1 | contig 14226 bp, 10 predicted proteins | sample 1577121 | NCBI WGS metagenome assembly OHAN01 (sample SAMEA3541554, study PRJEB24748) | human gut metagenome | biome: human gut; feature: human-associated habitat; material: faeces | place: China | collected 2012 | reverse complement strand
GGCCACTACCACCTGCGAGTTATCGGGCACACCGGACTTCAACTCATACTCCGAGCCCATGCGTCTGCCTAACTCCACTTTGTTGTAGGACACTTTGCCATCTTTATAAACGTACACATAGCGATCGCCGGAACCTGCCTGTTTCACAATAGCCAAGTCGGGTACTACGACATTGTCCGCCGTACCGAAGTTCAGGGTAGCACGGGCAAACATTCCCGGACGTACACGCTGATCTTTGTTGTCCAACTTGATCTCGATCTGGAAAGTACGGGTAGTTGCGTCGATAGTCGGATAGATCAGGCTGATAGTTCCCTTGAACAGCTCGTCACCATATACATCCAGCTTCACATCTACCGGTTCGCCTTTCTTCACCTTCGTGAAGTAGGTTTCAGATACATTGATCATCAGCTTGACCGGAGTGATCTGCTCTACTACCAGCACCGGACTTCCGCCACTATACATATCACCATTATCGTAATTACGGGCAGTGATTACTCCGTTGATCGGGCTCAACAGAAACGTATTCTCTACCAGATTATCATAAGCAGTCTGCTTCACATCGAGCTGCATCTTCGCAGCATCCCACTCTGATTTGGAAGCACCGCCTACCTTATAAAGTTCGTCGATACGATTAAATTCAATTTTCTGATTGTCCAGTTGCAGTTTCGTCTGTGTGAGGTTGGCTGCATCCATCTGCACCAGCTTCTGGCCTTTGGATACACGGTCGCCCACTTCTACCAGAATCCGGTCGATGCGGACAGGTGACGAAGGAGCAATGTTGTTCTTTACTTCAGCTTCTACCGTCGCTGTATAATCCTGTATCTGATCTACGGGACGGGCTGTTACATCAGCCACTTTTACTCTGGGCTTCTCGTCTTCCTGTTTCACAGCAGCCTTATCTTTTCCACCCGTACATGAGCTCATTACTACTGTCAATAGCAGAGCCACTAATTGGATACCTTTTTTCATATTCCTTAGTTGTAATTTTAGTTGTCTATCTTTATTGTTTTCCCAAAACCTGATCAAGGTCAGCCTTAGCTACCAGGTAATCGTAGATTGATTGATTGTAAGTAAGTTGTGCCTGCGTCAGTGATACCTGCGAACTGTTAAGTTCAAGCACGGTTCCCTTACCGACTTCATAACGTTTTCCGGCAATCTGTACCGCTTTTTCAGCCTGCATCACGTTTTCTTTGTTGCTGACCACCTGCTCGGAACTGGCAGTCATATTGTTACGGTAGCTGACTACCTGCATATTCAGTTTTCTCTCCGTATCGATACGGTTCCAGTCAAGCTGGCGCATCTGGATGCGGGCCGATTTTACCTTCGTAAAGTTGCTCGCCCTATACAAAGGAATGCTCAGATTGAACATCAAAGACGAACTGTTGCTCCACGTATAATCAAAGAAATTGATGTTCGGATTATACAAAGACTGATATTGATAAGAGAAGCTCATCGACAAAGTAGGCATGAAGTTCGTTTTCAGCGACTTCACGTTCTTTTCGAGCAATTTCATATTCAGCTCGAACTGCTTCATCGTTGTATTGTTCTCCAGACTCATATCTTCTTCTTTCAACTGATTGGCAAACAGCATTGATTCGTAGTTTGTCAGATTATCGTCAGTCTTAATATCCACATCAGCCGTAATGCCCATCAACACTTTCAACTGGAGTTTTGCCAGCGTCACGGCATTGGCGGCAGAAATGACATTCGGCTTGATGCTGCGCATCTGTACTTCTGCGCTGATCTTGTCAAATTCGCTGACTGCACCTTGTTGATATTTGGCGTTCACGACATTGAAATTATCTTCTGCCAACTTATAGCTGCCTTGAAGCACTTCATAACTATCTTGTGCAAGCATCAGCTGATAATAAGCCTTGGTTACCTGATTGATCAAATCCAGTTCGGAAGCACGCGACTTCTCCACTGCCAGTTCGATATCCGTCTTTGTCATTGACATGGCCCGGTAGACTGCCGGTGCAAACAAAGGCAGGTTAATGCTCAGTCCGGCATTGGCGGTATTCGTACCATCCTGCCCCATCTTGAACGACATATCGTTCAGTTTCATTTCAGCCGCTTTGATCGTGTGATCCAATGATCCGTTTAGGCTTGCTTCGGGTAACAGGCTCTGCCATGCTTCCTTACTTGCAACTTTCTTTAAGGCAATTTCTTCTGCCGCCACCTTTATCGTAGGATTCTCATCCAACGCTATTTCCAGGGCTTTGTCCAACGTCAATGTCAGCGTATTCTGCGTTGTCTGCTCCGTCTGAGCCTTTGCAAAGCCAAACGCACAGAGAGCCATTGCCGTCAGAAGCATTTTCTTGCCTGTCAATCTTTTCAATCTGTTCATAAACTCGTTTCTATTTGATCCTTAATTGTTTGTCATCCGAACCTAGCTCCTATTGTTGCTCGACCCGGTTTTTACGATATTCTGATATAAATTCCTCTAAAACTTTGGCTCCTTTTTCCGTGGAAATGCCACGTATATAGGTAAACATGATGGATTCGTATACTTCTATAAAAGGATATTCGTTGCAAATGTCCGTATTCAACAGCACATCAAACTGCTCGCGCACCAACAGATTGACTATCTCAAAGTTGACATCCGCCCGAAAGATACCTTGCTCTACCCCCGACTTAAAGAAAGACATCGTCTTCTCCGAGTCACTTTCACTACGGTCTTTCATCATCGCATATACCTTCGGATATTTCTTGATATCCTCGAAGAAGCGCTTGTTGGTCTGATGAAAGATCTCGATGCTTTTCTGAAAGACAGCAAGTATCACCTCCAGCACATTGTTGGATTGCTCGTATATCTCCTGCAAGTATTTGTCTCTTTCAGCTTGCTTTTGCAGAATACACTCTTTCAATAATGATTCCTTATCTGCAAAAACCTCATAGAGCGTACGTTTGGAAATGCCCAATGCTGCCGCAATGTCATCCATCGTAATACACTTGATACCTTTCAAAGTAAAAGCTTCTGTCGCGGTCATTATAATCCGTTCTCTCAGCTCCGCCTTTTGGGACGCGTCTCTTCCATGCTCCATCATCACTCTTTTTAGATTTTGTTAGACTCAGTTTTCTATAAATTCACCATTTAAAGCGAAAAACGGAACAAAGATATATAGAAAACTCAATTAACAAATCAAGTTTCCTTTTATTTATAGCCCATTTGATAAATATTATCATTCATTAGAGGTATATGAAAACAAGTGTTAAGAGGAAATATAGAGCAAAAGTAAGGAATAGAGGTATATGAAGTAAAGTTTTATCGCTGTAAGAGGGAGAATAATCGGCAAATGCCGGATAAATACCGATAAGAATCGATCGTTTATCCGGCAATAACAGTCACCATTATTAACGAAAAGCGAAAAAGGAGGTTTAGTACTCTAACTTAGTCCTTTTTAAAAAAGCGACTGTTTTATGTATTTCTTTATACATCACGATGTCATCTTTCACAAAAGGCACTTCTTTCCGGTAGGCATGCAGGAAACTCTCCAGCAGCGGAGACGTTTTCAGCGGACGGCGGAAATCGATGCCCTGCGCAGCATTCATCAGTTCGATGGCAAGGATATGTTCAAGGTTGTCCATCACTTTATAAAGTTTGGTTGCGGCATTGGCTCCCATACTTACATGATCTTCCTGCCCGTTGGACGAAACGATGGAATCGCTCGATGCGGCATAACAGTACATTTTGTTCTGGCTGACCATAGACGCAGCAGCATATTGGGGAATCATAAAGCCGGAATTCAGTCCCGGATTGGCTACCAAAAACTCCGGAAGTTCGCGAAGTCCCATAATCAATTGAGAGACACGGCGTTCGGAAATGTTTCCCAGTTCTGCCAAGGCAATGGCGAGAAAGTCATAGGAGATAGCCAACGGCTGACCGTGGAAATTTCCACCGGAAATGATTCTGTCTTCGTCAGGGAAGATCGTTGGATTGTCCGTGACGGAATTGATTTCGGTCAGCAGTACGGAGGAAACATAGCGGATAGCGTCTTTCGTAGCACCATGCACTTGCGGGATGCAACGGAAAGAGTAAGGATCCTGTACGTGCGCCTTGGGACGTTCGATCAGTTCGCTGCCTGCCAGCAGTTTACGGAAAGCCTCTCCTGTCTCGATCTGTCCGGGATGAGGGCGTATCTGCTGGATGCAATCCATAAACGGGTCGATGCGTCCGTCGAAGGCTTCAAGAGAAAGAGCAGCTATCAGGTCGGCTTTCTTGGAAAGGCGGAAGGCTTTGAGAATGGCAAATACACCGTTGGCACTCATGAACTGGGTACCGTTGAGCAGTGCAAGCCCTTCCTTGCTCATGAGCCGGACGGGTTCCCAGCCAAATTCGTCGAGCACGCTGATTGCTTCGCATTTCTTTCCTTTATAGTTGACGTCGCCCACACCGATCAAAGGAAGGAACAGATTGGCTAATGGGGCGAGATCGCCGGAAGCTCCCAAGGAACCGCGATCATAGACGATGGGCAGTACGTCGTTATTGAAAAAGTCGAGGATACGCTGTACGGTGATTAGTTGCACGCCGCTATGTCCCAACGAGAGAGCGTGGGCTTTGAGTAACATCATCAGTTTGATGATGACAGGACGGATTTCTTCGCCTACACTGCAGGCATGGCTCTTTATCAGGTTTTCCTGCAAGGTTCCCAATTCGCCGGAAGAAATATTTTTAGTGCATAATGAGCCGAAGCCAGTGGTGATGCCATAAAGAGGTTCTTCGGAAGAAGCTATTTTATGGTCTAGATAATCACGGCATTTCTGAATGCGGAGCTTGGCTTCGGGAGCCAGTTCCAGCTTCAGATTCTCGTTGATGATCCGTTCGATGATTTCGAAGGTCAGTTCTCCGGAACCTATTTGATACACATTCTTGCTCATACGCGTAAGTCTTGGTTGACGGCATCCAGTAATTCTTTCTCTTTCCGGCAAGCGGTTTGCTCCATCCGGTCCGCTTCGGCTTGCAAGCCCTGGACAAATTCTTTGTCTTTAAGTACCCCCAGATTAATGCGGACATTCAGCAATGCCCCCAATACGGCGGATCGTGCTGCCATCATGGCTACACAGGCGTCTGTAATAGCGTTCCGGTTTCCCAGACGGGCGATGTCTGCTATGACGGGCATCACTTCAAGTGCTTTTCGGGCAACTTCCATCGGAATGAGGGCGGCATGCCTGGTGGCTTCCTGAATGGCAGCGCTACGGACAGCTTTTTCTTCATCGGTAGTTTTGGGAAGTTTAAAACAGGCAAAAACTTCATCATAGGCTTCGGAGTCTTTATCAATCAAGGCGATGAATTCTTTTTGGAATCGGGTGGTAAGCGTCTGTGCGTGCTGCATTACTTCTTCGCTGGCTTCATATCCTTTCTTGCCGATGGTGAGTCCTGTCACCATCGTGGCCAAAGCGGAAGCCAGCGCTCCACCTAAAGCGGCAATACTGCCACCGCCGGGTACCGGATCATTGCCGGCTACCTTATCTAAGAAATCTTTTACGGTTAAATCTGCTAACATGGTATTTTATGCTTTTAGTTATCAATTGACGGGGTATAGCATACCGCCTTTAATAGTCATGATGACACAGTTCATGCCTACGTAGTATGGCAGAATGTGATAATTGTCCGAATTCAGTATGACAAAGTCACCTTGCTTGCCTACTTCGATGCTTCCGATCCGGTCTGCCCGATGAAGGGCAGCAGCTCCGTTCAGTGTAAGGGCAGTGATGGTTTCTTCGATGCTAAGTTTCATGTAAATACACGCCAAAGCAATGGTCAACGGGATGGAACCGGAGAAACAGCTTCCCGGATTCAAGTCTGTGGCAAGTGCCACGGCACAGCCGGCATCAATCATTTCACGACCGCGTGCATAAGGTTCTTTCAGTGCGAAAGCCGTCAGAGGCAGCAGGGTAGCTACTACTCCTGCGTCGGCCATTGCACGGATTCCGGCATCGGAAGCCTGAAGCAGATGATCGGCAGACAAAGCGCCCAGTTCGGCAGCCAGCTCAGCGCCACCAAAGGAAACGATTTCATCGGCATGGAGCTTTAACAGGAAGCCTTGTTCTTTGGCTGCCTGAAGGAGGCGGCGGGACTGTTCGACAGAGAAAACTCCTTGTTCGCAAAAGACATCACAACATTCGGCAAGTTCGTTCTCGCGGATAACGGGGAGCATTTCACGAATCAGAAAGTCGATGTATTCGTCTCCTCTTCCTTTATACTCTTCGGGAAGGGCGTGGGCTCCTAAGAAAGTGGATACAATGTCGATACGTTTGTGCTCGTCATTGTTCAGGCTGCGCATTATTTTCAGTTGCAGCAGCTCTGTTTCCCGATCGAGTCCATAACCGCTTTTACCTTCTACCGTGGTGACTCCCATAGCACTCATCTTCTTCAGAAAGCCTTCGGCTGCCGAGCGAAGTTTCAGGAAATTCATTTGCCGGGTAGCTTTTACGGTACTGGCTATCCCTCCGCCACGTTCCATGATGGACATATAGCTTTCGCCTTTCAGCCGCCATGAAAATTCTTCGGAACGTTCTCCGCCAAAAACAAAATGGGTATGCGAATCGACAAAGCCCGGAAGCAGGCAATGTCCCCGGGCGTTGTAATGCCAGTAATGCTGGTAGTAGCCGTCACGATCTTCGCCACGACTCTCGCCGACGTAAGTGATGATGCCTTTGGTCACTTCTACCGTTCCGTTTTCTATGATACGGAGTTGTCCCATTTCCGCACCTTTACGGGCGGAGGTTCCTGTCGGAGTGACAATACGGGCATTGAATATAATCAGGTTTTCACTCATTGATCTTTTATTATTCGGTTCTTATTAGTTCAATCATAATTCGATATAAGTTTCCGCAGCTTTATATCGGACGCACATTATTTTAATACTCCGGGTGCTATTCCATGATACGCGCTTCCAACACCTGCTGCATGGAGAAATTCTCCAGTCCTAAATAATAGGAGGCCGTATCTATCAGCGCTTCCATCGGCACCAGACCAATGATCTCACTTCCAACAATCGCCACTCCATAGCGGCGGGCCTCAATACGCACCAATTCGAAAGCACGGTAAAGGGCGGGGCGGGTGTAATCGGTCATATTAATGGATACTTGGGTGATATTCCGTTCTTTCAGTTCCACCCCCATTGCTTTGACGTAGCGGAGACCGCCGTTGATATGCCGGATATTCTTTGCTATCTTCGTGGCTATTTCAAGATTATTGGTACTCAGATTGATGTTATAAGCAACCAGCGGCATTCGGGCACCGATAGCTACCGTTCCGGCAGTGGGATGACGCTCGGCAGGACCGAAGTCGGGCTGCCATTCGGGAAGTCTGATTTTCTCCGCCATTCCTTCAAATTCTCCCTTACGGACGGAGGGCAGATTTTCCCGATGCGGAGCTGTGGCGGACTTTTCATACAGAAAGACTGGGAGATTATATAGTTCCGCCACCCGGGAAGCCACTTCTTTCGACAGGGCGACGGCTTCTTCCATCGTCGTATTCTTGATCGGAATGAAAGGAACCACATCCACCGCTCCCATGCGGGGATGCTGTCCGCTATGATGATTAAGGTCTATCAGACGGACAGCAATGCCGATAGCTTCAATGACTGCATCGCGCAAGGCTTCCGGTTCGCCAACCAAAGTGACTACCAGACGGTTATGATCTTCATCATTGCTATAATCGAGCAGCTTCACGCCGGATTTGCCACGAAAAGGGGCTACTATCTTGTCTATTTTCTCCAAATCACGTCCCTCGCTAAAGTTGGGGACACATTCGATGATCTTACTCCAATTCATATTTATTTCTCTATTTCGTTACTTTCTATTACAATGCTTCTTTTATTGTCTTTTTAATCAGCTCGTCATCAGCCAGATAAGGCATCGTTATATGATACCCTTCCGAATGTGATTCATTGAAAGCGTCACTAGTTTCCATTGCATGCGGATTGCGGGCCCACGAACGGCGGGCCACTCCGCCCATCACATCCCAAAGCATAGCCGAGCGAAGTATCTCGTCTACCCGTTCGCTGCCGTCACATACCATGCCGAAGCCGCCATTAATCGCTTTTCCGATACCGACTCCGCCGCCATTATGCAGGGCTACCAAGCTCATGCCACGCGCGCAGTTTCCGGCGAAACACTGCACGGCCATATCAGCCATGACATTACTTCCGTCTTTGATATTCGATGTCTCACGGAAAGGCGAATCGGTTCCACTCACATCATGATGATCGCGGCCCAACATGATCGGTCCTACTTCTCCCCGCCGTACCATTTCATTGAAACGGAGGGCGATATTCATTCTTCCTACGGCATCCTGATAGAGAATACGTGCCTGAGTACCTACTACCAGCCTGTTCTTTTCGGCGTCGCGTATCCAGTTATAATTATCCAGATCCTGTCCCCGGCGATTGACATCAATGCACTCCATTGCGGCACGGTCCGTTTTTATCAGATCTTCGTGCCTACCGCTCAGACATACCCATCGGAAGGGGCCATAGCCATAATCAAAGAGTTGGGGTCCCATGATATCTTCTACATAACTCGGCCATATAAATCCGTCTTTCTCATCAACTCCATTGCGGGAAATCTCTTTCACTCCGGCATCATAAATCGCTTTCATAAAGGAGTTGCCATAATCGAAGAAGTAAGTGCCGCATGCCACCAGTTTCCGGATTACCTCAAAATGGCGGCGCAAAGAAGCGTCTGCCAGACGACGGAACTGATCAGGAGATTCATGAAGAAGGCGGGTGCGCTCTTCGAAAGTCAAGCCTACGGGACAGTAGCCTCCTTCGTAAACGGCATGACAAGAGGTCTGATCGGACAAAAGTTCAATATGAATCTGCTCGCGTTCCGCATATTCCAGCAAATCAACGACGTTGCCATGATAGGCTATCGAGCAAGGTTCCCGACGTTCCATCGCTTCTTTTGCCAGGCGGAAAGCTTCCGACAGGTCCTGTGTGACATGGCCTACCCATCCCTGCCGATAACGTGTTTCGATACGGGAGCTATCGACTTCGGCTATAATAGAGGCTGCTCCGGCTATTTCGGCTGCCTTTGGCTGTGCCCCGCTCATTCCTCCCAAACCGGAAGATACGAAGAGGTGACCACGCAAATCTTTGTCCTGCGGAATGCCGAGTTTCAATCGCCCGGCGTTGAGTAATGTGTTGAAAGTGCCATGAACAATACCCTGCGGACCGATATACATCCAGCCGCCCGCCGTCATCTGCCCATAGTTGGCAACTCCCATTTGTGCGGCAATGTGCCAATCGTGCTGATTGTCGAACTGGCCTATCATCATAGAGTTGGTAATAATAACGCGGGGAGCATCGGGACGGGAACGAAACAGTCCCAACGGATGTCCGGACTCAATGACCAGTGTTTGCTCAGGAGTAAGTTCTTCGAGATATTGCTTGATCAGAAGGTATTGCATCCAGTTCTGACAAACTTGTCCGGTTTCACCATAAGTAACAAGCTCATAGGGATACAACGCGATATCAAAACAGAGATTGTTGTCAATCATTACTTGAAAGGCTTTGCCTTCCACACATTTGCCACGATATTCATCAATCGGTCTGGCTTTCAGATCGCCTGCGGGGCGGAAGCGGTATCCGTAAATTCGCCCACGGGTACGCAATTCTTCCATAAATTCAGGTGCCAGTTGCTCATGCAATTCCAAGGGGATATAGCGCAATGCATTCTTCAATGCCGTAGCTGTCTGCGCCGGCGTAAGCATATAACTACGGTCGGGGGCCCTCCGGATACCTTCTATGAAAGCTGGGTAGGGAGGTAACGTGTTGCCAAGAGTTATCTTCATAATAAGCAGAATTAAGGATTACAAACTGTAAGCAATACAGTTCTATAACTCTTCGCAATATAGAAAAAAAGAAGAGAAAAGACAAAGGTTTTGGTAGATTTATTATCAGAAAGGTATTATTTATTCTTTCTGCTGCTCACCACACAGCATTTGCAGATACTTGAAGGTATGCTTCGCTTCCTGACTGTCTTTTGTAAGGTAGGCTTTCTTCCAGTCCGGATGTTTTTCCAGCAGTTGCGCCATCTTTTCTTTTCCTACAAAATCAATCTTTCCGGTCTCACCGTTCAGCTCATAGCAGACCCGTTTAGTAACCAGACTTGAAGCAGCAAGAGCATCTCCCACATTTCCGCCCAGTTTCACATCATCTTCTTCTGCAAATGTCCCACCGATTACCGACCCTAATGGCATCGCACAGAAATAGATATTTTTGCCCAACTGAACAGCCGGAGCATACCACACCCCGAAACGCATCTTTTTATAACGCAACTTACGACAGTTGATAAATAAGTCTCCTTCAGAAGTACGCACCGCAAAACAACGCTTCTTCAACTGGCGGCACATAGATTCATCATTGCCTGCCGTTATCCGGTAGTCAGCCCCGCCTGTCAATAGAATCTGGCTTCTGGAACGCTTCTCTACTCGCAACACTGCAAGGGTATCGCCATCTTGAACCATCAACTCTTTCAAGTTTGAATAAATGATATTCTGCGCAACTACCGGAAGGCTAATCACGCTTATCAGCAACCACAAAATATATCCTTTCTTCATAAGCCATCCTCCTTTCTTCATTCAACGCCTTTTCGAGTGGAAAGTTATAAATTTTAGCGCATAAATGCAAGAATGGAAAAAGAAATGTTGAAAAAAGAAGCCAAGAAGCCCCTTTCGCCTTCTTGGCACAGCACCTCTTACACACAATTATCCCGGAAGCAAGTCAATCGTCCCCGAAGTTTGTTTACTCATGAAATACGGTTTATGGTTCTTTTTATAATCTTATCTTGTCTTTTTTCATCCGGAATATCAGGCGTTAATACCTGAGTCGTCAGGGTTGACTAAAAAGTCGGTAGTATCTCCAATTCCCCTCCCTTCGGGAAGGAGAAGATTTAAGATACTACCGACTTTTTAGTCAGCCCCATATCAACTATGAAAGAATAAGCTCCCGGGAACAACAGCAAATGAACGATTCATTATGCTATTATGCAGGCATGATTAATATATTCCGTCAGTAACAATAAATCGTTTCACGTACATGCTCCCATCAGTCCACGTACGTAAACTATTGAGCTCACATACGTGAACCGAACAGATCACGGACGTGAAACGAAAATATGAAACGAACAAAATATATTAGTCAAACCTTGTTTACAGGTTAAGGTTGCCGAGTCTTGTCTTAATATAGGCGGCATACAGGAAGTAATATATGGCATAAACAACGTACATTCATGCCTAAAAGGGAGTTCTTAACATAAATAGGCAAAGGCTTTAAAACAGTGCGCTTACCACTGATAATCAGCAAATTAACCGTATTGTCTATTAAAAACAGGTGATAATAGAAAGCAGAAAAACATCTATTATCACCTTATTATCACCGGTTATTATCACCATTACTTGACTAATTATAAGACACTTATCACGCAAAGGTGACAAGTGACAATAACAAAGTGTGTTTATTTCCTATGTAACTTTACTCTAAACCATCACAACTTGCTTCATCACCGATTACTGAATGACCGTTAATAAAGAGTAAATCTGCTCTTTACAAAAACACGCTCCCATTCTGCCTTTTACGAATTATATTACCTTTGTCCGAAAAGCAATATAATCGTATGGAAAAACAAGAAAATATTATAGCAACCTATCAACAAATCATTCAGGAAACAGAACAACAACTACAAAAAGCGCGGAAACGCATTCGCTATATCAGCCTTCTGAGACTGATCTTATTCGTAGAAGCAGTAGCCTCCGCTATTATTTTTTGGTCTGATGGATGGTTAAAGCTCATCGTCTTTACCGTAATTCCCATCATCGCTTTCATTTGGCTGGTGCAAAGCCACAACCGATGGTTTTACTGGAAAGATTATCTCAAAAAGAAAATAGAAATCAATCAGCAGGAACTACGAGCACTGCAATATGACTTTTCCGACTTCGACAACGGAAAGGAATACATCGATCCGTCTCATCTCTATACTTTCGACTTGGACATATTTGGCGAGCACTCACTATTCCAGTATATCAATCGTACTTCGACCCCCATCGGCAAACAGCGTCTTGCCAACTGGTTCAATGCACATCTGGAAGAAAAAGAAGCTATCGAACAACGTCAGGAAGCGATTCGGGAACTATCTTCAGAACTTGAGTTTCGACAACAATTCCGCCTGCTCGGATTACTTTATAAAGGCAAGCCATCCGACACCTCTGAAATTAAAGAATGGGTCAACAGTCCGAGCGACTATCGGAAACACGCTTTCCTCCGTATCCTCCCGACAGCAGTAGGTATTATAAACCTCCTGTGTATCGGCGCAACGATTCTGGGATTTCTCCCTGCAAGCATCAGCGGGATAGTATTTGCATGCTTTGTCGTATTCAGTTTTATCTTCTCAAAAGGAATAACCAAAATACAAGCGACGTATGGCGAAAAACTACAAATTCTGTCTACTTACGCCGACCAGATTCTCATCACCGAGAAAAAAGAGATGCACAGCCCTGCATTGCAACAACTGAAAGCCGAACTTACAAGCCAAAATCAAACAGCTTCCCAGTCCGTACATCGCCTTGCTAAACTCATGAATGCACTCGACCAGCGAGGTAATCTGCTAATGAGCACCATCTTGAACGGCCTCCTATTTTGGGAACTCCGCCAAGTCATGCAAATCGAGAAATGGAAAGAAGCACACTCCGCAGATCTTCCCCGCTGGATCGAAGCTATCGGAGCAATTGATGCTTATTGTTCTCTTGCAACATTCTCATACAACCATCCGGATTACATCTATCCTCAAATAACTTCTCAGTCTTTCCATCTGCAAGCCGAAGCCTTAGGGCATCCGCTCATGAACCGCAATAAATGTGTCCGCAATGGAATCGATATGGAGAAACGCCCGTTCTTTATCATTATTACCGGCGCCAACATGGCAGGCAAAAGTACTTACCTGCGCACCGTAGGTGTCAACTACCTCTTGGCTTGCATTGGTGCTCCTGTATGGGCTGCGAAAATGGAAATATTTCCCGCTCGTCTTGTCACCAGCCTCCGGACAAGTGATTCACTCACCGACAACGAATCTTACTTCTTCGCCGAACTCAAACGACTGAAACTAATCATTGATAAACTCAAAGCTGGAGAAGAATTATTTATCATCCTTGATGAAATTCTGAAAGGAACTAACTCTATGGATAAACAGAAAGGTTCTTTTGCCTTAATCAAACAGTTCATGAGCATGGATGCCAATGGTATTATCGCTACTCATGACCTACTGCTAGGCACACTAATAGATGCTTTTCCACAAAATATCCGGAATTATTGTTTCGAAGCGGACATTACCAACAACGAACTGACATTTTCATACCAGATGAGAAGCGGAGTCGCACAGAACATGAATGCGTGCTTCTTAATGAAAAAAATGGGGATTGCCGTCATCGACGGTTAATCCCCACATGTCAAATTATTCCTTAAAGCCTGCTTGTATCTAAGCTATTAAGACATAGAAGTGCGATATTCAGTAATTATCAATCCATTATCCATTTATCCCTGCATCCCTGCACTTGACTATCTTAGAAATGATCTTCTGATGAATGACAATTCGCCATCAACATGAATACCATTTGGCATTAAGCACTTTAATTCAATTGACTTTTAGTCAGAAACGCAGCAACAGCTGCAGCTGCATCATTGGTAAAATAATGCACAGCAGTCACCGGCTGATATGTATAAGGTACAAACTGGAATAGCTGTACAGCTGCAAATTTATTATCAGCAGATAGTATCACGTCCATACGTATATTACCACTTGCCTCACTCTTAATCTTTGAATCCGCAGAAAATGAACCGGAATTAACAAGGTCAGTCAACTTGTCCATATGCTTCAGATCAAAGAAAATACTACGCTCTTTCGCTATGCTTCCTGTCGGTACATAGACCACTTCTTTTGACTTCCAGAAAAGCCGGAATATACCTAAAAGGAACAATCCTGTTCCAAAGACCATCAGAGCCATACTGACAGTAGACGATTTATCTTCCAGTTCAAAAGTAGAAGCAAAAGATAAAATACCAATCAGTAACATTACACAAGAAATTAAAAGACCGGAGATACTCGTACGTTTAGCGATATCGGGATGTGAAGATGCAAATATAGTAGCATCAATAGCTTGAGTTGCCATAATATTGAAGTTTAAATTATTAGTAAAAATATGAAGATAATAAAGACTGACCGGCACTA
>OHAN01002112.1_pt1 | contig 14262 bp, 6 predicted proteins | sample 1577121 | NCBI WGS metagenome assembly OHAN01 (sample SAMEA3541554, study PRJEB24748) | human gut metagenome | biome: human gut; feature: human-associated habitat; material: faeces | place: China | collected 2012 | reverse complement strand
TTCTCCTGCATGAACCGGTAATTTTCTTCCGAACCGTAACCGGAGTCTGCCACACCGACAGTTGGTAAGCGGTTATAGCGTTGCTCAAAGGAGTGGAAGAAAGGTATGAAGGTCAGTGTATCGGTTGGGTTGGGAAACAGTCGGAAGTCTATGAGGAATTGGTTCTCGGTACCTATTTGCAGATTATATCCGGGTTTGGTCTGTCCGTTTCTCATGGCGTCTTCTTTCATGCGCATGAAGGTGGCATCAGGATCGGTCTTGGAGTAGGAGTTGCGTTCTCCAAGAGTATCAAGATGGTTGTTGTATTCTATCAACTTGTCACGGTACTCCTCAAGTTCCCGGACCTGTTTCTTCTTTTCCCGGATGACCTTCTTTTGTTCCTTGTCCTTTGTTACAGGCTGGTGTTCCAGCACCTCTTTAAGTTCATTCACTATATCTGAGAGCATGGCGGGAGTGAACTCTACGGGTGTATCTTTCATGGAGTTCTCTTGGGCTATGACTTCATCCACCTGCTCCAGGAGAATGCGGATCTTATCCATCAGCTTTGTACGGTTCTTTTCGACTGTCTTGCGCCAGACAAAAGTATATTTGTTGGCTTTGGACTCAATCTTGGTACCGTCGATATACTCTACGTCAAGGCTGATGAAACCTTTGTCGGCAAGGACAAGAACCAACTGCGTGAATACGGTATTTATTTCCTCTTTTACACGGTTTCGAAAACGGTTGATGGTAATAAAATCCGGATGTTCATTACCGGAAAGCCAGATATAATGAATATCACGTAGGAGAAGCTTCTCTATTTTGCGGCACGAATAGATATTGTTCATGTAGGCGTAGATAATCACCTTAAGCATCATTTTAGGATGATAAGGACAACGACCAGTTGCTTTATAAAGCTTCTTGAAATTGTCAAGATTGAGATTATCAACAACAGTATTAACTATGCGAACCGGATCGTTCGCTGCTATGTTTTCATCAATTCTTCCGGGAAAAAGAACTGTTTGGTTGGGAATGTAAGGACGAAAATGTAACTTTGCCATAACGAAAAACTTTATGCCTAAAGATACAAAAACTTTGGGTAATAACAAAGCCCGGGCTTGTGAAAGTCTGGGCTTTGTGCATAAAAAAAGGTTGTGCCAGCGTTTTGACACAACCTCGTTTCATCTTAGCTCCCTCCTGCACTTCTACTGATATCAAGTCAAGTTCGTTTCCCTATTTGAAACTATAGTTCCCATTGCTTGAAACTCTAGTTTCTATTGCTTGAAACTTTGGTTTCATACGCTCGATACTTTTGGTTTCAAGCCTTTGGAACTATGGTTTCTTACTGATGAAACTACAGTTTCTCACCGATGGAACTCTAGTTTCAAGCAGTGGAAACTTATCAAGCCTACAGCTTATTCAAACTGTTATCATTAATCCGCCATTTACAGTAAATGCCGGATCGCAGTTCTTCTTATATTACTAAAGTTCTAGGGTGCCCAGTTTGATGTTCTCATTTTAGAGAAGAATTTAACAGTACGATAACAATTGCATTAAGAATGTCAAACTGAACACCCTAACATTTTGCCACTATTTATAACTTAGATAAGGAGCATCTTTCTTCTCTGCCTAACTGATTGTACTTTGCACGGGCAAGTATTGTTAATTTTCCTCTAGGAAATTTTGCATAAAAGTGACCAAGAGAAGTATTATTCATTTGATTCGATAGATATAAATACCATCAGTATAAGTATAAAGTATTAAAATATCATCATATTGTTCAATATCAATAATTCCACCTACACCCAATAAATCGGCTTGATAAAGTATAGACCATGTATCACCACCATCAGTAGAATGATGAATTGTAAATTTATGTTCTTCTTTAGGAATACGGGTGACTCCAGTAGAATATAGTATTTGTGGATTTCTCTTATCATAAATTGTTTTGTAAAAATATACATCATCCTTCAAAACAGGATTCCAAATCCGACCTTTATCTATAGTTTTCTTTAAAAAATATTCCCCTGAATATATCATTATATTTGGATTAGTTGGGTCAAAAGCTATATGATGTATACAATTATTTCTTTCATTCTCAAGTATTATCCAATCTTTCCCATCATTACAAGAAGCATTAATAAAAGATTCAAATATCATAGTTTCCCCTGTATTGTAAATATTTGTAGTGTCTTGAGGATGAAATCCAACAAACCAATTCTGATAGCCGCCATAAAAAGTACTGATAGTCTTCCAACTTTTTCCAAAATTTACCGATTTCACTACTCCAATAGGTTCGACCAAAGCCAATAGTGAATTCGCATTTTGGGAGTTTTGAGATATTGAGTAAGGTATGACCTTTAACTCATTCTCTTCAATTAAAAACTCCGGTGGCGTTATCGCCTTACAAGTTTTTCCACCATCTGTTGAAAGCACAAATGCCTTCTCGTCAGTGCAAGCTGTAATTGCAATTATAGAATCCCCCTTCATAACAAACTGGATTACTGGAAGACCGGAGAACGCAAACTTTTCCCAGTCCATGTTATTCAACGACTTCGCTGGCTTTCGATATATCCCCGACCACGTTGCTATGTAAATATATCCATCAACTACTTGAACAGACGGTCTATAAGGACGCCCATAAGTATTCCAAACTTTTTCTTGGGCCTCTATTACATTTGCTTTATCTTTTAATCCAATATATTCAAAAATCTTCTCGTCGTCAGTAATTTCTCGTAGGTTATTATCATCCTTACAAGAAATAAACATAACTGATAAAAACAAAATTAAAAATAATGATTTCATTTATAATTGCTTTATAATTAGTCTAAGTGGTGATTACAAATTAATTTAAATTATGCGTATATTGGTTTGTCTGCAGGACGAGTCAATATTCATTATATACTAAAATCCTTTAGAACAAACCTTTATATTATCTAAAATATAGGATGAAGAAAATATAGATGCTACTGATATTATTTACAGATAAACGTAACCAACAATCCTTTGTGATCGGTTGGCCATACATCAAGCGGCAATAAGAACTTATCTTTGGATGTCTCCTGCACGCGCTGTGCGCGGACAATAGAACCTTTCGGTCCGAAGATGACCGCCTTCCTTGCATCCAGTCCTTCGCCTTTATAGAAAATAAAGTCGATCCGGTCCCGCTCGTCTGCTTTGGGAGCCCATGTGATTTTCTCCGGAGTTTTTGCCGGATTGTCCGAAGGATAAGTAAAGCCGGGATGTGTCAAGGGATTGGGATATATCTTGCGGTAACTATCTACAAATCCGGCTTCTTCGAGCAAAGTCGTTACCGTCCAGGGCACAACGAAGCCATTGTGATCGTACATATCTTTATTCTTTTCTATCCAGTCACAGTGAGACGGTTCGTTAAAGTCACCGCCGATAATCACTTTATACCCTGCTGCCAGGTCTTTCTCAGCCTGAGTGATAAACAAACGGATAGCATCGTCACGCTGGGAAGCAACGTTTACTTTCAGTATCTCTTCTACCGATGCCGGCAACGGTATTTCCTTCCAGGTAGAACCGTCATAGCCGCGGGCATTGTAGTATGCACAATCCAGATAATCCAGATGTGACGTGTAAACCGCTACCTTATGCCCGTTTACCGAACTGGTCAGGCGATAGATACTTCCGTGATCGTCTTTCTCGGGAAAAACAGTCAGGGAATCGGTGATAGGATGTTTGCTCAGCAGCCCCGTGTCATAACTATAAAAAGAATAATACGAAAGCCCCTTCTCTTTCAGCGAAGCACAGACGCGGGCTGTGAAATTCGTCTTATTGTAATTCCTGACTTCACTGAAAGTTACAAAGTCCGGTTTCAGGCGAACAATCTCATTGACAATAGCGTCATATCCTCCCGGTACCATCGTACCTTCCTGCCATACATTCCATTGCAGTACTGTAAATTCATTACTCTTCTGACTTCGTGCAAAGACGGAAACAAATAGTAAAAGTGTCGTAAATAGTAAGTTGGTTAATCGCATTTCATTTATTATTTAGCGTGATGTATCTTTAAATAGCTTTCCAGAAAGACTGAAAATCACGGTATTTACCGTAGCAGACCAGTTCGTCTCCTTCTTCCACCTTTTCATCTCCGGGCAACTCATTCTTGACATGACGCTCCATCAAAGAAATGCCCAGGCAATTAGTGACTTTGTTCGCACGCTTCAGTGCGATCAGTTTCAGATGAAACTCTTCATCCATATTCAGCTCATTCACAAAGTATCCTACAAACTTCTTCGGAACAGTAAACTTCACGACATAATAATCCTGATCAATACGGAACGCTTCCATCGTCGCCCCAAAGTCGAGCAACTGCACCAGGCTACGGGCAGCATCCTCTTCCGGTGTCAGAATCTTCTCCAGACTAAACGCTTCAAGCACTGCCTTGTGCACCGCATCAATGGCACGGGCAAAAATACGAGGCACCTTTTTCTGCTTCAACAACGCGACAACACGTACCGATGCTCCAAAATTCTCGCCAATCGCCACAACAACAATATCTACGCTATTCAAAGGCAGCACCGACAACGACTGTTCGTCCGTAGCGTCTATGACAAAAGCAGTGGCAACCTTATCTTTGATTGAGTCGACACGGCTTTCGCTGATGTCCGCTCCAATGATCTCATGCCCCAATGCCGATAATTCCTCGGCAAGTACATGCCCGTAATTTCCTAGACCAATAATAATATACTTCATGATGTTAGTTTATGATGATGTTATCACTCGGATAACGGTATTTTGTATTCTTTTTCTGCTTGACGATGCCCAGCATCAACGTAATCAGACCGACACGTCCGATAAACATCAGCAACGATACCAGCAATTTACTGGCATCGCACAATTGAGGCGTCAGATTCAGGCTCGATCCTACCGTACTAAGGGCGGAAACACATTCAAAGGTCAGTGCCAGCAAAGAGGCTTTCGGTTCGAGTATGCTCAATATGAAGATGAAGAGAAACAATACGCCCAGCGACATGACGACCGTCGCATTGGAACGCCGGATAGAGTCATGAGACAATTCCCTGCCGAAGACCTCCACCCGCTCACTTCCCCGCAATACGGCTACAAGGTTCAACACTACCACTGCAAAAGCATTCACTTTGACCCCGCCTGCCGTAGACTGCGAACCGCCGCCGACCCACATCAGGAAGAGATAAACCAACAGCGTCTGCACGCTCAATGATGCCAGATCGACACTGCTAAACCCAGCCGTTCGCGGACAGGTCGCATTAAAGAATGCTTGCGTCCATTTATCGGCCACAGACATACCGGCAAAAGAGGCATTCCACTCAAAAGCAGCAATGGCCAGTGTACCGATCAGCAAAAGCAGGAAAGTCATGATCAATACGATTTTCGTATTCAGATTGTAGAGGTGCTGCATCTTATGTCTTTCCAGTTTGCGGGTACGCACAAACGTCCAGAAATGGCGCAAATGGTATAATACGATATCTTTAAAATTAACCAGAATCGGAAAACCGATACCGCCCAAGATAATCAGTAAAGAGACGGAGATGAACAGCCAGTTGTGGTTGGTCATCACCATCGAATTTCCTAAATTGCCTGAAAGTGTGGAGAAACCCGCATTGCAGAAAGCCGAAATGGAATGGAAGGCGGCAAAAGCCAGTTCCTCTTCCAGATTCATCCCAAGCGTATTGTGAATGCTGAACCAGATGGACACCATGCCAATGCCTTCGATGACCAATGTAAATCCAAGGATATATAGTAGTGTGGACAGTAACGACCCCAACGAATTGGAACTGACCATATCACGGACAACGAGCTGATTGTAAATGGAAGTATTTCCCATAAAGAACATGGCGAAGAAACTGGTTAATGTCATCACTCCCAGTCCACCGATCTGAATGAGCAGGATAATGACTACAAGTCCGCTGGTGGTGAAAGTGGTGGATACGTCTACCGGCACCAAGCCCGTCACACAGACGGCACTGGTGGCTGTAAACAGAGAATCGACCCAAGTGATGCCATTGACCGTACATCGTGGAAGCATCAGCAATCCCGTCCCGATCAGAATAATAGCCATAAAGCTGACAGCCAGTATCAAAGACGGATTCGTACGGCGTCCTAAAAGACGCACCAAGCCATTGGACAGGTTCAGCAGAGAAAGAATCAGCAGTAATATTAAATGGTAAAACTTACCGTGAAGGAATTCCCAGACTTGCAGAATTGCTCCCTCTTCTTCCGGACGATGGAAGATGACGGGAACCAAAGTTAGGTAAAGCAATACGCTCAATATCCATGCCAGCCTTCGATATTGCTTTTTCGTATTCCGGTATTCCAGCGAAATATGCAGGGTGACATCAATTAAAAAGATAATCCATACGGCTTTATACAAGATCTGTATCTGCTGTACCTCGACCGGGGACAATGGAAAACCATGTTCGTAAACCACTCCGACAATCAACAACAGAGATGCCAGATAAGTGAGTGCTTCTACCAACCCCAGCAGGATACGTACATAGGGCTTGAGAAGCTTATTCTGATATAACAGAAATTTATGATAAATCTTCATATCACATTTTTTTATTGTCGTATTTGCTATGCCGTGCAAACTTAACTAAAATAACAATCGAATTCGATTCTTTGTTGACAAAATTACACGAATATTAAAAATTTTGCCTACTTTTGGCAGCAGAAAACTAATAAACCACAATAACATGAGTGACAAAAGAAAACGGTATATCCTACCGGAAGAAGAAATTCCACATTACTGGTACAACATTCAGGCTGATATGGTGAACAAGCCAATGCCGCCGTTGCACCCGGGAACAAAACAGCCGCTGAAAGCGGAAGATCTGTATCCAATCTTTGCCAAAGAACTGTGTCATCAGGAGCTTAACCAGACTGACGCATGGATCGAAATACCGGAAGATGTACGCGAAATGTATAAATATTATCGCAGTACGCCGCTTGTACGCGCTTACGGACTGGAAAAAGCGCTCGGAACTCCGGCACATATCTATTTCAAGAACGAAAGTGTCAGCCCGATCGGTTCTCATAAACTGAACTCTGCGCTGGCTCAGGCATATTATTGCAAAGAAGAAGGCGTCACGAACGTTACTACCGAAACCGGTGCGGGCCAATGGGGAGCCGCCCTTTCTTATGCTGCCAAAGTTTTTGGTCTCGAAGCCGCAGTTTATCAGGTAAAGATCAGCTACGAACAAAAGCCTTACCGCCGCAGCATTATGCAGACTTTCGGCGCACAGGTCACTCCTTCTCCGTCTATGTCTACCCGTGCGGGAAAAGATATCCTGACGGCTCACCCCACCTATCAGGGTTCTCTGGGTACAGCCATCTCGGAAGCTATCGAACTGGCACAAATGACTCCCAACTGTAAATACACTCTTGGTTCGGTACTCAGCCACGTTACTCTCCACCAAACCATCATCGGTCTGGAAGCTGAAAAGCAAATGGAAATGGCGGGCGAATATCCGGACGTAGTAATCGGTTGTTTCGGAGGTGGTTCCAACTTCGGAGGTATCTCTTTCCCATTTATGCGTCACAACATCCTGGAAGGAAAGAAAACCCGTTTCGTTGCTGCCGAACCTGCTTCGTGCCCGAAGCTGACCCGCGGTAAATTCCAATATGACTTCGGTGATGAAGCCGGATATACTCCGCTGCTCCCGATGTTTACATTAGGACACAACTTCGCTCCTGCCCATATCCATGCAGGCGGTCTTCGCTATCACGGTGCAGGCGTCATCGTCTCCCAATTGCTGAAAGACAATCTGATGGAAGCGGTAGATATCCAGCAACTGGAATCTTTCGAAGCCGGCTGTCTGTTCGCACAGGCGGAAGGTATTATTCCGGCACCGGAATCCAGCCACGCGATTGCTGCCGCTATACGCGAAGCAAAGGCGTGCAAGGAAACAGGAGAAGAGAAAGTGATTCTGTTCAACCTGTCCGGACACGGTCTGATCGATATGGCATCTTATGACAAATATCTGGCAGGCGATTTAGTGAACTACGCACTGACTGACGAAGATATTCAGAAGAATCTGGATGAAATAGGAGACTTATCCAAATAAGCCCCGGTTTCTGAACCGAATTCTGTAAGTATAAAAGCCCGGCATGATGCCGGGCTTATTTATTATCTCTACGAAACTATCCAAAAGAATACAGTCTTTTGTACTTTATTCATGGGGTATTTAAAGGAAATTACTATCTTTGGCGTCATTATTAATCTCGTGAACTAATAATGAGCAAGCTTAAGAAGATAGTAATCTACTTGTTTTTCCTATGCTTAGGAATGCATTCCGCCTTTTCTGAAACTCCGGAACAAATCACATTTTCCTATATTTCCATCAATGAGGGACTATCACAAAGTACGGTGTTCTCCATCGATCAGGATAAAAGGGGCAATATGTGGTTTGCCACTTATGACGGAGTTAACAAATACGACGGATATGCATTTACGGTTTATCAGCATAATGAGGATGACCCGAACAGTATCGCCAACGACATCTCCCGTATTGTAAAAACAGACAGTCAGGGACGGGTATGGATTGGTACACGTGATGGTTTGTCCCGTTATGATGAGGAAAAAGACATATTCCAGAACTTCTTCTATGAAAAGAATGGGAAACATTTGCAAGTTAACGGTATCGAAGAGATTTCACCGGAACAGTTACTTATCAGTACTCCGGAAGGGCTGATCATGTTCGATATCAAAGAATCCAAATTTATAGATGATTCTTTCAGCACAGCGATGCATAAGACAATCGCCTCCACTCTTTACAGACAGGACGACCAAATTTATATCGGAACTTCGACCGACGGACTCTATACATACTCTATTACTCAGAAAACTTTTGAAAAAGTGATCCCCATTTTAGGGACTAAACAGATTCAGGCTATTCTTCAGCAATCCCCTACCCGCATCTGGGTGGCAACCGAAGGAGCCGGACTGTTCCTGATTAATCCGAAAACGAAGGAAATAAAGAATTATCTGCATTCTCCTTCCAATCCGAAGAGTATCAGTTCCAATTACATCCGCTCACTGGCAATGGATTCACAAAACCGTTTATGGATCGGAACTTTCAACGACTTGAATATTTATCATGAGGGTACTGATTCTTTTGCCTCGTACAGCAGTAACCCCGTAGAAAACGGCAGTCTGTCACAACGTTCGGTACGCAGTATCTTCATGGATTCTCAGGGCGGTATGTGGCTGGGAACTTATTTCGGTGGTCTGAACTATTATCACCCTATCCGGAACCGCTTCAAGAATATCCGCAATATTCCTTATAAAAACTCGTTAAGCGACAATGTAGTAAGCTGTATTGTCGAAGATAAAGACAAAAACCTGTGGATAGGAACGAATGACGGAGGATTGAATCTTTATAATCCGATTACACAGCGATTTACATCTTATACACTGCAAGAGGACGAAAGTGCAAGAGGCATCGGTTCCAACAATATCAAGGCGGTATATGTAGACGAAAAGAAATCTTTGGTATATATAGGTACTCATGCCGGCGGATTGAGTATCCTTCACCGCAACAGCGGTCAGGTAGAAAACTTTAACCAACGCAACAGCCAGCTGGTAAATGAGAATGTCTATGCCATACTTCCTGACGGAGAAGGGAATCTCTGGTTGGGGACACTCAGTGCACTGGTTCGTTTTAATCCGGAACAACAGAGTTTTACCACAATTGAAAAAGAGAAAGACGGCACTCCGGTCGTCTCCAAACAAATCACGACACTATTCCGCGACTCCCATAAACGCTTATGGATCGGTGGAGAAGAGGGACTATCAGTCTTTAAGCAAGAAGGTCTGGATATACAAAAAGCATCCATACTTCCGGTTTCCAACGTCACGAAGCTCTTTACGAACTGTATTTACGAGGCTTCCAACGGAGTCATCTGGGTAGGTACACGCGAAGGATTTTATTGTTTCAATGAGAAAGACAAGCAGATCAAACGGTATAACACGACCAACGGTCTGCCGAATAACGTAGTATACGGTATTTTGGAAGATTCCTTCGGAAGACTCTGGTTAAGTACCAACCGGGGGATTTCCTGCTTTAATCCAGAAACTGAAAAATTCCGTAACTTTACAGAATCGGACGGGTTGCAAAGCAATCAGTTCAATACCGCTTCTTATTGTCGTACGTCTGTGGGACAGATGTATTTTGGCGGTATCAACGGAATCACGACTTTCCGTCCGGAATTATTGCTCGACAATCCTTATACGCCTCCGGTGGTTATCACCAAACTGCAACTGTTTAATAAGGTGGTCCGCCCGGATGATGAGACCGGTATTCTGACCAAGAACATCAGTGAAACGAAAAGTATCACACTGAAATCCTGGCAAACAGCTTTTTCCATTGAGTTCGTGGTATCCAACTATATCTCAGGACAACATAATACTTTCGCCTATAAGCTGGAAGGTTATGATAAGGAATGGTATTATCTGACGGACAGCCGCACCGTCTCCTACTCTAACCTGCCACAGGGAACCTATCAATTCCTTGTCAAAGCAGCCAACAGCGACGGCAAATGGAATCCTATCCCTACAGCATTGGAGATTATCGTTCTGCCAATCTGGTATAAGACTTGGTGGGCACTACTCATCTTCTTCGCAACCTTCGCAGGTTTCATCACTTTTGTTTTCCGCTTCTTCTGGATGCGCAAAAGTATGGAAGCCCAGCTTGAAATAGAACGCAGAGACAAAGAACATCAGGAAGAAATCAACCAGATGAAGATGCGTTTCTTCATCAACATCTCGCATGAACTTCGTACACCTTTGACGCTGATTCTGACTCCCCTGCAAGAGATCATTAACAAAATCAGCGACCGATGGACACGCAACCAACTGGAATATATCCAACGGAATGCAAACCGCCTGCTGCATCTGGTCAACCAATTGATGGACTACCGCCGTGCTGAACTCGGAGTGTTCGAACTAAAAGCGAAAAAAGGAAACGCTCATCAACTGATACAGGACAACTTCCTTTTCTACGATAAACTGGCACGCCACAAAAAGATTACTTATACTCTACACTCTGAACTGGAAGACAAAGAAGTTCTTTTTGATGCCAACTATCTGGAACTGATAGTAAACAACCTCCTTTCCAATGCCTTTAAATATACGGAAAGCGGGCAAAGCATTACCGTAACTCTGAAAGAGGAGAACGGCTGGCTATTGTTGCAAGTCAGCGATACAGGCATAGGTATCCCTATCAACAAACAGGGAAAAATATTCGAACGTTTCTATCAGATAGAAAGTGAACACGTAGGAAGTGGTATCGGACTTTCGTTAGTACAACGTCTGATAGAACTTCATCATGGGCGTATCGAACTGGACAGCGAAGAAAACAAAGGCAGTACATTCTCTGTCTATCTGCCACAGGATCTGTCGGTTTACAAACCTTCCGAGTTAGCTTCCAATGACGAACAGAATGAAGAAGAGCAAGTGTATTCTACCAATTCGAAAGCAATGTATTTCATCGACACGGAGAAAGTGGAAAACGAATCTGTGGAATCCGGTGATAAGAAACGCGGAACAATTCTGATCGTAGAAGATAATAACGAAATCCGCCGTTACCTGAGTAACGGACTGGCGGATTTGTTCAACACACTGGAAGCCGGGAACGGTGAAGAAGCACTGGAAAAACTGAAAGACAACGAAGTGGATGTGATTGTCACCGACGTCATGATGCCGGTTATGGATGGTATCAAGCTATGCAAGAACGTGAAACAAAATATCCGGACTTGTCATATTCCGGTTATTATTCTCTCCGCAAAGACCGATATCAAAGATCAGATGGAAGGTCTGCAAATGGGTGCGGATGACTATATCCCCAAACCATTCTCTCTTGCCATCCTGACAACCAAGATACAGAACATGATGCGTACACGCAGACGGATGCTCGATAAGTACGCCAAGTCATTGGAAGTAGAACCTGAGAAAATCACATTCAATGCGATGGATGAAGCCTTGCTGAAACGTGCCATGACGATTGTGGAAAAGAATATGGATAACATCGAATTCTCTACCGATGAATTCGCCAGGGAAATGAACATGAGCCGTTCCAATCTGCATCTGAAACTAAAAGCAATTACCGGAGAATCAACCATTGACTTTATCCGTAAGATTCGTTTCAATGAAGCAGCCAAGCTACTGAAAGACGGACGATATACGGTAGCGGAAGTCAGCACCATGGTAGGATTCAATACGCCGTCATATTTTGCCACCAGTTTCAAGAAGTACTTCGGATGCTTACCTACGGAGTATATCAAGAAATCAAAAGGATAACCTTCTCATTCAAGGAAAATATGTTGTTAGACAAATTTGATATATAATTCAATAAAACTAATAGTAGCTAAATTGTTTTTGAACAAAGTATAGACGTTATGAACAAGTATTGGCTGTATAACTCTCTACATTTGTATAGAGATATCAGAACCAAAAGATTATAAACCACATTAAAGGAAATGTTTATACTATGAGCTTCAAAAAACGACTTTACATCTATGTAATTTTATCATTCATCAGTATGGGTATAGTTAATGCACGTTCAATAACTATACAACAAAAAATTGACTGGCCCGAATTCATGAGCAGTCAGGATATGATATGGGAAGTACTGCCTGAATATTGGCACGAATCAGCCTATCTGGGAAATGGCAGGCTGGGGCTAATGATTTATAAAGAACCGGAAAAGAACTACATACGGTTCGAAACCAGTAACTGCGATGTACATGATCACAGAGAAAAAAGAGATGTATTCGGGACGCCCCGATTACTCACCGGTCACTTTGCATTACACCCCGAAGGAGAAATCATCAGTGGAAAGATGCGCCTCGACCTTTGGAACGCAGAAGCTACAACAGATATTGTCACTACCAAAGGAGCGATCCATTTAAAAACGTTTGTCCATGCCGACGATATGATTATGATCGTAAAAGCAACAACAGAAGGAGAAGAAAAAGACTTTCAGTGGGAATGGATTGCCGCCGAAGCTAATAGTCCCCGTTATCTTTTCTTCAAGAATCAAGATAAAATGGACAAAATTCCGCAAGACTATCAACTCAATCCTGCTGCTGAAATCAGTAAAAAGGATGACATAAACTTATCCACCCAAAAGCTACTTGCCGGTGGTGAAACAGTAGTAGGATGGCAGGAAAGTAAAGCAGAAAAAGGAGAACGCATTCTGTGGATAAACCTTACACATACATATCCGCAGACAAATGCCGGAGAAATATGTATGAAAGAAATAAAGAAAGCCGGGCGTCAAGGTTTTAAAAAGCTACAAAGTACGCATCGCAAATGGTGGAATGCCTATTATCCTGCCAGTTTCATCACATTGCCCGAAATCCAAAAAGAAAACTTTTACTGGATACAGATGTACAAACTGGCTTCCGCTACTCGCGGTGACCGCGCCTTGATAGACAATACAGGCCCCTGGCTGACAGAAACTCCCTGGCCCAACGCCTGGTGGAACCTCAACGTACAGCTAACCTATTGGGCATTGAATGCCTCTGACCATTTAGACCTGGCCGCCTCACTCGAAAACGCACTTTACAACCATATAGACGAACTACGTCTCAACGTTCCTTCTGCCTACCGTTCTAATTCTTTAGGGATTGGAGTGGCTTCCAATCTGGAATGTATGTCAACGGAAATAGGTATTCCCGGCAAAGGTAAAGCACAAGTAGGCTTATTACCATGGGCATGCCATAACCTCTGGCTCATCTACCGTCACAAGATGGATGATAATGTGTTACGCGACAAGTTATTTCCATTATTAAAAGGTGCTGTCAACTATTACCTGCACTTTCTGGAAAAAGGCGAAGATGGCAAATTGCATCTCCCCAAAACCTATTCACCGGAATACGATGCCGTAGAAGACTGTAACTTCGATCTCGCTTTACTACGTTGGGGATGTCAGACCTTACTTGAATCAGCTAAGCGTCTGAATATTCAGGATCCCCTGATGGAAACCTGGCAAAGTGTTCTTAATAATCTGGTGGCTTATCCTATGGATGAAAACGGCCTGCTAATAGGAAAAGATATGCCTTATGCCTTTTCTCACAGGCATTACTCGCATTTACTTGCCATCTATCCTTTATATCTGCTCAACACTGAACAAACCGGTGCGGTTGACATCATCGAGAAATCACTGGCCTTTTGGCAAAGTAAACCCAAAGCACTCCAAGGTTATTCATGTACCGGTGCTTCTTCTATCTCGTCAGCTATCGGTAAGGGGAATGATGCGCTTACTTATTTGAATA
>OHAN01002108.1_pt1 | contig 14305 bp, 14 predicted proteins | sample 1577121 | NCBI WGS metagenome assembly OHAN01 (sample SAMEA3541554, study PRJEB24748) | human gut metagenome | biome: human gut; feature: human-associated habitat; material: faeces | place: China | collected 2012 | reverse complement strand
TTTATATTTGGAAAAATAATATTAATTATATATAAAAACAAAATATATTCTATTAAAATTCCTTTTCTTATATGTGCTCTGTTAAATATTGGATAAGAAATTAATATTAACACAAATGAGAAACTTGCCAATATTCTTATATTTTTTTGTCGTTCTTCATTTTTACATTTATTTTTGTATTTAAAAAATACTAATGCTAGGCTGTTAAACAATGTAAAAAACACCATATATAAAACATATCCAATATCTACATATCTATTTCTACTTGAAAATTCCTTTAATCCCAATATTGCATAACTTATAAAACCTTCTAAAACTTTATTAAAATATAAAATCAAAACAAATATAGTTAAAAATATTCCTGCAATTCCTATTATTTTTAAAGTATTCTTAATTTCTTTTTTATTTAAACATGTATATATAACATATCCAACACAATAAAAAGCTCCTATATTTTGTTTTGTTAATAATATTAATGTTATAAAAATTGACTCTAACAAAATATAATTTTTAAATTTTTCTTTATTTAAAATAATTAAAATACCATATATACAAAAAGTCATTGCTAAAGTATTATAATTAGCACATGTGGCTATTATTTTATTTTCAACTATAAAAATAAATATTGTATATAACCATGATTTTCTCTTCCCTACATTTAAAGTTTTAAAAATTTTATATACTCCAAAAAATAGCATTAAGCATAAGAATATATTATAAATTCTAAAAATTAAAAAATTAGCCCCAAATAGTTTAAAAAATGCTACTCCTATAATATGAAACATAGGAGTAGTTATAACATTTGCATCAACATATATTTTATATCCGCTATACATTTTATAAATATGTTGAAAATTCCATACTTCATCTCCAACAATAGTTTCAACATCTAGTGCATATCCAGAAATCATAAGTAAAAATACTAAAATAAAAAATAATTCATCATGTTTTGCTATAATTTTTTCCACTTTTTTTATTTTTTCTTTCATCTATTTTCCCCTATATATATTACTTGAATTAATAGCCTTTCTAATAGCTTCAGCCTCTTCCTCAGACAAAGTATAAGAAGAATTTCCCTTTTCCACTGGTTTTGCATAAATGTTAGACATTTCTCTTGAATAAATGCCATTAAAGACTACTCCTGAATTTTCTTCATTTAGTAAAGCAACTGCAAAGCTCAAATCACTTCCAGTATCTTTAAAAGCACTATATCTAACAATTCCAATCTTTTGAATACATTTAGCAAAATCGTCATCTAAACTTTTGCAAAAGCTCATTATTTCAGCATTTTGTTTTTCAACTCTATCCACTTTGTACATAAAATTACTTAAATCTTCTTCTATGTCTTTGCCATTCCCTAGCTTTTTCATAAATTTTTTATATTTTTCTTTTAATTTCATATTGCTTACTAATAAAGCTATAAAACCTATTAATAACACAATAATTAAAATATTTAAAATTAACAAATAATTATCTGTTCTTAAAAAATTAATTAATTCTTGCATTTAATCAACCTTCCTATTTCATTAAATTTAATATTCTTTCTAAATCGTCATTTGACGCATATTCTATTATTATTTTTCCTTTTTTCTTTCCTGGAGCCATTTTTACTTTTGTTCCAAAAAATCCTTGGAAAGTGTTTTCTATATCTTTATATAAGATATTTATTTTTTTTAGTTCTTCTTTTGATACTTCTTTTTTGTTTATTTTTTTATTTGTTTGTTCTAGTTCCCTAGTTGTTGTTCCTCTTTCTATAATATCTACTGCTGTTAAATATTGTTTTTCTGGGTCAGTAATTGCAAGTAACAATTTACAGTGTGCTTCTGATATTTTTCCTTGTTTTGCAAATTCTAATACTCTAGGCTCTAGGTTTAAAACTCTTATTGAGTTTGCTATTGTACTTCTACTTTTTCCTAATTTTTTTGCTACTTCTTCTTGTGTTAGTCCGTATGACTGCATTAAATTTTTGATTCCTAATGCCTTTTCAAATGGGTTTAAATCTTCCCTTTGTATATTTTCTATTAATGCAATTTCTTTATTCTTTTTTTCATCATCTTCTCTTACTATTACTGGTATCTCTTCTAGTCCTGCTAATTTGCAAGCTCTCCATCTTCTTTCACCAGCAATTATACTATAGTATCCTTCTTTTTCTGTTACTATTATTGGTTGTATTAGTCCATATTCTCTTATTGAATCGGCTAATTCTTCTAGGGCTTCTTGATTAAAGTTTTTTCTTGGTTGTTCCCTATTTGGTTCTACTTCTGTTATTTTTAGATTTTTTAATACATCATCTTCTTTTACTTGTTCTTCTTCTGGTGTTGGTCCAAATAAAGCGTCTAATCCTTTTCCTAATCCTGTTTTTTTAGGCATTTTTATCACTTTCCTCTCTTATTTTACTTTTGTTTTATATTAATACTTTGTCTATTTTTTATATTTATTTTTAAATAAGATGTTTTCCTTTTTTCTCTGCATCATTTATTTTTAAGAATTCTTTTGTGAATTTTTCATATGTTTTTGCCCCTTTAGAACGTGGATCATACTCTGTTATTGGCATTCCATAACTTGGTGCTTCACTTAATCTTACATTTCTTGGTATAACTGTCTTGTATACTTTGTCTCCAAAGTATTTTTTTACTTCTTTTACTACTTGGTTTGAAAGATTTGTTCTTGCATCATACATTGTAAGTAGTGCACCTTCTATTTCTAAGTGTTTGTTTAAATGTTTTTTTACTAAGTTTATTGTATTTAATAGTTGTCCTAATCCTTCTAATGCATAATATTCGCATTGTACTGGTATTAAAACACTGTCTGATGCTGTGAAGGCATTTAATGTTATTAATCCTAATGATGGTGGGCAGTCTATTAAGATATAGTCAAATTTGTCTTTTACTTCTTCTAACTTTTCTTTTAGTCTTTGTTCTCTTGACATCATAGATACTAGTTCTACTTCTGCTCCTGCTAAGTTTATGTTTGATGGACATACTAATAGATTTTTTATTATTGTTTTTTCTAGCGCTTGTACCATTTCTACATCTGATACTAAAATGTCATATGTAGAATATTCTACTTCTTTTTCTGCTCCTACTCCACTTGTTGCATTTCCTTGTGGATCTGCATCTATTAATAGTACTTTTTTTCCTTTTTTTGCTAGCATTGTGCTTAAATTTATTGTTGTTGTTGTTTTTCCAACTCCACCTTTTTGATTTGCTACTGATATTATTTTTCCCACAATTTTTGCCCCCATTCTTTTATTGTAAATATTTACTTGTTTGTTTCTTTTGTTGCTATATTTATCATATACAAATCTTGGTAAAAAGTCAATATTTTTGTTGTGTTTTTTTGATTTTTTTATGAAAATTTTTCATTTTTGTAAGAAGTAAAAGACCTAATAATAATAGTTTGAATATATTTCGAATGTGACCGTAATAGTTTACAAATTCTTAAACAAATACTCTAAAGGTTCCCACTCCTGGGGTTTGTTAGAGTATTTGCATTAGAATTTGTTAACGTTATGAAGGAAAGCCGAGAAAAATATTCAAACTATTATTATTAGGTCTTTTAAATTTACAATACAAAAGTATAAAAAATACATTATCAAATTATTATTGATAATATAACAAAAAAAGAACCACTATATAAATCTATAATGATTCTATTTCAGTAATATTTATTTTAATGGCTCCTTAGAAGGCATACCCGCCTTTCTAGGAAATCTCACTGGTGTATTTTTAACTTTGCTCAAAACAATAACATTTCTAGAAATATCAGAATCAGGCAACTTAAACTCATCAACCCTCTCTAATTTTCCTCCAAGAACATTTATAGCATTTTTTCCAGATGTAATTTCTTCTCCCACATTGCTTCCTTTCATGCACACACATTTTCCACCGATTTTAGCAATTGGAATTAAATATTCAGATAAAACTGCTAGATTTGCAACCGCTCTTGCTGTAACATAATCAAACTTTTCTCTATAACTTTTATTTTTTCCAAAATCCTCTATTCTACTATGAACTGTCACTATATCTTCTAAATTTAATTTTTCTATTACCTCATTTAAAAAGTTAATCCTTTTATTTAATGAATCTACTAAAGTAACTTTTATATCTGGTCTTAGTATTTTTAGAGGTATTCCTGGAAATCCAGCCCCTGTGCCAACATCTGCAAGAGTAGCATTTTCTTTTAAATACTTATTTATTGTTAATGAATCTATAAAATGTTTTAAAATAACTTCCTTAGGTTCCACAATTGCTGTTAAATTTATTTTTTCATTCCATTCTAACAACATATTCATATATTGATAAAATTTTTCTAATTGTTCTTCGGTAAACTTTATATTTATTTTTTCAGCATATGATATCATTATTTTTTTAAATTCTTCTATATTCATATTTTCTCCTTAAAATTAATTATTATATCTATATTAAGTTATAGTCTTTATGCTATTTATTAGAATTTTTATTGACTTGTAAATAAATTAAAAGTACTGATATATCTGCAGGTGAAACCCCTGATATTCTAGAAGCTTGTCCAATAGAACGAGGTCTAAATTTATCCAGTTTTTGTCTTGCTTCTAAACACAAACCGTTTATTGATTTATAATCAATATCCTCAGGCAACAATTTTGTTTCTAATTTTTTAAATTTTTCAACTTGTGCTTCTTGCATTTTTATATATCCTTCATATTTTACCTGAATTTCCACTTCTTCTTTTTCTTGTAATGTAAGTTCTGGCCTTTCTGGGTCTATTGAAGCTAATTTTTCATAGTCTAGTTCTGTTCTTTTTAAAAGTTCAGCCATCTTTGTACCTGTTGTAAGAGGTGATGTTCCACAATCTATCAACAATTTATTTACTTCTTCTGTTGGTTTTACGATTGTATTTTTTAATCTTTGTATTTCTTTTTCTATATTTGCTTTTTTTGTTAAAAATTTCTGATATCTTTCTTCTGAGATTAGTCCTACGTCATGTCCTATCTCTGTTAGCCTTAAATCTGCATTATCTTGTCTTAAAAGTAGCCTATATTCAGCTCTTGATGTCATCATTCTATATGGTTCATTTGTTCCTTTAGTAACAATATCATCAATTAAAACTCCTATATATCCTTGTGTTCTATCAAGAATTACTGGCTCTTTTCCTTTTATTTTTTGTGCAGCATTTATTCCAGCAATTAAACCTTGACATGCAGCTTCTTCATAGCCTGAAGTTCCGTTTGTTTGTCCTGCCATAAACAATCCTTCTATTCCTTTATATTCCAAAGAAAGTTTTAGGTTTGACGGGTCTATACAATCATATTCTATTGCATATGCTGACCTTGTAAATTCGGCTTTTTCTAGTCCTGGTATTGTATGATATAAAGCTATTTGTACATCTTCAGGTAGTGAAGAGCTTAAGCCTTGTATATACATTTCATCCGTATCTAAGCCTACTGGTTCAACAAATGCCTGATGTCTAGGTTTATCACTAAATCTAACTACTTTATCTTCTATAGATGGACAATATCTTGGACCTGTTCCTTTTATTTCTCCTGCATACAAAGGTGATCTATGTAAATTATCTCTTATTATTTTGTGAGTTTCTTCATTTGTATATGTTAGGTAACAATCAACTTGTTTTAAATCCTTTATTTCATCTTCAAATGAGAATGGAACTATATTCTCATCACCCTTTTGAACTTCCATCTTAGAGAAATCTATACTTCTCTTGTTGATTCTAGCTGGTGTTCCTGTCTTAAATCTTACTAAATCAACTCCTATACGTTTTAAAGAGTCTGATAGTTTATTTGCAGCTGAAACACCATCTGGTCCACTCTCTTGAGAAAATTCGCCCATAAATATTTTTCCTTTTAGATATGTTCCTGTGGCAACTATTACTGCTTTTACACCATATATTGCACCAACTGCGGTTTCTATCCCCACTACCTTGCCATTTTCAACCTTAATATCCACAATTTCTCCCTGTTTTAGATATAAGTTTTCCTGTTTTTCTAAAGTATGTTTCATTTCCATATGATATCTTTTTCTATCAGCCTGTGCTCTTAGTGAATGAACGGCTGGTCCTTTAGATGTATTTAACATTTTTATTTGTATCATAGTTTTGTCTATGTTTTTTCCCATTTCGCCCCCAAGTGCGTCTATTTCTCTTACTAAATGCCCTTTTGAGCTTCCTCCTATGTGTGGATTACATGGCATATTTGCAACAGCTTCTAGGCTTATAGAAAACACCAACGTTTTCATTCCTAGTCTTGCTGCAGCAAGCCCTGCTTCGCACCCTGCATGTCCTGCTCCAATTACTGCTATATCATAGTCTCCTGCATAATAACTCATCTTTTTCTCCTTTCCCTAAGAAACAGAAAATAGTGTTTTTTTTATATTAATAAAAATATTTACTTATTCGTTTATTATATATTTTGTCGAATTTTGTCGAACACTTTTATTTCCGTAGCATTAAGTAATTTTGTATAATTTTACATTTTAGTTATTTTAACGTGTTTTTGTTATTTAATTTTATGTATACTGTAATGTTTGTTCGCTACAAATTGTTTCTTTTTATTGAAAACAATACTATTTAAGTACATTTTTTAACTTATTGGTTTTATTTTTAACTTATATTATTTTCATCTCTATAAATTTATTTTTTCTATTCCTTATTTTATTTACATATTTGTTTATATTTAATATTATATCAATTTTCCTTAATTTAATTGCCTTTATTTTCGTTTTATTTTGTTTTTTATATATTTTATATAGAATTATACTAGTTTTAATATTAAAATGTCTTATTTTTGATTTTCGTGTCAATTTTATATTGTTATTTTCCTAAACAAAACTTAGAAAATATTTCATTGATTATATCATCTGTTACAATTTCTCCTGTTATATTTCCTAAATCTTCCAAAATATCTTTTATAAAAATTGCAATTATATCTATTGGCATATTTTCTTCAACTGTTTTTTTTGCTTTTTTAACATTTTCAATTGCCTTTGAAATTAAATTTTTGTGTCTCAAATTTGTAATAATTACATCATTATCTACATTTATTTCTTCTAAACTGAACATTTTTGATATTAATGCATATAATTTTTCTAGCCCCTCACCATTTAATGCTGAAATTTTTAATACATTTTCTGTTATTTTTTTAAATCGTTCATCATTTTCATTTAAAACACTATTTAAATCTGCTTTGTTTAATAATACAATTGATTTTTTGTTTTTAATAATATTTAATATTTCTATGTCCTCTTTTGTTAATTCCTTAGAGCTGTCAAATATTGCAATTACAAGGTCTGCATCATTTGCTATTTCTTTAGATTTTTTTATTCCTATTTTTTCAACTTCATCTTTTGCATCCCTTATTCCGGCTGTATCTATTAATTTTAAAGGAACTCCATCTATATTTACAAATTCCTCTATTGTGTCCCTTGTTGTACCTTCATATTCCGTAACTATTGCTCTGTCCTCTTTTAAAATTGCATTTAACAAAGATGATTTTCCTGCATTTGGTTTGCCTATTATTGCTGTTTTTATTCCTTCTTTTATTAATTTTCCATTGTCGAAGCTTTTTTCTAGTATTTCTAATTTTGTTTGAACACTATCTAACATTTCAGAAATCTGGCTATTTGTTACGTCTTCTACATCATATTCTGGATAATCTATGCTTACATCTACATTAACCATTACATCTAATATTTCTTGTTTTATTTCTTTTATTTTTTTAGATAAAACACCTTCAAGTTGCTTTATACCAGTCTTTGCTTCTTTTTCTGATTTTGCATTTATAACATCTATTACGGATTCTGCTTGTAGTAAGTCTATTCTTCCATTTAAAAATGCCCTTTTAGTAAATTCGCCTGGTTCCGCTAAATTTGCGCCATTTTTTAGGCATAATTCTAGTATTTTTCTTATTACTACATTTCCCCCATGTGTATTTATTTCACACATATTTTCTGTTGTATAGCTTTTTGGCGCTTTAAAATATGCCACTAATACTTCATCAATTATTTCATTGTTTTCAACTATATGCCCATATTTTATGGTATATCCCTTTATATTTTCTACGCTTTCTTGCTTTTTAGGTTTAAATATTTTGTTTAAAACATCAAAACATTTTTCACCACTCATTCTAACAATTCCTATTCCACCAATTCCGTGGAGCCGTAGATATTGAGGCTATAACATCCATTATTTTTCCTCCTTTTTTAACAAAAAAATAAGTCAAAGATAGAATTACTTTTCCAAGTAAAATCCGACCTTTGACCTCCGATTTTATATAAAATTATTTTCTTTTTAATGAGATAACTACTCTTCTTCTAGGTTCTTCACCAATACTGCGTGTTTCCACTTTTTCACTATTTTGTAATTTTGTATGAATTATCTTTCTTTCATATGCTTGCATAGGCTCTAAAGTAACAGATTTTTTTGTTTTTATAACTGTTTTTTCTAATTTTTCTGCTAAATCTTCTAATGCTTTTTCTCTTTTTTCCTTATATCCTTCTATGTCTAATATTACTCTTACTCTATTTTCAATACCTTTACTAGCTATTGAAGATAATATGTTTTGCATAGCATATAAAGTTTCTCCTCTATATCCTATAAGAAATCCTAAATTTTCATTATTTATGTTTACTTTTAAACCTGTTGGTGTCTTTTCTATGCTATATTTAGCATCTTTTTGAACTTTGTCTAAAAATTCTTTTAAGAATTTTTCTATATTTTTTTCTGCTATTTCTTGTTCTTCTACTGATAATTCAATTTCTTTTTTATCTTTTTTTTCACTGTTATTGTTTTTTTCTTCTTTTACTGTTAATTGCACTTTGACAATTCTTGGTGCTAGAATACTAAAAAAGCTTCTTTTTTCTTCATTTTCTAATACTTTTATATCAACCATGTTTTTAGAAATATTTAGTTCTTTTAAACCTTTTTCAATGGCTTCATTTGTAGTTTTTCCTTCTGCTATAATACTCTTACTCATATTTTACATTCCTTTCGCTCACTTCGTTCGCTCATCGTCATCCAAAATTTTTTCAAAATTTCGTCTGCCAAATCTTGGGTTGTTCGCTCATCGTCATCCAAAATTTGAAAAATTTTGTCTGCCAAATCTTAAGTTTCCACTCATTGACATTCAAAATTTTAATCTTTTATAATTTTGTCTAAAACTAATCTTTCGCCTATCATCAAAACGTTATTAACTAACCAATATAATGCAAGTCCTAAAGGTGCTACAAGAGATATTGAAACAGACATTATTGGCATCATCCATGACATCATCTTGTTTGATTGTTCCATTGCATCTTCCATTTCGTTTTTCTCTTCTTCTTTTTCATCTTTATTTCCTGTTATATCTATAACTCCGTCTTTTTCCTTGTTCTTTTTTTGCATTGATGTTGTTATTCTCATTGATACAAATGTTGATATTATGTAAAGAATTGGTATTATATAAACTGTCCAATCACCTAGGTTTTGTTGTGGTATTTTGCTTAAGTCTAATCCACAGAAATTCATATTTAAATTTATTTTATCTAAAGTTTGATCATCTGGGAATTTTTCTTTCAAATAGTCTAATTCTCTTATTATATCAATTTCTGAATATGCTTGATTTATTGACATTCCATTATCTTTTAGTTGTTGTACATATGTATCTATTTGCGTTTTGTCTATTCTTTCCATGTATGTTAATGGACATCTTACCATGTAAAATATTGATATTAATAAAATAAATTGTACTATTGTACTTAAACATCCACTAAATGGACTCATATTTTCTTTTTTATATAAATCCATCATTTCTCTATTTAACTTTTCTGGATCGTTTTTGTATTTAAATTGCAAAACTTTGATTTGTTCTTGAAGTTTCGCGCTTTTTTTCATTGTTCTTTGTTGTTTTATTGATAATGGTAACATAATTATTTTTATTAAAACAGTAAATAAAATAATTGCTAAACCATAGTTTCCAACAAAGTTATTCATAAAGTTTAATACATATCCAAAAATGTTTGCAAAAAATTGAAACATTCGCTTTCCTCCTACCTATTTTAGCGGATCATATCCGCCTTTTGAGAAAGGATTACATCTTAAAATTCTATGTATTCCTAAAATTGTACCTTTCACTGCCCCATACTTTTCTATTGCTTGCTTTGTATATTCTGAACATGTAGGATAAAATTTACAATTTATATTTTTACTTTGTAGCCATAATGAAATATTTTTTTGATAAAAATTGATACATTTTAACAATATTTTTTTCATTTTCTATATTTCCTATTATTGCTCTATTTTTAGATTTGCCTTATCAAATATAGTATTCATGTCTCTTTCTATGTTTTTGTATGTTGCGTTTTTTACATCAACTTGCTTTTTCCATAAAAAAACGATGCTTTTTCCAGTTTTTATTTGCATTTCCTGCTCTTTATAATTTTCTCTAATTAGTCTTTTTATTTTATTTCTTTTTACTGCTTTTGCTGTTTTTACACTTATTGCTAGTCCAAGAAAATTATAATTTTTTTTATTATCTTTGATAAAAGCATCTATATTTTGTCCTGAATAATATTTTCCTTTTGATAAAACTTTTTTAAATTCATAATTTTTTTTTAACATTTTGGTTTTTTTCATTTTTTTACCTTCTTGCTATTTAAGAGCAAAATGAAAAAAATTAAGCACTTAATTTTTTTCTTCCTTTAGCTCTTCTTGCTTTTAACACGTTTCTTCCTGCTCTTGTTTTCATTCTTTTCATAAATCCATGTTCTTTCTTTTCTTGTCTTGTTTTTGGTTGAAATGTTCTTTTCATTTTTAGCACCTCCTACTGCTTAATTTTATTAAATTCCATTTCTGGAAATTTCATACATAATCGTAAGTATATCGATTATACAGTAAGTAATTATGATTTGTCAAGAGTTTTTGAAAAAAAGTAAAAAAAGAACTATGTAAACTTTTATTTTATGTTTTTTTGTAATATTTTTGTAATATTAGGGAGTTATCCACAGTTTTTTTGATAATTTTCCACAATTTTAAATTTTTTTCCACAATACTATTGACTTATTATTATTTTTTTTGTTATTATATGAGTTACAAAAAAATAAGCGTTTTTTGTTGATGTTTCAACGAAAATTATGTTCGCATATTTTGGCGTTTTATTACTAAATTATTACAAACTTATCAACACCTGTGGATAACTTTGTGGATAAGTTTTGTTAGAAAGGATGAAAAAATGGGCGTAGACAAAGATGAACTTTTAAGCAAATTAAAAGAATTACTCAAAGGTGAAGTTTCTACAATTTCTTTTGATACTTGGTTTGCTCCTTTAGGAATTGATTCAATAAAAGACAATCACATTGTTTTTACTGTAACTTCTGAATTTCAACAAGATTTTATTGAAAATAAGTTCAACAGCTTAATCTTTAATACTTTAAGATATATTACAAACAAAGAATGGACTTTTTCTGTTATTGATCTTTCCAAAGAAGAAAATTCAAATCAAAATGTTATTGCTGATAAAAACTCTAATGTTTCTGATGCAGAATTAGAAACAAATCACCAGACATTAGATCCGAAATATACTTTCGAAACATTTGTTGTGGGTAATAATAATAGATTTGCACATGCAGCAGCATTAGCAGTAGGAAATGAACCTGGTACATCATATAATCCATTATTTTTATACGGTGGTGTTGGTTTAGGAAAAACTCACTTAATGCAGGCAATTGGTAACAGAATATTAGAAAATAATCCTAAAGCTAATGTTCTATATGTTACTTCTGAAAAATTTACAAATCAACTTATAAACGCTATCAAAGATAGTAAAACTGAAATGTTTAGAAATAAATATCGTAATATAGATGTTCTACTTATTGATGATATACAATTTATAGCTGGTAAAGACAGAATTCAAGAAGAATTCTTCCACACATTTAATACCTTAAGGGAAGATAGAAGACAAATTATCATTTCAAGTGATAAGCCTCCAAGAGATATTGAATTTTTAGAGGATAGACTTAAGTCAAGATTTGAATGGGGCCTTTTGGCTGATATTTCTTGTCCTGATTATGAAACTCGTTTAGCAATATTAAGAAAAAAAGCTCAAGATGAAAGTATAATTATTGATGATTCAATTTTATCAGATATTGCAACAAAAATTGATTCTAACATAAGAGAACTTGAGGGAGTTTTCAACAAAATCGTTGCTAGAGCTTCTTTAACACATAGTCCAATTACAATTGAGCTAGCAGAAAATATTATAAATGAGTTTAAATACGAAAGTGAAAAAGTTATTTCTAGCGATTTTATAAAAGAAACTATTGCAAAATATTTTAGCATTGATAAAGATGACTTAACTGGTAGCAAAAGGTCTAATGATATTGCTTTTCCAAGGCAAATTGCTATGTACCTTTGTAGAGAAGTTGCTGGTATGTCATTTCCTCAAATAGGCTTAGAATTCGGCAACAGAGACCACTCAACAGTAATGCATGGTTATAATAAAATTGTAAAAGAGATTAAAGAAAAAAATAGTACAAAGTTAATTGTGGAAAGTGTGCAAAACATAATTACAAGTGAAAAAAATAAGTAAGCTCTAAATAAAATTTATTATTTTTAAATTTATGTTTGGAAAAATAATTGTTTGGAAAATTATTTGCAATCTGTTCTTACGGAATAGGGATGTTAGATATCCACAGCCACCTGTGTAAAACGTGTGTATAAAGTGTGTATAAGTCATTTTTCCACATCAGAATATTTTTCTTGTGGATAATTAGACAAGTTATCCACTGAGTTATACACAGGCATTTTGCTAGGGGTACTAACTTTCAACATAGTTTTCCACAGTTTCCACAGGACCTAATACTACTACTACTAAAAATATTTATTTATATTATTATATATTTATAGGGAGGAACAAAAATGAAAATTGTATGTTACAAAGACAAAATTTTAAAAGCTATTAATTCCGTAGTTAAAGGAGTAGCTTCTAAAACAACAATGCCTATACTAGAAGGTATACTTATTCAAACAAATGATAATGAAATTAAATTAACAACTTATGATTTAGAAATTGGTATAGAATATGTGATGGAATGTGATGTAAAAGAACAAGGTAGTACAGTTGTAAATGCTATAATGTTTAGTGAAATTATTAGAAAACTACCAGATACTGAAATTTATTTAACTTTAAATGACAAAAATTTATTAGAAATTGAATGTGAAGGCTCTTTATACAAATTAGCAACTATGAATCCTGAAGAATTTCCAGAACTTCCTAAAATTGAAATTGAAAATTCTATCGAGGTAGAGCAAAATACTTTAAAAAATATGATTAGAAAAACAATATTTGCTGTAAGCAACGAAGAAAATAGACCAATTTTTACAGGTTGTCTATTTGAAGTTAAACAAAATAAATTAAATATTGTTGCAGTTGATGGTTTTAGATTAGCTTTAAGAAGTATATTTTTAAATAAACAAACTAATGATTTTAGTGCTGTAATTCCTGGAAAAACTTTAAACGAAGTTAATAAAATTTTATTAGATTCTTTTGAACCTGTTAAAATAGGGGTTTCTAAAAATCAAGCATTATTTGAAATGGATAATTGCAAAATTGTAACAAGAATTTTAGATGGAGAATTTTTAAATTACAAAAGTGTTATTCCTGATAATTGGGAGACAAGAATTGAAGTAAATAAAAATAATTTACAAAATAGTTTTGAAAGAATTAGCTTAATTTCTGCATCATCTGTAGAAAAAGAGAAAAAATATCCTGTTAAAATAAATGTTGACATTGGAAAAGTTGTAATTTCTTGTACAAATCAAACTGGTGATGCAAAGGAAGAGTTATTTGTTTCAACTGAAGGAAAAAATTTAGAAGCTGGATTCAATCCAAAATATTTTCTTGATAGTTTAAAAGCTATTGATGATGAAAATGTTTATGTTGAATTTGGTACAAGTATTTCTCCTTGTTTAATAAAATCAACAGAAAATAAAGATTACGTTTATATGATTTTACCAATTAGACTTAAAGAAGATTAGAAACAAAGTTTTCCACAACTTATTAATTGTTTGTGGAAAACTTTTTAAAATAAAACAAAAAAATAAATCTGAAAAAATAAAAAAAATAGAATAAATTAGAAAAAAAAAGAAAAAAATAGAAAAATTAAAAAAATTAAAGGCACGAAAATCCAAAATAAAGCGATTTAAATTTTTAAAAATATAATTTAATTATAAAAAATAAATAATATTAAAATTGAAAATAATAAAAAATAGAAAAAAATAGAATAAATTAGTAAAAAAAAGAATAAAAAAGAAAAAAATAGTTTATAAATTGTGGAAG
>OHAN01002082.1_pt1 | contig 14436 bp, 15 predicted proteins | sample 1577121 | NCBI WGS metagenome assembly OHAN01 (sample SAMEA3541554, study PRJEB24748) | human gut metagenome | biome: human gut; feature: human-associated habitat; material: faeces | place: China | collected 2012 | reverse complement strand
TACAGCAGCTATCGCCGCCAGAAAACATAGCAGTATGATCACAATGCCGGTTTTAGCGTTAGATGGAATCGGTTTTCCATGTTTTGCATCGTATCTTTTGTAGAAAATACCATTGATGACCGCACAGCAGGCGCCGTCCCATTTGATGGTCGCTACGCCTTCGCCGGCCATGACCCAAGCAAGGTCAGGGCTTACATTTGGCAGTATTCCGACAATTCGATGGTTTTCAAATTCTCGTTCAAAGAGAGTGGGTATCTTTTTCATTTAGACTCCTTTTTGATGTTACTTCGCGGCTGCTTCTATCGAGCCATTTCTCAATGGCTATAAATCTCTCGGCATGACTGATTTCGCCAGCACAAGTGTCACAGTAGGGACTGATCCAGCCAGTAGAAACCTTTGTTGCAGGGTTCCCACATCTGATGCAAGTTCTCGCCGATAGGTGCTCATATTTGGGGATGATGTCACGAAGCATCCGCTCTGTACAGCCAAAGTCATACCAACAGAGCGTTCCATATTTCTCCTTGATCTGGAAAATACGGTATTGGTCGAGATACTCGGCATGTGCCAATTCCTCACGGATATCTTCACACATTTGCTCCCCAAAAGCCTTTCGCCAGCCGTCAGGCATGGAATCCAGTTCCGTATAGGAATAGTCGTAATCCTCTGGAACTTTTCCCGTCCAGCGGTTACGAGGTATTAGAAACGGAAATCGCTCAATCAGCTTTTGGTTCGATTCTTTATTCGATTGCATCTGAAACCCTCCTGTGTGTTTTCCTTTAGGTTGAAAAAAGCATTATTCGGACAGAGGTGATTTCTGCCCGAGGGTTTATCGCTTTCCAATCCTTGACCTGTGCGGCGACCTTCTTTTGGATCTCCTCATAATAGCGATACGCACCGGAGCGGTCATTCCATTCGAAATATTGATAAGCCTTCTTGAGTTCATCCTCCATCTTCCGGTATTCGTCTACTGAGACGAAGTCCAAAATATTATCGGATTCATCATTCTGAAAGGCAGCTACTTCAGATCGAAGAGCAAATGCAGAATGTTCTTTGCCGGAAGTGTTCAGTAGCTTTAAGATGTCATCGTAGCAAACGGCAATTCGGACACTGTCCTCTGGGGTAAGCCAGTCGTTCACCGATGCCTGTAGATTTCTTGACATTTCGTCTACTGTGAACGGGTGTCCATCGCACTCAAGTTGCCGGTATGCTTTTTCAAACTGATACCTGCTGTCCGAGCGAAGCGTTGGAACAAGAATGAGTTGTTCGATAGGCAGCAACTTCATCACTTGGGGGTTGATACAATGCCACTGATCATTTGCCAGAACCTCCGTAAAAATGAAATATGATGTGCTCATCTTACTCACTCCTTTCTACGCTTCGACCGCTTTGTGATGTAGCCAACTCTCTTGCATTAGCTTCCACATCTCAAGTCTTCTGTCCAGACATAATAAGGAATTGGCGAATGTGTCCCACGTTGGTGGGGTGGGAGATGCGTCATAAGTGATTGCAATGGAATACCCATCTTTCCCCTTTGAGGCAAGATCGGCTTTGATCTTTGCAATCCTATCTGGAGACTTGCTTTCTTCATATGTGAGGCGGTAGCAGGCAAACTTGTATCTGCCACCTTCACTGAAGGTTACCTCCATACATCTTCTCTCAAATCAGTTCTCATCGGGTCCCTCAAACAGCGCACGGAAAAGAGCCACATGCTCTCCCACGAGCTGCGGATATTGGTAATAGATGTGTCGGCAAAGGCTTCGATAAAGATCGATGAAGCGGATCTCATCGCAGAAATCGCAGAGGCCATCCATGATTTGTTCTAACTGCTGCTCGTCGGTGATTTGATCCTTCAGCACCTGCTCGACCAATAAAGAGTAGTGCGCGTATGCTGTGTCTCGCAGGTTGCTGATCCCCTCGACTATATTGCGGAGTTCCTCCATTGCGTGTTGGCATTCATCCATTTGTCTATCCTCTTTTGTCATATAGTTCTCGCAGCTCTGCTTCTCTCTTTTCTGTGATGGCTTTGCTGTAATAGGTTGGGCGACCTGAGTGGTACTCTTCTGCCATCCATTTATCGAGATCAAAACTCCACTTGTGGGGTCCGAACTCGTCCGGGTAGTTCTCAATGAGAATGCGCTGCTTCTCACGGATCTGCTCTATGATAGGGGCAATATCATATTCCGAGAATATCCTGGCACCTTTCAACACATGGAGGATCTCGTTGCCCCATACTCGCTCATCAACGCCGCTGTACTTTTCAAAATCAGTGCTGTCTGGATGCTCCTTGATTTTACCGCCATAGGAGATCAGAAGACAGTCATCTTTTAGGAAGTGATTGATCCACAGGTTCGGGATGTACTGCAAGTCGGTAATACCTTTTGTGGAGAGAAAGCCCCACAGCTTATAGTATCTGCCAAAGACATACCATTCCGGGAGATCTTCCTCTTTGATTTTCGTTTTGTGATGTCCTGAAAAGAGAGTGAAGTCATCGTTCTGAATCCAGCACAGCTTGTGGTTTCTCCATACTCGGCGCTCAACAGTGTAGAGATTGCTCTTGAAACGACTCATTTGAAACCTCGCTTTATCATTTCCAGTGACACAACATCGTGGAACAGGAAGCGAAGCTTGTCAATCTGCTTCTCTATGTGCCAGTGTCCGCAAAGCCATGCCTTATAATCCACTTTTTCTTCTATCCCATCAAGCCATCGCTCTGTGCTGTCATCAACCGTGCTCTGATCGATCATGGGTAAAAACGCATCCCGCGGTTCGTACTTATAGGGGCAGGTATGAGAGAGAACAATGTCAATTCTGTTTTTCGTGATTTGATCTTCCACATATGTCTTGATTTCTGCCGAGGGCTGCTCATCTGCAAACCACAGCAGATTGTTTTCCAGTCGGTAGTATTTGTCTACGCTATAAGCGCCACCGATGACCAGATGCTGGGTTCCTTCCATAGTGAAGATGTCTCCGTCCCTGGCGAAGAGTAAGTTCGGATACTCATCCTCGTACCACACAAGGCCGCCATTCCATTCTTTCTGCTTATAGCCCGCGAGAGTGTCTGGACGCCGTTCATGGTTTCCGTGAATACAGAAGACGGTGGGCTTTATTCTGGCAAGCGCATCTTTGCAATACCGATCCCGCCTGTTGCCGTAATAGTTCGCTCCGACATCACCAAGGATGACGATGATGTCCGATTCTGTGAGCTCATAGTGTTGGGCAAAAGCAACGATTCCTTTCGCACTGCCGTGAATATCGCCGGTGTAATAGATCATTCATCCTCATCCTTTCTGGCTTGACCGGATTATAGCATCAATAGAATGGAAAATCTCGCAAAAGCCCAAATCATAATCGTTTTGGGCGAAAACATAATCGTTTTTTGCACGCAACAGACCACAGGTCAATCTCTTAACCTGTGGTCTGTTGCTATTTGATATTCAGTTGATAAAATGATTACCACTCATCCTTGAGGAGATGGTGGTGCGAGCGTAGAGCGTTCTTGGTTGTTTTCAGCACATCCAACAGGACATAGGTTTCATACGGGGTGCAGTTGGCGAAGATTTTCTGCGCCTCGGCATTAGACATCTCAGTCGCACCCGTGAGCTGCCTGTTCAGGAGCGTATCAGTCGACACCTCCAGCGCATTGGCGATGCCAACAAAAGTTTCGAGACTCATAACCTTTGTACCGCACTCGAGATAGCTGATGTATCCAGCGGACTTGTCGATCATGGTGGACAGCACCGCTTGGGAGATCCGCTTGTTCTTCCTGATTTTCTGGATTCTTTGACCAAGGACATAGTAATTGAGTTGCATAGAGAAACCTCCTTAAAAATTTTGGCAACTCAATTATATTTAAACCACTATTTTATAACGGTACGATTATATAAACTTGACCTTCGCATATTATATACTAACTTAAATTATAGTCGTTAGCTTATATCCGGCGAAGGGGAGGTGAGCTGGTCATGTATGAAGAACAAGATCTGAAGCTGGTCGGCTCACGCATCAAAGCTGTTCGAATCAGCAGAGGCATGAGCCAAGCGGATTTGGCAGTCGAAGCTTCTGTTTCACTGCCGCTGATTAGCAATATCGAACGAGGGAAAACGGGAATGCAACTTGAGACTTTCGTCAAAGTGGCGGAAGCCCTTCAGGTATCTGCAGACTATTTGCTCCGCCCAGATGTACCGGAGGTCAAAGCAATCTATCAAGGTGAGTTTGCGGAGCTCCTTGAAGACTGCTCGGCCAGTGAGATGGAAACCATCTTAAAGATTGTCCGAGAGGTCAAAGCCTCCATGCATAAGAAGCAGAATAATGATTAATTATCGGATTGGATGACCAATCCGATAATTTTTTTGTCATTTCCATACCATAGGTCAAGATGCTGACCTATGGTATCTTCTTATTTTTTAGCATTTTCCCTATAATTCACCCAAAAGGGCTTGCCCAAATGCCGGAGGGAAACATGGAAAACACAGAACTGCTGCCATTAGGCGTCGAGCAAAAAAACGATGAGACGGAACACCCTTCTTTTGACCTGTGCCTGGGAGAAAACTTGGTATCTCCTCTTGTGGCACAGCACAGGCAGTGGTTGAAAAGCATTCGCCATGAAACACCTAATCCCAAAACCCCATTCAAAGTTGCAGTGTACATCCGCTTTTTCAACCAGACAAAATATAGAGACGAGGAATATCTCGAACGCAACAAAGAGGTTTTTCGTGCTACGCTGTCTCAGTATCCTATGTGGGAGTTTGTAGGTTTCTATATTGACAATGGATCGACCGCTCCGTATATGGAGAACTCTACAGCATGGTCTGAACTTCTGTCTGACTGCGATGCTGGGAAAGTTGATCTCATAATCACACAGAAGGTCAGCAATGTGTCCAGAGATGCCCAAGAAATGACGATTTGTGCAAGAATGCTCGCCGCTCGCAAGCCTCCTGTTGGCATCTACTTCATATCAGAAGATCTATACACTTTGGCCTCATATTATCGTGATGACCTTCGGGAGCCCTATTTCTTCCCAACATCCGGCTGGAAAATCTTGCCTGATGACGAGCTGGATATGAGAGGTGCGCTCCATGAGTAAATCAGCAAAGAAAGCAGCCGACCAAGCAGAACGCGAGAAAGTACATAAGCGATACTCGAATCGAAGAGAGCCAGATGTCATCTATCCGGCAAAGAAACAGGTCGACTTCTACGATGCAGATGTCCATCAGCGTGTTGCGGTCTACGTCCGAGTTTCAACTGATAATCTCGGTCAGGAAACTTCCTATGAACTTCAGAAGAACTATTATGAAGAGTTCGTCTTGAAGCATCCCAATTGGAAGCTTGTAAAGATCTACGCCGATAAAGGAATCTCGGGCACTTCGACAAAACACCGCGCTGAGCTAAACCAAATGCTCACTGACAGCAGAGCCGGAAAAATCGACTTGATCATCACCAAATCAGTCTCGCGTCTTGCTAGAAATACCGTCGACTGTATTACCATGGTGCGTAATCTTGCAGAACTTCGCAATCCAGTGGGCGTTTTCTTCGAGAGTGAATGTATCTTCTCGCTGAACGAGGATACAAATATGCCGCTGTCTTTTTTGGCTTCCATTGCGGAAAACGAGTCCCGCATTCGAAGCCGCAGTATGGAAGTTTCGCTTGCTCAGCGGTTGAATGGAGGACTTCCTCTGACACCCAAGCTGTTGGGCTATTCTCATGATACTGACGGCAAGCTGGTGATCAATCCGGACGAGGCTCCGACCGTCAAACTCATATTCTACATGTATCTGTCCGGATATTCTTCATCGCATATTGCAAAAACCCTCGAGGCGCTTGGTAAAAGGACATTCCTTGGTAATTCCAAGTGGACTTCCGGCACCGTAATTCAGGTCTTGAGGAATGAGCGGCATTGTGGTGATGTTCTCACAAGAAAGACATTCACGCCTGATGTGATTAGTCATAAGTCCAAGAAAAACAGAGGAGAACGGCAGCAGAGCCTGTATAAAGGAGAACACGAGGCAATCGTGTCGCGGGACGATTATATAGCCGTCCAGCACATGATCAATAATGCGAAATACGGCGGAAAGTCTATTCTGCCGGAGCTTCGGGTGATTGAATCTGGCGTTCTGAAAGGATTTGTCACGATTAGCCCTAAGTGGGCAGGTTTCAAGGCAGCCGATTATTTACAGGCTTCTATGAGTGTCTACACGGACGATACATATTACGGCCAGCCTGCAGAGGGTGACGCCACATTCGAGGTGGCAGCCGGAGATTTTGATTTGCGCGGCTTTGAAGTTACGAATTCATCTCTCTTTGATGCGAACAAAAGACCGTATGTCTTATTTCAGAGCAAACAAATCAAGTTCAGCACAGATTGCGTCAGGCAGTTCGGGAAGGACAACAAAGTTGAACTGCTGATCCATCCGGGATTGCGGAAGCTCGCTGTTCGTCGCGCCTCTAAGGATTCTCGCCAGTGCGTACAGTGGTCAAGGCCCGACGATGGAAAATACTACGCCAAAGAGATACCGTGTACCGCATTTGGTGGAACCCTATTCGAACTTCTCGATTGGGAAACCGATTTTAAGTTCAGGGCCTATGGTAGACTCCTCCAAAACGAAGGGGATTCGGTGTTCCTATTTGATTTGAGTGAGCCTGAGATTTTTATCCAGTCCTATCTCATGACGGGGACAGATTCTCCCATCAGCGGCGACGGTGAGCTTTCTCCTCTCTCCGTATCAGGAAAGCGTATTCGGGCAGTTCCTAAGAAACTGGCAGACAGGTTTGGTAGTGACTTCTATTCTCACAGACTTACCTCATCTTCACCGGAATTACAAAGTGAAGATGCATGGAAGCTTTGGCTGGAAGGCCAACTCTTTGAAACCGGTGAGAAGCTTCGAGTCACCAAGTTTGATGAAATGCAGCGATTCATAGCAGAGCAATTAGCCCCCATAAAGCAGAAGGAAGAGGTGGATTTTAATGCCTGAAAAAAACGATATCCCAACCTTTCGGAATCTTGATGGAGTGTACTACCGTGTGATTCGTGATGGTATACATGTCAACCGATGCTTTTCTGATTTGTCCGAAGCCGAGCAGGATGAGATCATGGCAGAGTATAACGCGGAACAACTCAGACGGCTTTGTCGCTATCTCAGCATGAGCCTACGCCAGATTGGAGATGCGCTGGATCTTGTCAGAGACGAATGAAAGGAGATCAGAATGGAAGTAGAGAATCAGGTTTCTTTCATCCCACCGATGCTGCAGAATACTCAATTCGGCAATATCGATGATGAAACTACCATTACTTTTAAGGAGGATGTGGACACGCCAATGACAATCGACGCATCGGCACCAGGCGATGTGATCGAACTTAGTGATGACTTCGATTTTGATGGGTATCAGGTGGTTCGTAGGGAGTTCTTCGCTCATACTTTCGAGCCGTCTATCACCTTCAACAATTACAAAGTTTATGTCAATACTGCTTGCTTAAACAAGTTTCCCCATGCAGACTGTGTCCAACTCTTGATCAATCGAGAGTCGCACATTCTTGCGCTACGCCCTTGCGCCGAGTCAGAGCGAGACGCATTCGCGTGGTGCAACACATCTGGTGGGAAGAGGAAGCCCCGCCAGGTGACGGGCAAGTTCTTCTTTGCAAAGCTCTTTGAGCTGATGGACTGGAATATTGATTACAGGTACAAGCTGCTTGGTAAGGTCATCCATGCCAATGATGAATATCTGATCGCATTCGATTTGAATGCCTCTGAGATCTATCAGCGCGTCGCAAAAGACGGAGGCAAGCCCAAGACTGCGCGTACACCTGTATTCCCTGCCGGTTGGAAGGATCAGTTCGGCTTGCCTTATCATGAACACCAGAAGTCTCTGCAAATCAACATTTTTGATGGATACGCAATCTATGGAATCAAGGATAGCACTGTATCCTCCACGGCATCCGTGGAAAATGTCACATCAGTCCATACCGCATATCAACCAGAGGTACCTGTGCACAACCGTCTCCACATGCCCCGTATTTGGAAACATATCCACACAGCACCCTTTCTTAACCTCATACCCACTCTCCTGCAACACAACCAGATCCCTTGCTAGACTTGTAGGCTTGCATGAAATATACACCATTGACTCCACACCATAGTCAATTATCTTCTTAAGTGCCTTTGGATTGATACCATCTCTTGGTGGGTCGAGGACGATAAAGTCCGGCTTGTCCTTAATGTTATCAAGGGCATTAAGCACATCCTCTGCGATGAATTCGCAGTTATCAAGACCATTTATGCCGGCATTAATCTTAGCCGCTTCTACGGCTTCAGGAATTATCTCAACGCCGATGACTTTCTTTGCAACTGGGGCTAACATCTGTGCAATTGTTCCTGTTCCACTGTACAGATCAAAAATCACCTTATCTTTTGTTGTTCCGACATAATCTCTTGCCTTTGAGTACAGTACTTCTGCACCAAGTGAGTTAGTCTGGAAGAATGAAAATGTTGTAATCTTGAATTTAAGTCCAAGAAGCTCTTCTTCAATATAATCCTTTCCGAATACTATCTCTGTCTTTTCATTGATTACCGCATCGGCAACACTGTCATTGTAGGTGTGCAGGAAGCCGGTTATCTCTCCGTCAAGTGACAGTGCTTTTAATCTGTCTGCAAGCTCGTCCATAGGAATATCATTAATTGTAGTTGTCACAATGTCCACAAGGATTTGTCCTGTCTTTACGGCTTTTCTTACAAGCAAATGTCTAAGATACCCCTCGTGCTTCATTTTGTGGTAATAAGTGAGATTTTTCTCAAGTGCATAATCATATACACACTTGAGTATTTTTCTGTAATCATTATCCACAATCTTACAGCCTGTTACTGTTACTATGTCATACATACTGTTTCTCTTATGTAAACCAAGGGCTATCGGACCATCTTTTACCTCATCGCCAAATGAGAATTCCATCTTATTACGGTATTCACTTGATACAGGGCTTCCAATTATTCCCTCCCACTCATATTCTGTATTAATAACAGGAGCAAGAAGCTTCTTCACTGCATTTTCTTTCATCTTTAACTGTTCTTCGTACCTTACAGTCTGATATACGCAGCCACCGCATTTGCCAAAATGCTCACATCTTTCGTTAGTTTCTGTATCTGCCTGACAGACAACTTCAAGAAGCCTTCCTTCACATTTGCCGTGCTTCTTCTTGTTTACCATAAATTTAACTGTCTGTCCCGGTATTGAATTCTTTACAACAGCCTTTTCCTTTATAATCTGTCCATCTTCCTCTGTCTTAACTATTACATTTCCCTTATTAGGAAAATCCACGCTTTCTACATAACCTGTATATATGCCGCCTTTTTTCATCTTTTATCTCCAATCCTTCTATATAATCAATCAGGAAACTAACCCTGTCCTTATTCTTTATCAATTTTTTATACGAACCAATCACCAGCTAATCATTAACCGATTATCTATTCTCCTGTTATTATTATCTTTTTATAAAACAACTACGGACTAATTTTCAGCTAACCAGCCTTCCTCCCACATCACCGAACATCTAAAAAACCACTGGCTGTAAGCCAGCCAGTGGTCTTTGTCTTAATCATTCTTTAATTGGCAGAATAATTAGTTCTCGAATTCATCATCATCATCTTCAAAGTCGTCATCAAAGTCGTCATCATCGAAATCATCATCAAAATCATCAAGATAATCTGGTGTGAAGTATCTATAGATTGCATATACGATAGCTGCTAATGCTGCAACCGCTCCAATAACTGCTAATACTATGATAATTACATTACTTTTCTTCTTGCTCTCTTCTACATCTTTCTTGTGAAGAAGTTCATTGAGCTTGCTTGCCGCAATAAGCTCTTCAATCTTATCCTTATTCATAACAACCGCTCCTTTCAAAACACTTTTAAAGTAAATATATTGTATCACAACATATTTTATTTGTCACCATATTTAGGCTTTTTTAAGCCTTGCAAAGCCTGCAAGCATTTTCTTTAAACCATACTCATCAAATGTTACAGTTACCATATAATCTCTTGTGCCATTATCAATTGAAATTACTTTTCCTTTTCCAAACTTGGCATGGACCACGGTATCGCCAACACCATATCCAAGTCCAGATGTTCCTCCAGCACTGCCAGCAAAGGCAGTCGAACCCGCTGTGCCATATGAAGTACCTGCATAACTTCCGCCTGATACAGATTTTCCACCAGCTGTCAATCTACCGACAGTTCCACTGCCTCCAGCTCCAGCAGCCTTCGATGACTTCTTTAAATCAAATATATCCATAGGAAATTCTTTACCAAAACCAACCTTAGTATTCGCCTTTCTCACAGAAGACCTGTAACCTGTTGAGGTTGAGCCGCCGATTGATACACGTTTTGGTTCTTTATAATTCACATTGCCTGAACCGTATCTGTTAAGAGCGGCTTTGGCATTGGCTCTGATATTATACGAAGGTGTTTCCTCTGAGTCATCTTTTCCTCCATATGCAATCTTACCTTTATTATATCCTGAACTATTATTTTCTATGTGCATATATTCTTCGGGAATTTCTTTAATAAAGCGTGATACTTTATTCATCTGTGTTTCACCGCGTACCATACGCATCTTCGCACTGCTTAAATTAAGTATCTTCTCTGCTCTTGTTATTCCTACATAGCAAAGTCGTCTTTCTTCCTCTATCTCTGCAGGGTCATCTGACACTATTGTCATATAACTTGGAAAAAGGCCATCTTCCATTCCTGTCATATACACAATAGGGAATTCAAGACCTTTGGCACTATGTAATGTCATAAGCATTACCTGCTTATCTGACTCATTAAGATTATCAATATCTGCTATGAGTGCAACTTCTTCAAGGAAACCGCTTAATGTAGGAGTTTCTTCCTTCTGTCGGCAGCTCTCCTCATAGCTTACTATTTTGTTAGTCAATTCATCTATATTTTCCTGTCTTGCTTCTATTTCTTCTGCTGTTTCGCTCTCTGCAAGACATTCTATATATCTTGTATCACTTACAACAGTTTCGGCAAGTTCTTTTATGCTCATAAATTCCTGCTTTGCCTTAAGTGAACCTATAAGTGTAACAAATGGCTCTAACTTTCCAACACCTCGTTTTATCGTATCGATATGCTCAGCATCGCACAGAGCCTGCCAGAATGTTATGTCATTCTGGTCTGCATATTCCTGAACTCGTTCAATTGTTGTCGCACCAATTCCACGCTTTGGAACATTGATAATACGCTTTACTGCCTGTCCGTCCATACCATTGTCTATAGTCTTTAAATATGCAAGTATATCTTTTATTTCCTTACGCTGATAAAAACTTATTCCACCATATATACGGTATGGTATATTCTTTAACATAAGCTTTTCTTCCAACGCTCTAGACTGGGCATTAGTCCTGTATAATATGGCAATATCGTTGTAATTCCAGCCGTCCCTTACCATAGAACTTATGCTGTCAACAACACCCTGTGCCTCATCATATCCATTTTCATAAAGTGTATAATTAACCTTTTCACCCTCGCCATTCTCTGTCCACAGACTCTTTGCTTTTCTTCCTATATTATTGCTTATGACCGCATTGGCTGCATTAAGAATTGTCTGTGTTGAACGATAATTCTGCTCAAGCTTTATTACTTTAGTTCCTGCAAATGTATTCTCAAAATTCAATATGTTGGTAATATTAGCACCCCTGAACTTGTATATTGACTGATCATCATCCCCAACCACGCAGAGATTGCCATATTTGGCGGCAAGCATTGATATAAGCTTAAACTGCGATGTATTAGTATCCTGATACTCATCAACCATAATATACTTAAATCGTTCCTGATAATAATTAAGCACTTCAGCATCATTTTCCAATAATTCTACCGTCTTGTATATTAAATCATCAAAATCAAGTGCATTATTAAGCTTTAATGTCTTCTGATACTCCCTGTATACATTGGCAATTCTCTTACCATTGTAGTCGCCACCAGCCTCAAGCTCCATCTGGTCCGGGCTCATAAGCTCATCTTTGGCGTGCGATATCGCATTCATAATTGTCTTTTCCTTGAGCATCTTCGTATCTATATTGAACTTCTTACATATATCCTTTATAACACTCTTGACGTCATCTGTATCATATATTGTAAATGTATTGGAATAACCAATTCTATCTATATAACGCCTGAGAATCCGCACACAGGTAGAGTGGAAGGTGCTTACCCACACTTCGCCAGCCTGCTGTCCTACTGTCGCATCAACTCTCTCTCTCATCTCCCTTGCCGCTTTATTAGTAAATGTAATAGCAAGTATATTATATGGTGCTACACCACAATCATCTATAAGATAGGCTATCCTGTTAGTAAGAACTCTTGTCTTTCCAGAACCTGCACCCGCTATAATAAGAAGCGGACCTTCTGTCCTTTTAACCGCTCTTTTCTGGCAGTCATTTAAACCATCTAAATTCATATACTCTCCAATCCAATGTGTGATTATACTCACACTATCTCCACTTTAACTTACAAATGCACTTAATTAAAATCAACAGTGCATCTAAACTTAACCTTCATATGCTGTGCATACACAGTATTATAATTCAGTATAACAAATGTTCGATATTTTTAAAAGCAAAAAATCAGAAACCATTGTCTGAATTAGTATATCATTAAATATATTTATCCAGTTATGATTTCTGATTTATAATATATACTTTATTATATATTCTATAAGTATATAATTTTTATATTCCGCAAACATACATTTTCCGTATATTCAACAAATATATAACTCTTTATATATTATGTAACAATACATTTTACATATATTGAACAAATATATTCTTATATATCCTACTTCTCTGTTATGACTGCATTATCCATTACTAAATTCTGTGCCTTTTTAACAAGCATAGACTTAACAATAGTTTCTTTGTCATATTTATCTGTAAATGTATCTACCTTTGAATAACCACTGTCTTTAGCAAACTGCTCAAGGTCATCCTTGTATTCATAATCTGTAATTGTAAGACATTCCTTTTCTGCAATTGCCTGATATACAAGCTGCTGTCCTGCTGATGCCTTAACGAATTCATCAAATGTCATACCATATAGATTCTGACAATATTCATCATTAGTCTTACCCTGAAGTGTACTGTAAAAGCTTATTGATTCTTCAAGCTTTGATGACTGCTGTGCAAGGAATTCCTCTGGATAACCTGTAACCTTGCATTTGTCAAGAAGCTGGGTAAGTATTGCTTTATTCTTAGCTTCTGTTATTTTAGTTTCTATTGTTCCACTGACATCATTCTTAACATGTGCCTTATATGAATCAACTGTTTCGCAGTTGAACGCACTCTTAACAAAAGCATCTGTAAGCATAGGAACATTAGCCTGCTGTACATAACTCACTGTAAGCTCGAATACCACTCTCTTACCAGCATAATCAGAATACTTTGAATTCTCTGGAAGTGTGACTGTTATTACCTTAGTCTGTCCTGCAGCCATTCCATATAATTCTTCATCTAAGCCAGTTCCCGCAACAGGGAAAGCATCCTTACCAAGTGTCATACTATAATCAGAACCAGTAAAATCATCTATTGAAAGTCCGCCTGATGTACCAGTATAACCAAATGTAACCTTATCGCCTTTCTGTGCTTCCCTGTTAACATCTGTATATGTTGTCTCACTTTCAAGCTGTTCTGCAATCTTATTATCTATAACCTGATTAGTTATGGCTGTTACATCAACCTCAGCCTGAATTCCCTTATAGTCTCCAAGCTCTACATAATCAGTTGGATTGTATCCATAATCCACCTTTATCTTACTGTTACAGGCTGTTGTCATCATAACCGACATAACCATAGCTGCTGTAACAGCATATTTTACAACTTTATTCTTTAATACTTTTCTCATAACCTGTCTCCACATTAAATATTGCCGTAACACCGACTTATAAACTATACCACAATATCACATTTAAAACCAGTATTATGCAAATGTTTCACAATATTATCACAAAAAAAGGCAAAAAGCCCAATCTGATATGCTCCCGAATTACTGGAACACATCAATTCGCTTTCTGCCTTTTATATAACTGGTATTAATACCAATATAAATCTTAATTAAGCAAGCTTAGCCTTAGCTACTTCTGCTAACTTAGCAAATCCTTCTGCATCGTTTACAGCCATCTCAGCTAATACCTTTCTGTTAAGGTCGATGTTAGCTAACTTTAAGCCATACATAAACTTGCTGTATGAAAGACCGTTCATTCTTGCTGCAGCATTGATTCTTGCAATCCATAACTGTCTGAACTGTCTCTTCTTCTGCTTTCTACCCTTGTAACTCTCTGTAAGAGCTCTCATTACAGACTGCTTAGCAACTCTGTACTGCTTAGATCTAGCTCCTCTATAACCCTTAGCGAGCTTTAATACTCTGTTATGCTTCTTCTTTGCGT
>OHAN01002079.1_pt1 | contig 14455 bp, 14 predicted proteins | sample 1577121 | NCBI WGS metagenome assembly OHAN01 (sample SAMEA3541554, study PRJEB24748) | human gut metagenome | biome: human gut; feature: human-associated habitat; material: faeces | place: China | collected 2012 | reverse complement strand
TTTGACACGATCCTTGAGTATATCCCCGCGCCGGAGGCCGACGTGGACGCGCCGTTCCAGATGCTCGTCTCTGCCATTGACTACAACGAGTATGTCGGCCGCATGGCCATCGGTCGCATCGAGCGCGGCACGCTCAAGCAGAACCAGGAGATCATGGTCTGCAACTACCACGACCCCGACGCCGCACCGAAGAAGGCCAAGGCCGTCTCCATGTACGAATTTGAGGGCCTTGGCAAGAACCCCGTCACCGAGTCCACCGCGGGCAACATCATCTGCCTGTCCGGCATCGGCGACATCACGATCGGCGATACGATCTGCGCGCCCGAGTGCGTCGAGCCGCTCCCGTTCGTCAAGATCAGCGCCCCCACGATGGAGATGACGTTCTCCATCAACGACTCTCCCTACGCCGGACGTGAGGGTAAGTTCGTCACCTCGCGCCAGCTGCGCGACCGTCTCTTCCGCGAAACGCTCAAGGACGTTTCACTCCGCGTCACCGAGCTCGAGGGCTCGACGGACGCGTTCAACGTCGCGGGCCGCGGCGAAATGTCGCTGTCCATCCTCATCGAGACCATGCGCCGCGAAGGCTATGAGTTCCAGGTCTCGCCCCCGCGCGTCCTGTATCAGATGATCGACGGCAAGAAGTGCGAGCCCATCGAGCGTCTGGTGTGCGACGTGCCGCAGGACTATGTCGGCGCAGTCATCGAAAAGCTCGGCTCCCGCAAGGGCGATCTTGCCGAAATGACGCCGATCGGCAACCGCATGAAGCTCGAATTCCTCATCCCCGCGCGCGGTCTGTTCGGCTACCGCAACGAGTTCCTCACCGACACCAAGGGCGAGGGCATCATGGCGAGCGTGTTTGATTCCTACGCACCCTACAAGGGCGAGCTTGCCCGCCGCAATACCGGCTCTCTCGTCGCGTCCGAGACCGGCACCTCTATCACCTATGGCCTCTTCAACGCGCAGGAGCGCGGCGTGCTGTTCATCGGCGCGGGCGTCGACGTGTACGAGGGTATGGTCGTCGGTCAGTCCCCCAAGCAGGAGGACATCACGGTCAACGTGTGCAAGAAGAAGCAGCTGACGAACATGCGCGCTTCCGGCTCGGACGACGCGCTGCGCCTTGTCCCGCCCAAGCAGATGAGCCTGGAGCAGAGCCTCGAGTTCCTCGCCGACGACGAGCTGCTCGAGGTCACGCCCAAGAACCTGCGCATCCGCAAGACCATCCTCAACAAGGAGCTGCGCATGAAGGCTACGCACGGCAACAAGAAGGTTTTACAGCAGTAAACAGAAGAGTGACGGTCATAAGACCGTCACTCTTTTTCGTTTATCTTACCCTGTTATCGTGCAGGGCGCGGTGCGCTGCATCAGGCCGATCGGCGGCCGTGCCCTCCGCTGCTCAGAACGTCAGCTTCTCCATGCGGTCAAAGGCCTCTTTGAGCTGGTCGATGCCGACGGTGCAGGCAATGCGGAAGTGGTTTGCGCCCGTCTTGCCGAACGGACTGCCCGCGCTGACGAGCACGTGCGCGCGCTCCAATAGCTCCTTGCAGAACTGCTTGTCATCAAGACCCGTCTTTTCCACGCCCGGGAAGAGATAGAACGTCCCCTTCGGGCGCACGAGGCTCAGGTATGGGATCTTTTCAATGCGGTCGGCGGAGTAAAAGATGCGGTCGCGGTAGGCCGTGACGTACTTTTCGCGAATTTCCTTTCGCATGGCGAGTGCCTGAATGCCCGCGCGCTGGGAGACAGACGGTGCGGAGTAGACGAGCGAGCCGTTGATGCGATTCATCACGTCAAGCAGCTCCGGCTCGGCGATGATGACGCCCACGCGCCAGCCAGTCATCAGGAAGTTTTTCGAAAAGCTGTTGAGCGTGATGGTACGCTCGGCCATGCCGGGCAGCGTGCGGATGGGGCGGAAGTCGCCCTCGTAGATGTAGGTCGTGTAAATTTCGTCCGCCGCGATGAGCAGGTCGTATTCCTTCGCAACGCGGGCAAGAAGCTCCATCGTGGCCAAATCGTAGCCCATACCGGTGGGGTTGGCGGGGTTATTGAAGATGATGGCCTTGGTGCGCGGCGTGATGGCGGCGCGCAGGCGCTCTTCATTGATGGCGTAGTCCTCCTCGGCATAGGTCGGCACATCGACGCACACGCCGCCCGCCAGCTCGATCTGGGAACGATACAGCGCAAAATACGGGGAAAAGACGATGACCTCGTCGCCGGGGTCCAGAATCGCCAGCATCGCCAGCGACATACCGAGGCAGCTCGACGCGCTCACAAGCACATGGTCAGGCGCGAGGGGCTGGTCAAAGTCCTCCTCCCATGCCTTGCAGACAGCAGAGATCAGCTCAGGGTCGCCCTTGGGGTCGCCGTAATGGGTGTGACCGGCCTTCGCGTCGCGGAAGGCCGCGTTGATGATAGCCTCGTCGGTCGTGAAGTCCGTATCGCCGATGCTCAGGTCGACAATGTCCTTGTACTTGGCCAGCGCTTCGGTGTCGAGCGTCAGGCCCGTGCCGGCGCTCTGAAAGCGCTTGGCGATATAATTTCGCTGCATGGGAGTTCCTCCTTTATTCATGCGCCGCGCGGAAACAGTGTTTCCTTTCCCGCGCGGATAATATTGCGGATGATATTGCAGTATACGGCAAACGACGTGCGGTTTCAATAGTAAATATTCATAGAATTTGGTAAAATATTTAACCCGATATGCGGCCATGCGCCACTTTTCACGCGAGCGGCGCCGTGAGCAGAAAAAAAAGCAGCCTTCGGCTGCTTTTTTTGCTGCTGTCTGCTCAGTCCTGCGCCATGAAGCCGCGGATGTAGGCGACGAGCATCTTCGCCGTCTCCTCAAAGCCGAGCACATCGCTCTTGACGGTCATGTCGTAGCCGCGCGCGTCGCCCCACTTCGTCTCACAGTAGTAGTTATGGTAATTCTTTCTGGAGCGGTCGACCTCCTTGATCTCCTCGATGGCGTCCTCGGCAGAAAGGCCGTGCTTTTCCATCACGCGGCTGACCTTGGCCTGCTGATTGCCGCAGATAAACACGCTGATCATATTGGGGTTGCCCTTGAGCACCTGGTCACCGCAGCGGCCGATGATGAGGAAGCTCTCGCCGCTCGCCGCCTTGCTGCGCAGCATCGCAAATGTCTTTTCCGCCACATTGACCTCAAGGGAGTTGGAGTATTTGCCGATGCGCCGGGAGGCAAAGAAGTTAACGGGCTTTTCATCCATTTTGCGGATCAGCTCCTCGCTGTAGCCCGCCGAGGCGATCTCCTTTTCGATGGAGTCCTTGTCATAGAGCTTGATGCCGAGCTCCCTGGCGATCATATCGGCAATGTAATGGCCGCCGCTGCCGTGCTCACGGCCGAGAGTAACGATGATCTGATTTTTCATGGGGTCGCGCTCCTTTCCTTTCTCCGCTTACAGATAACGCAGGAACAAGTAGGCCGTGGACACCACCATGACGATGAGCGTCGCGGGCACGCAGTATTTGCAGTAGCGCCCCCAGCCGATGGGATAGCCGCCCTTCGCCGAGGCCGACGTGCCGACGACGTTGGCGCTTGCGCCGATGGGCGTCGCGTTGCCGCCAAGGTCCGTGCCGAGCGAGAGCGCCCAGGCAAGCACGCCGATATCCATGCCCTCCGCCGCCGCGATAGCGCGGATGACCGGGATCATCGTCGCAGCAAAGGGGATATTGTCCACAAAGGCGCTCGTGATGGCCGAGATCCACAGGATGATGACCACGATGACCGCCGCGCTGCCGCCGCTGACCTTCGTGATAAAGTCCGCAATGATCTGCAGAACGCCGGTCCTTTCAAGGCCCGCCACGGAGACGAACAGGCCGATGAAGAAGAGCAGCGTCTTATAGTCCACGCCCTTTATGATTTCTATAACAGATTTTTTGCCGCTGGTCAAGCCCAAAACGATCATCGTCAGCACCGCGACAATGACACCGATGCAGGCGACGGACAGCTCCGTCTGCGCGTGGGTGACGAGCAGGACGACCGCGAGCAGGAACACTGCCGCGCTCGAGAGAAACGCCTTCTTATTCGTGATGGCCGTCGCGGGCGCAGGGCAGGTGACAGGGCCGCCGTTGGCCTTTTCCGCGTGCAGAAGGTCCTTGCGGAAGCACAGCATGAAGTAGGCCAGCACGAGCACGAAGCAGATGGCCACGACCGCGCCGGTATTTTCGATAAAGTCGAAGAACGTATAGCCGAGCGAGGTGCCGATGATGATGTTCGGCGGGTCGCCGCACATCGTAGCCGCGCCGCCGAGGTTGGCGCAGAAGATCTCAGACAGGATCATCGGCACGGGGTCGAATCTCATCGTCTGCGCCAACTCGAGCGTGACGGTAGCGAGAAACAGCACGACCGTGATGCTGTCGATAAACATCGCAAGAAACGCCGAGAGCGCCATGAAGCAGATGAGCAGCGGCACCGTGCGGTAACGCACGAGCTTGGCGAGCGTCAGGCACAGCCAACGGAAAAAGCCCGCCTTGCCGAGGCCCTCGACCATGATCATCATACCGGCGATGAATAAGATCGTCGACCAGTTGATGCCCGACGTGCTCTCCTCGCTCGCGCCGTACCAGAAGGTGCTCTGAAAAAACGCGCCGAGGTTCAGCGTCTCCCAGACAGCGCTCATCGAGCGCATCGCCGCGCCGAACACCAGCACGAGCACGAGCGCCGCGCTGCCGAGCGTCACATAATGGCGCTCGAACTTATCGAGGATGATGAGCAGGAACATGGCGACAAAAATACAGATAGCTATGATCTGTGCAAACATGATATTTCCCCTCTCCTACAGAATTTCTCAACGCGAGTCATTATAGCTGTCCGCGCAGGGAAAGCAAAATATCTTCTTGACATAGCCGCCATGTCATTTTGCTATGGGGCGCAAAAAGGCCCGACGCCATGCCGCTTTGCGGCTTTTGCCCGCGGTGTTTACTTTTCGCCAAGCTTTTTTCTGTCCGCCGAAGGCCGTGCTTGCGCCGCCGTGCCGCGTCTGTTATGATAGTAGGGCGTCCACCGGGCGCGTCCGTCAGAGCCCGCCCTTGAAAGGGCTCCGCCCAAAGGAGACCGTTTACCATGAACATCAGCTACGACAGCTATCGTATCTTCTACTATGCCGCAAAATACAAGAGCTTTTCGCAGGCAGCCGCCGCGCTTTACAGCAACCAGCCCAACGTCACGCGCACGATCCACCGGCTGGAGGCCGAGCTGTGCTGCCCGCTCTTTTCCCGCTCACCGCAGGGCGTGAAGCTCACGCCCGAGGGGGAAAAGCTCTACGCCCATATTGCCGCCGCCTTTGCCGAGATCGAGGCGGGCGAGGACGAGCTGCGCGCCGATCAAAGCCTGCAAAGCGGCGTTGTCCATATCGCCGCGAGCGGCCTCGCCCTGCGCGGCTGCCTGCTGCGCGTGCTCGCGCAGTACCGCAAGGTCTATCCCCATGTGCGCATCTGCCTGACGAATCACACGACGCCCAATGGCCTTGCCGCCGTGCAGAACGGCCTTGCCGACTTTGCCGTAACGAGCGATGCGCCCGATGTTCCCGACACGCTCACACAGCAGAAGATCAGCGACATTCAGGAACTTCCCATCTGCGGTGCCGCCTTCTCCGAGCTCTCCGAGGGGACCGTCTCGCTGCGCCGCCTCGCGGAGTATCCCATCATCAGCCTCATCGAGGGCACGGCCTCGCGCAAATTTTACGCAGGCCTTTTCTCAAGCCGCGGTCTTCCCTTCTCCCCCGATGTGGAGGTGACGACCACGAGTCAGGTCCTGCCCGTGGTGCAGAGCGACCTCGGCGTCGGCTTTGTGCCGCGCCAGATGCTCTACGGCGCGCCGGAGGAGACCGGCATCTATCCCATCACGCTCGATGAGCCTATCCCGCCGCGCAGCATCTATCTCTTCCAGCGCAAGGGCCAACCCCTGAGCCTTGCCGCCAAGCGTCTGCGGCAGATGCTTCTGGATGACGGTGCGCAGCAGCAAAAGGGCTGATTGTATTGCATTGTCCACGTGTCCTTTGCAGCAAGAGACGCCGAAAGCAAACGCTTTCGGCGTCTCTTTTTCGCACGCCGGAAGAACATACCGGCTGTCCCGCTTCTGTCCGCCATTTGGGTCCCCTTCACGGATCGCGGCCGCTTCACAGCGCATCCCGACCGAATGGGTCCGGCGCTCCGCACGCAGCGGGGCGGTCCTGCCGGAGCAGAAAAACGAATTTTGCGCGCACAGCGCAACCGTTTTCGCCCCCGTCTCGTCTGTAAGGGTGAAGACGAACCAAACGTCCTTCATGCATGAATGAAAAAGAGGTGATCGTCTTGAACGATGACGAGATCGTGCAGCTCTATTTTGAGCGCAGCGAAGAGAGCATCGCGCAGAGCGAAGAAAAATACGGCAGGCTTTGCCGCAGCGTCATCCGGCGCATCCTGCCGGATGAGCGGGACGCGGAGGAGTGCCTGAGCGACGTGTGGATCCACACCTGGAATTCCATTCCGCCGGAAAGACCGCGCGTGCTGAGCGCATTTCTCGCCCGCATCGCGCGCAATCTGGCGCTCGACAGGCTCTCCTACAACCACGCGGAAAAGCGCGCCAGCGCGCTGACCGAAGCATTCGAGGAATTGGAGCCCTGCCTTGTGGGTGCGGACGATTCCCAGCAGCAGGCCGAAGCCGCGGAGTTCAACGCCTGGATCAGAAAATTCTTAGCCGCGCAGACGCGGGATAACCGCGTGTTCTTCGTCCGCCGCTACTGGTACGGCGAAAGCATCAGTGAGATCGCCGAAGCGTGCAGGTGCAGCGAGGAAAAAGTCAAATCCTCGCTCTTCCGCACGCGAAACCGCCTGCGCGAGGCAATGAAAAAGGAGGACATCGCAATATGAACGACAGAAAGTTCGAGACCTTTCAGCGCGCCGCCGGCAATGCGCTGCTGGAGGAGGCCCAGCGCCCGGCGCAGAGGAGCGGCACGATCCGCCGCTATGCCGCGGCAGCGGCCTGCGTATGCGTGATCGCCGCCGCAGCGGTGATCTGGCAGCCGTGGAACAGCGGCGAGACGAGCGGCGACCGCTTTGACAACGGCGGTAATACGCAGATCGCAAACCCGTGGTCGGATACCACGCTCGAGAACATCCGTGCCATGGGATACAACATGGTACTGCCGGACGGGGCGGAGAATATCACCTTCACCGCGCTGAGCACCGGTGAAAACGGCGCGGAAATGGTCGAAGCGGACTATACGCTGGACGGCGCCGCATACACCTGCCGCGCGGCGAAGACCGGCGAAAGTGAGGATATCTCCGGCCTGTACGAGACCTGGGACCAGGATCTGAGCTGGACCGTCGGCGAGGCGCAGCTCCAGATGTGCACCAACAACCTCACGGGCTATGTGAGCTGGTTCCTGCCGTCCGAGGGGCAGCAGTGGTGTGTGAGCAGCTCGAGCAGCGACGCAAAGCTGCTGGAAAACGCGCAGATCCTCGCCGCCGGTCTCGGTCAGGAGCTTGCTACCGCGCCTGATGGGGCAGAGAATGTCGTCATCAGCGTCTTCCCGCTCGACGGCCGCACCGTGGCGGAAACCGCCTTCACGATGAACGGTGCGCGCTGGACGTACCGCACCGCACCGGGCGAGCTGGAGCTTGCGGATATCTCCGGCTTGGCCGACCTTGCCGTCAATACGGCCGGCAAGGTCAGCTATTGCGGCGCACAGCTCTCCTACGACGAGGGCGGTACGGGCAAGATCATCTGGTTTGACATCGTCCCCGGCATTGAATACAGCCTGAGCGTTGAGAGCGGCGCAAGCGCGGAGGCGCTCAGCGACATGGCAAGCCTGCTCTTCACCCCCATGCAGGGCGAGGCCGGTTAAAAGGCGCACCGAAAAAGCAAAGAGTGGCGGGGCCTCTTACGTTCCCTATGGAGCCCGGCGGCCGCCGGCGTGCCTTGCTCATCCTTCGCCGCCGCTATGACAGGAGCGGCAGCAGGCAATTCGTCCAGAGCCAGCTGCACGGCATGATGAGCACCATGGTCGGCAGCATATCCGCGGTGGGAAACATCCGAAGCTTCAGCATACGAAAGCCGCTGGTGAACATGATAAACCCGCCACCGCCTTGAAGTCATTGATCATATCCGGCGTACAGAGCGGAAAGATCATACCGGCTACGGAAAAGACCGCCAAAAATACCACAGCCTGCGGAATTGCCGTCAGAGAGACCACAGCCCCGAGGTCTGCCGCAAAAATAACAGCGGTGAAAAAGTCCAAAACCGATTTGGAGATCAAAATGCTGTGATCTCCGGTCATCCCTGAAATGATAGAGCCGTAGATTCCAGTTCCGCTGGCGCAGAAAATGATCAGGATCGTGACCAGCGCGGCGCTTTCACCGCAGTCCCCGGCCTTCAGCAGCACCTGCATTCCTCTCTGCATTTTCCGGGCGGCGCGCTCCACCATTTGCCCGAGGCGGAGGACAAGGCCGACGCCTGTCCCCACCACCATGGCAGATACAAAGGGTGTCATGTTTTCCAGCTTTCCCACCATGTTTATCCCCATGCACATGGCGCAGCCGGCAAAGATCATCTGCAACCCGTCCTTGAGCTCCCGGGTCAGGTATCGTCCTCCCGCCGCTCCGACAAGTCCCCCGATGGCAACAGCCGCCGTATTTATGAGAATCCCGATCGGCAATATCATTGCGTTCTCCCTTCTCTATTTTCTTTGCTCTTTGGCAGCATTAAATATAAGCAGCAGGGATCAGCGGGGCTCGTGTCGAAGCCCGCCGATCCCTGCTCAGAAGCCGTGTAAAACGGTCAGAATTTGTTCACCTGGTGGTAGCCGCCCTCACCGTTCAGATAGGCCAGCGTATCCTTCACGATCTGCATACCGGTTTTTTGCAGGGCCTCCTCCGTATTGCCGCCCAGATGGGGCGTAGCGCTGAAATTGCGCAGTGTGAGCAGCTTGTGGTCCGGGCTGACAGGCTCTCCGTCAGCGAAGGTATCGCAGCAGGCGGCGCCCCTGAGCTGACCGCTGACCAGGCAGTCATACAGGGCGTCCTCATCGGCAACGCCGCCGCGGGCGGCAGCGTCCTCAGCGCTGATAAAGGGGTCATAGCCCAGCACTTTGCAGCCAAAGCCATTGTGCATGATCCTGGCAACTCTCTGCGCGATATTGCCCATGCCGATCTGCCCGAACACCTTGCCGTTCATTTCAAGTCCTCTGAAATTCGCCGGTGCCTTCTTTTCAAAGCTGCTTTCCCGACTCTTCACATTGGCCTCGTACAGCATACGGGAAAGCATCAAAAACAGCGCTACCACCAGCTCGGCAACGCTGTCGGCGTTGCTGGTCGGGGCATTGATCACAGCGATCCGGCGCTGCGTGGCGCATTCGACATCCACACTGTCCACGCCGACGCTATGGCGGGCAATGACCTTCAGGTTGGGGCACCGCTCGATGAGCTCACGGGTGATTGGCCGGGCACGGCAGATGATCGCAGCAAGTTTTCCGGATGCTCGAAATCGGTCACCACCTCTGTGTGCTCTGCCAGATAGCCTCCGGCGGGCGCATAGATATTTTTATCAAGAAATACTGTCATGCTTGTTCCTTCCCTTCCGTCCGTTACAGCGTATCGGCGACCTTGCGCATCAGCTCCTCATTGTGGTCCTTCTGATTGATGGTGGATACCTCCATAGTCTGCAATGACCGCCTTTGCCGCCGTGTAGTCATAGCGGGCGTAGTCGCACAGGCTGCATTTCTCCACCGTGGCGAAGCGTCCGTTTGCCGGCTGGGGCAGGACTTCCGTCACCATGCTGTGGCGCTCCAGCTTGCGGCTGACCGTATGATTGGTACCGTAGCAGAACGCGCAGTAGGTGCCACCCTTGGCGGTAACAGTGTGATAGGTATCGTCCGTGTACTCGTAGGAAACGGTTTCGTTCAGTTCCTGCGTAAATGCGGCGGCACAGTCATACAGCCAGTAGACATTTTTCAGATAGCCGTACTCGCTTTTGCTCATATTTGTGTTGATGCCGCCGCAGGTCTCACAGACGGCTTTGGTATAGTGATACCCGGTATAGGTGGCGTCCTTGCCGGGGATGCCGTCCATGGTATCACCCTTACCGACACCATCCACCATCGTGCCGTCCGAATATTTCACATTGCGGCTGAGTGCCGGCTGGCCATTGCGGGTATATTCGGGAACGCGGAACACCTCAAAAGATGTGGCTTTGCCGCACTCACCGCACTTGAAGGTCTCGCGGGTCACGACACTGTTGGCGTCCAGCTCATTGGTGCGGCCGGATGCCTGCATCCAGTGTTCTGCCGGGTCATGGTAGCTGTTCTGCTGGGCGGCAAAGGCGGTAGGGATCATGCCCACGCACATGACCAGCGTCAGCAGCAGTGCCAGCGCTCTGCGGGAATAATGGTTCTTTTTCAGATTCATAGGTCCTCCTTATATTTTTTGTTTTTTATCCGCGTTGAAAACGATGTTCTTTTGGCTATCGCCCCCTTTCCCGGCTGCAAATCTTTCTTTGCAGATACTCGTTCCAATCCTTGCCGCAGCGCGGTTTCTCCACGGTAACGGCATACCCCTGTAACTGATACTTTTCCTGTAATTGCCGAGCGGCTTTCTGCCCAGGCTCATCCGCGTCCAGACACAGCGCAATACGGCGGATCTCCGGACGCGCCTGCAAATAGGTCTGCAGTGCGCCATCATAGAGTCCGCACAGCGCTACGGCGTTGGTTGTGTCTCTGTGGAGCGTGAGGTAACTCATCAGATCGATGGGTGCCTCAAAGACAAGCACCAGATCTGACTGCGGATCATGTGGGAGGGAGAAGCCCGTGCTTTTGTCGCTGCCGGGTGCGTCTCCCTTAAATCCGGGGCTGTCCAGATCATAGGTGCCGCGCAGCCCCGCGAACTTTGCCTGTCCGGACTCATCTCTGCCGACGAAGACGCAGTTATGATGTACCGCATCCTCATACAGCAGACCGGCATTCAGAAACTGTCGGATCACCTGGGCAGCGATACCTCGCTTACGGAGATAGGCGAAGACCCTTCTGTCATCCGCGTTGCGGGGCGGCAGGGAAAACTCCTGTTTCTGGCTGATGGGTTTTGGCTCCGGAGCGGGTGCGTCTCTGGCTTTCCCATGGTCAGAAGGTACTCCACCGCTTCCGGAAAGGATTTTCCGCAAAACTGCTGGAGGAAGGTGATGGCATCCCCGCCGGTATTCTGGGAATACCGGAACCAGGTACGCCGATCCTTGATCCGCAGGCTGTCCATCTCCGCGGTAGTATGGAAGCGTCCCACGCGCTTGACCTGATAGCCGAGGTGGGAGAGCAGCTCCGGCAGGTCCGTTTCTCTGGCGATCTGCATTTCTGTGTCTGTGAAGCGATTTCTGATCTCGCTTGCCATGATGTGTGTCTCCTTTCTTTGATGAAATGCAAAAAGCCACCCAGGGCATCTGATGATCTCAGATGCCCTGGGTGGCTTTCTCCATGTATGATTCGTTTTTTTACTTCGGCGTTTGCGGGCTTACACGGCGTTATCTTCTCAGGGGGTGTCCGTATCCGCAGTGTCTGCTTTATCGGCCACACGGGGCGCGACAGGGGTCTCAGTGGGGGGCGTTCTGCTCCGCAGTGTTCTCGGCGTCCGCTTCGTCCAGCGCCTGCGTAATCAGGTTCAGCACGAAGTCTCGCTGGGTGAGCTTTTTGCCGCTGCGGAGCGTTTCGCGCTCCAAGTGACGCTTGATGCGCTGGAAGAGTTCTTCGGGAATCTGGAATGCCATGGTTCTGCCTTTTTCAGTCATTTGAATGCCGCCTTTCTGATTTTCCATCATGTTGTAATAGTCTTGGATGAGGTTGGCGATGTACTCGCTGGTAGTCTGGCCCAGCCGTTCACGTTCTTCGCTGACTCGCTCGTGGAGGGCGATTGGGATTTGAGCGCACAAGTTTTTGGTGGTTGCCATTCTCGGATACCTCCTTCGTCTTTTTGTAACGCAAGCATACCCGAAAGATTCAGTGAAAGCTATTACCAACGTAACCGTCAAACCTAACCGCGCATAGACACACATGAAACAATAGTAGCGGAACGTTGCGAAAGGTTTCGCTACTGTTGTATTGTGGGGTGTCAGAATGACAAGCGCAGAGTTGAAACATCGGGCGGAGCTACAGGAGTGGGCGGCACAAATCCAGGAATGCCGCAGCAGCGGTCTCTCCGTAAGCGAATGGTGCCGGCAGCAAGGTGTTACAACAACACTCCTGGCAAGTTTCTCAGGCATCCCTCTTTCTTTTGCGGAAGCTCAAATCCTGCCAAGTAAAAAAACCGTTAAAATGCTGCGCAGCGGATTGAAAAAATAAGCTGACGGGACTATTTTATACAAGGTGAGTGTGTAAAATCAAATTTTTAAGGGGGAGGCGGATAAAAATGCCGCACCGAAAGAAGATTTTACTCTCAGACAGTAATGAAGCCTTCAGTATGCTCCTGGCGGATTCCCTGCGTGAGCGCGGAAACTTCCATGTATTTCGCGCAAAGGATGAGGACGAGACAACCAAGGCGCTCCACCGGCACCGACCTCACGTTCTTCTGCTGGATTTTCTGCTGCCGCACAAGGGCGGCTTTCACGTTATGCAGCATCTGCGCGAGGACGGGTACAAAATCTCGACGATTTTTATGACGGCTCTGCCGACACACAGGGTCATAGAGGAGGCATACCGTTTGGGCGCAAGCTTTGTGCTCCCGAAGCCTTTTACGGCAAGGGCGTTGGTCGAACGGATACACGATGCACTGCACAGTGATCGGCCCTAATTTGCACACATCAAAAATAGTGACCGCCATCTCAGTGAGCGAACGGCTCCTTGAGATGGTGGCCTTTTATATCCCCATCTACGCTGCTGAGGGCGACAGCGTTATGAAACTGCTCACGTCCGGCTTCTCCGGCAACGCGACTACTGCTCTTGCCTACATCCTGCTCGGTACCTTCGCTACGGCGATCGCTACCACCGGCCTTGCCGACATTGTCTCCAAGAAGCTGAGCAAAATCATTGGCACCACTTCTCGGCATGATCACCCTGATTGCCTGCCTGTCTCAGAACCTCATCCCCATTCACATCGCTTATATCCCCATCCTGATTCCTCCCATGCTCGTGCTGATGAACAAGATGCGCCTCGACCGCCGCGCTGTGGCTTGCTGCCTTGCCTTCGGTCATAAGGCTCCCTACATTCGATTTCCACTGCACGGGCGACGCGCTCTACATGATGAGCTTTTTGCTGTGCCCTGCGGAACGGCACCGGCCGGAACAGGAAGACGAGTAAGGGGCGCGCATATCGCTTGCGCCGCGGGCGGTTCCAACCGCTGCCAGCGCTTCCACGTCCCACTGGATCGGCTCCATGCCTATCGAGCGGATGGTGGAGATGACGTGGTCGTCATACTCGCCGAACGGGCAGCGGATGAGCGTCGGGCGGACGCCGGTCAACGCCTCGATCTTATCGTTGCAGGTGTTCACGTCTGCGATGATCTGGTCGGCGGTGAGGGAATTATAATGATCATGCGCGTTGGAGTGGTTCATGAGCTCATTGCCGCTGTCCACGATGGCCTTGGCCTGTTCGGGATACTGATCCGCCCAGTTGCCCACGACAAAAAAGGTACAGGTGACACCGTACTCCTTGAGCACGTCGAGGATCTTCTGTGTGTTGTCCGCCCCCCACGCCGCATCGAACGAGATGGAGCACACCTTCTGGTCGCGCTGGACACAGTAGATCGGCAGTTGGCGCGTGGCGGCCGACGCGCTGACGGCGGCGGGATAATTGACGGCGGCAAAGATCGCCGCGGCGGCCAGCACCGCCGCGCCCAGCGTCAGCCATTTGCGCCGGAGCACCAGAAAGCGCGGCGGCTTCTTCTCCTTTTCAGACTTCTTCCTGCGGTCAAAATGAAACAGCATCAGCATATCCTCCCCAATTCTCTTGGTAGAGGGTATGCTGGTGCTGTTCATATCATGCAAGGGGGACGGGCTTTACTCGATGCCCGCCAGCGTTTGGGCTTCGGCGACGTACTGGTCGATGAGGCCCTGCTCCTGCATCTCGGCGATCTTTTCGTTCGGGTAGGCGACAAAGTCCTCGTTGCCCTTTTGCACGCCGATGCACTGGCCCTCGCTGTCGCTTTCGATGCCGACGTCCTTGACCGTCAGGTCATCGTTCGCCGCGGCGAATGCAAGAGCTGCGGTGTAGTCGATGTACACAACATCGAGCTTGCCGCTCTTGAGCTCCATGATGAGATCCTGCGCCTTGACGAGGCCGACGACGTTCTCTTCACCCGCAAGCTCGTTGGCGATGGGCACCTGAATGGTACCGTTCTGCACGCCGACCTTGTGACCACTCAGGTCTTCGGGCTTGTTGTAGAGCGCGTCATCCTCCGCGCGGATCAGAATGGCCTGCTGCTGCTTAAAGTACGGGTTGGAGAAATCGACGGACTTCAAGCGCTCCTCGGTCGAGGCCATACCGGCGATGA
>OHAN01002076.1_pt1 | contig 14463 bp, 16 predicted proteins | sample 1577121 | NCBI WGS metagenome assembly OHAN01 (sample SAMEA3541554, study PRJEB24748) | human gut metagenome | biome: human gut; feature: human-associated habitat; material: faeces | place: China | collected 2012 | reverse complement strand
CAGAAACTTTTAGACTTAGTGCAATCCTTGCCATATCAGGCGGTTTTCAGGATGCGTATACATATAATGTAAGAGATGAAGTCTTTTCTAATGCACAGACAGGAAATGTCGTACTTATGAGTCAGAATTTTATGTCAGGTGAATGGATGCGTGGTCTTCACTACCTCTTTCCGATAATAGCTTTTGCACTCGGAGTTTTTGTTGCAGAAAGAATCCAGAAAAAACTGAAATATGTAAAAAAAATACACTGGCGCCAGATAATCGTGCTCATGGAATTAGCCATATTATTTATTGTCGGGCTTATCCCCGATACATACAATATGGCTGCAACAATGCTTGTATCATTTACCTGCTCAATGCAGGTTCAGACTTTCAGAAAAGTAAACGGATATGGCTATGCAAGTACAATGTGTATAGGAAATCTAAGAAGCGGCACAGAAAGTCTTTCGATATACTTACGAGAAAAGAAACCGGAAATTTTAAAAAAAGCGTTACATTATTATGGAATAATATTTGTGTTCGCTATTGGAGCCGGAATTGGTGGAATTTTATCATTGTACATAGGCATCAAAGCTATATGGGTATCATCAATCCTGTTAGCAACAGTATTTGTCATGATGTTTATTGAAAAAATGTAATATTAAAAAACTTTTTCAAAACGGATATAAAAAATGCAGTCTGAACATTGAATTAACATTCTATGTCAGGCTGTATTTTTCTAAAATATAAGCAACCCCGTCTTCATCATTGCTCTTAGTAATTATGTCAGCATATTTCTTAAGCTCTTCACAGGCATTTGCCATTGCAACTCCACATCCTGCCGTCTTTATCATATCAATGTCGTTGCCGCCATCACCAAATGCTATAAGTTCCGATATATCAATGTCAAGCTTTTCACAAAGCCATTTAAGGGCATTTCCCTTGTTTACCTCACCATGGTTTATCTCGATATTGTTAGGCATGCCCGAGCACACCTTAGATGTCTTAAGTATTTTAAGTTCTTCAAGTGTTTTTCTTCTATCATCCATATCACTGAAAAACATGTTTATCTTCTCGACGCTCTCGAGTTCTTCAATATTTTCCCAAAGATATTGTTTTGAACCTCTGCTTGAAAGATAATATTTTCTAAAATCATCATTTTTTATATAGTTCTCTGCTCTGTCATACGTTTTTTTATCACCGATGCCAAGTCCTCCGGAAGCAACATCCGTAAGTGCATCGTGTCTTAGAACTATATCTCTTACAAGCATAACTTCTCTTTTATCAATACTTTTTCTGTAAATAATACTGTTGTCGGCAAGTTGATATACCAGACCACCATTTAATGCTATTGCATAATTTGTCCCGGGAATGCTTCTCAATTCCTTTAATATACCTGCAATCGGTCTGCCCGTTGTAAATACGATCTCAGTCCCTGCTTTTCCGTATTTTTCAAGTATTTTTCTTGTCCTGTCAGTCATCTCTCCCCTGCTGTCAAGGCATGTTCCGTCAAGGTCAAGTGCTATCATTGATATTTTCATGTTCATTATCTTCAACTTCCTGTTATTTAATTTGATGAACAAAGTATATCATATTTATTATTTAACGGCTACTCCTCCCGCGGAAAGATAACCGTAAACTTACTGCCCTGTCCTTCTTTGCTCTCCAACACAACTTCTGCATTATGATACATTGCCGCATGTTTCACTATAGACAGACCAAGACCTGTTCCTCCGGTTTCCTTTGACCTGCTTTTGTCTACTCTGTAAAAACGTTCAAAAATTCTTGACTGCTGTTCTTCTTTTATTCCAATTCCTGTATCTTCGATAACAATAATATTTTTCTCAGCTTCCTTAGACAGCGTTATGTCAACTCTTCCTCCGTCTTTATTGTACTTTATACCATTTTCACAAAGATTATATACAATTTCATAAAGCAGACTTCTTACACCGCGGAGTTTTATGTCATCCCCACCTACATTTATTGTCACATTCTTTTCTTTTGCCGCATTTTCCAGAACTTCTTTTGTCTCTTCAGCAATATCTTTTAAGTCGACAAGTTCCATGTCCATGTCCCTATTTTCATCAAGCCATGAAAGACGTATGATATCTTCTACAAGTTTTACAAGTCTCTCTGCCTCCTTACGGATATGTCCGACAAATCTTGGCATATCTTCCTCTTTTACAAGATTATTTTCCATAAGTTCTGCACTGCCGATAATCGACTGAAGCGGTGTTTTTAACTCATGTGACACATTTGCCGAAAATTCTCTCCTTGTCCTTTCTGCATTACTTTTCTCTGTTTCATCTACAGCAAGTAATACTGCACCAAGTGTCTTTCCGGCTGATTCTATCTTACTTATTCCAAGGCGGTACTCAAGTCCGTATCTTTTAAGTACCATCTCTGATTTTCCTTTTTCCATTGCCTCTTTTATCGTTTTTCCGACAGAGAGATTTCGTTCTATCATAAGAAAATCTTTTCCGACACACTCATCGGTTGCGCCAAAAATCTTTTGTGCTGCCGGGTTTATACTGATTATATTATTTTTTGCATCAAGAAGTATAAGTCCCTCATCCATATTTTCAATAGTAGCCTGAAATTCATCTTTCTTTTTCTGAAGTTCTTCAAGCTGTTCATCTATTTGTCTGTGCTGATGCTCTATATGTCTTAAAAGCGGTGAAATTTCCCCATATGCATCATTTTTCAAAGGTTCATCAAGATCAAGATTATTCAAAGGTTCTACTACTTTCTTTGATACACCTCTCGCAAGAATTGATGATAAGATTATTGCTAAAACTATTGTTATAACTATAGGTGAAATCATCGAAAATAAAAGCTTAAAAACCGTATCCTGGCTTACTGATATTCTTACAACACTTCCGTCACTTATTTTTTTTGCATAATAAAGTGTTTTCTGCATAAGTGTAACTGAATATCTCGAGCACTCGCCCCTGCCAAATTTCAATGCATCTTTAACCTCTTCCCTGTCTGCATGGTTTTCCATTTTCGATACATCAGATTTATTGTCAAACTTAACAGTTCCATCAGCTTCTATCCATGTAATCCTATATTTCTTTTCTTCAAGATTTTTGAGATAGTCCTCCCCCTGATTTTGAACACCTGTGACAACAAAACCAAGCTGTGATTCGAGCTGTTGTTCCTCTATATTTGTGAAATGCCTGTACAAAATTCCAAGAATAAATGTACAGCAAAACAGCACCATAATTACCGCAATCAAAAGTACCGATTTAAATATTTTTTTAGTCATTGTATCCCTCCATTTTATATCCGACATTCCTAACAGTCGTGATATATCTGCCACCATCACCCAGTTTCTGCCTGAGTGTCTTTATGTGCATATCTACTGTCCTTGTCTCTCCGTAACTGTCAATGCCCCATACTTCTGATAAAAGCTGATTTCTTGTATAAGCCATCCCAGGATGCATAAGGAATATTTTTAATATTTCATATTCTTTATAGGTCAGACTGACACTCTTTCCGTCAACCAATACAGTATGTTCTTCAACATTCAGCTCTATTATACCATTGACATATTTGGTTTTGTTTTCTTTTTTGGGCATACATCTTCTAAGTACAGCCTTTATCCTTGAAACCATCTCCATCATTCCAAATGGTTTTACAAGATAATCATCTGCTCCAAGGTCAAGACTTTTAATCTTATCGTACTCAACACTTTTTGCCGTAGCCATAATAACCGGTATATCCTTAGTTCTTGAGGATGCTTTTATCTTAGTTAAAAGAGAAACACCATCCTCCCCTGGAAGCATTATATCAAGTATCACAAGTTCCGGAAGCTCGTCTGTCGTTGCAAGTTCCATCCAGAAACTGTCTCCATCACCAAATCCTTTTGCTATAAAACCTGTCTGCTCCAAAGTGTATACTTCTATGTCTCTTATACTCACGTCATCTTCTACACACCAAATCATATCATTCCTCATTTCCGTGTACTATGATATATAATTTTAATGATTTCCGGTTACTGAAAATACAACCCACTTAGCTACATTTACCGCATGATCTCCAATACGCTCAAAATATTTTGCAATCATCAGAAGATCAAGTGCATACTCACCGTCTTTCGGATTTTTAGCAATCAAATCTATAAGAAAAACTTTAACCTTATTGAAATAATCATCCACAACATCATCATAATCAATTATACTGTTTGCAAGGTCAAGATCACTTTTTACAAATGAATCAATCGACTCAGTAACCATTTTTATTGTTGCAGATGCCATCTGATCAAGATATTCACACTCTTCACTTGTTCTTCCATTTAAAAATCCAATAATCTCCGCAACATCTGATGCCTGATCACCTATTCGTTTTATATCAGTTATCATTTTAAGAGCTGTTGATACCTGTCTCAAATCTTTTGCAACAGGCTGCTGCTGTAACAAAAGCTTCAGGCAAAGAGACTCAACATTTCTCTCAAGGTCATCAAGTGAATTGTCAAGCGGCTCGACCTCCCACCTTATATTAACATTACCTTCTTTCAAAGCCTTAGCTGCAAGAGATATGCATTCTTCACACATTGCACCCATCTCAATAAGTTTTTTATTTAAATCCGCAAGCTGCTCATCAAATCTGCTTCTCATTTCCAAAATCCTCCTATTTTCTAATAATAAATCAACCGAATCTTCCTGTAATATAATCCTCTGTTCTCTTATCCTCAGGTGATGCAAATATCTTTTCCGTATCACCGTACTCAATAAGATCACCAAGCAGGAAGAATGCTGTTCTGTCAGAAATACGAACTGCCTGCTGCATATTATGTGTAACTATAACAATTGTATATTTTTCTTTAAGCTCACTTGCAAGTTCCTCTATCTTTGATGTAGATATAGGGTCAAGCGCACTTGTAGGCTCATCCATAAGAAGTATCTTCGGTTCAACGGCAAGAGCTCTGGCGATACAAAGCCTCTGCTGCTGACCGCCTGACATACCAAGTGCCGACTTTTTAAGCCTGTCCTTTACTTCATCCCAGATTGCTGCACCTCTCAAAGAATTTTCAACAATCTCGTCAAGTCTTGCCTTATTTTTTATTCCGTGTGTTCTTGGTCCATAGGCAATATTGTCATATATACTCATCGGAAAAGGATTAGGTTTCTGAAAGACCATCCCTATATCTTTTCTAAGTTTATTTACATCCGTATCAGGCGCAAAAATATCCATATCTCCATATTTGACTTCACCTGTTATTTTTACATCCTGAACAAGGTCATTCATTCTGTTTAGTGTCTTTAAAAATGTTGATTTTCCACATCCTGACGGACCTATAAGTGCAGTAATACTCTTTTGTGGAATATCTATATTTATATTTTTCAATGCTTGTGTCTGTCCATACCACAAACACAAGTCTTTAACTGTCATTATGTTATTCATCTGCTTCCTCCTGTTATTTCATGCAAAATAATAAATACCGGCTGCCTTAGTTTATCGTTCTACTTTTTTCTTAAAATATAAACCGGTAAACTTAGCGGCAAGGTTTACCAAAAAAGCAAGTATCATCAATATTGCTGCTATTGCAAAAGCAACTTCAAATTCTCCCTGTTCTTTAGCGTATACATAAAGTGCTACCGTGAGTGTTGCTCCTGCTCGTCCGAGTCCGTCTATAAAACCGTTTATTGTATGAGCAAAACCTGCCGTAAACAATAATGCCGCTGATTCTCCGAGTATTCTTCCTACTGCAAGAATACATCCTGTCATAATACCATCTACGCAACTCGGAAGCACAACTGTCCTTATAACTCTCCATTTGCCTGCACCAAGTCCAAAAGCACCTTCTCTGTAACTTTGCGGAACTGTCTTTAAACTTTCCTGCGTTGTTCTCATTATTGTTGAAAGATTCATAATAACAAGTGTCATTGCTCCTGCAAGAATTGAAGTCTGCATTTTAAGAAACTCACAGAAAAATAACATTCCTACAAGACCATATATTATTGACGGAATACCTGAAAGTGTCTCCGCTGCATATTCTATGACTGCAACCATCTTTTTATTTGTCGCATATTCCGTAAGGTAGATTGCTGCCCCTACTCCAAGCGGAAGAACGAATACAAGTGTTGCTATCACAATATAAAATGTGTTTAATATATCCGGCAGAATACCTATGCTCTGCGTCAGATAACTTGGTTTCGTTGAAAGAAGTTTCCATGTAATATTCGGAAGTCCTTTATACAATACAAAACCGATAACAAATATAACAAGGCTGCATGTTATAGCAACTGATAGCAACATTAAAATTTTCATTATCCAGATATAAGCTTTTCTCTTCATTTTCCAATCACTCCTTTTCCTTCTTCAAAAGACTGTTGAGCAATGCATTTATCAACATGATAAACAAAAACAGTACAAGGGCAATCGAAAACAATGCCTGCTTTTGTAATCCGGATGAATATGACATCTCGCTCGCAACCGCTGTTGTAAGAAATCGTACACTTTGAAAAAGCTTTGGCATATTTGCCACATTTCCTGAAACCATCATTACAGCCATTGCCTCTCCTATAGCACGTCCGACTCCGAGTACCACAGCTGCCGCTATACCACTTTTTGCCGCCGGAACCGATACTTTAAAATATGTCTCAATAGGTGTTGCTCCAAGTGCAAGTGATGCATCCTCGTATTCGTGCGGAACTGCTTCAAGTGCCGTAAGTGACACACTTATAATAGAAGGTAATATCATTATCGCCAATACTATAATTGCTGAGAAAAGACTGGCACCGTCTGCTATATGAAATGTATCCCGAACCCACGGAACGAGTACCAGCATACCGACAAGACCGTAAACAACTGACGGAATACCGGCAAGCAGACTTACCGCCATCTCTACCACTGCCTTTACTCTCCTGTTTGCAACCTTTGCAAGATATACTGCTGTAAGAAATCCTACCGGAACACCTATTATAATAGCTCCCGCCGTACCATATACACTTGTAAGAATAAATGGCAGTATTCCATATGAAGGTGTTGCTGCGGTTGATGCCCATTTCTTTCCAAATAAAAATTTTAATATTCCTATTTCCCTTATTGCCGGTATTCCTGCAATAACAAGATAAACAGTTATAAGTAAAACAAAACCAACCGTTATCAATCCAAGTATCAAAAATATTCCATGGATAATTGTTTCAAATTTGTTATGACTTTTTCTCATATAAAAGCTCCATTCCGCAGACGCTTTACAAACATAGCCGATTTGTGACGCCTGCGGCACAAATTGCCTGATTAAAACGGGCAAGCCTTACGACTCACCCTTAATGCAGCATATATAAATATTACTCTTATTATTTATTACTTTTCGTTAGCCGGCACTACACCTGCTGCTGTGATAGTATCTGCTGCGCCCATTGCATAATCAAAGAATGCCTGGGCTGCGTCGCTGAGTTTTGTATCTTCTTTTGTTACAAATACAAATGGTCTCTGAATTTTATAGCTTGCATCTTTTACAGTATCTTCTGATGGTGTTACCCCGTCTACTGCGAGAGCCTTTACACTGTCATCAACCGAAGCAAGTGACGCATAACCGATTGCATTTGGATTGTTTGCAACTGTTGTGATAACATCACCTGTTGATGTAAGTTCCTGTCCGTATTTACATTTATCTTCTGTTCCTGTAATAGATTCAAATCCATCACGAGTACCGCTTCCTGCTTCTCTACCTATAAGAACGATGTCTCCTTTATCTCCTCCGACATCACTCCAATTCTTAATTTTTCCTGTATAAATATCAGCAATCTGCTCAACCTTTAAGTCTGTTACTTTGTTTTCAGGATTTACGATAATAGCAATTCCGTCATATGCAATGATTGTTTCTTTAAGTCCCTGATTTTTCTCATCATCTGTCAATGCACGGCTAGAAAGTCCGATGTCACATCTTCCCTCTGTTACTGCTGTGATTCCTGAACCTGAACCTGTAGGATTGTATGTAAATTTTACATCTGGGTTTGCTTCCATAAATGCCTCACCCAAAGCACCAACTACTTTTTCCATTGATGTTGAACCGTCTGTTGCAACAGAACCACTGAGGTTTCCGCTTGATGATGCATCTGCACTGCTTGATGAACCTGAAGAAGATTTGTCACTGTTTCCTGATGAACTTCCGCATCCTGTAAGTGATGTAAGTGTTAATGCTGATACCATAGCAGCTACTAATAATCTGTTTTTTGTTCTCATAATTTTTTGTCTCCTTTTGTTTTAAGTTTATTTGTTTTTTGTTTTCCTTTTTACAAATATTATGATATAGCCGCAAAGTAAAATTCAAAAGGCAGGTTTTGTAAAAGATATGTAAAGAATTTTGAGAAAGCAAATGGGCTTTTTGGAGAATTGTAATTTCTATAGGTTTATATTTTAAAGCAGAAAGAGGATATAATAATCATGCAATTATTACATCCTCTTTTTTATCCGTTCTTATTTATTATCTCTGATGAAGATACCTTTCTACTGACTGTACGGCAGTTGCTCCGTCTGCCACTGCTGTCACTATCTGTCTGAGTGGTTTTGTTCTTATATCTCCTGCCGCATATATACCCTCACTGCTCGTCTTGCAGTCCTCGCCGGCTTTTACATATCCCTTTTCATCCAAATCCACAAGCTCTTTAAATATATCTGTTTGAGGATTCATTCCTACAGCTATAAATACTGCTGATACTCCAATTTCTTTTTCCTCACCTGTTTTGTTCTGAACAAGCTGTACTGATGTTACTTTTTTGTCACCTTTTATTTCTTTTATTTCATAAAACGGAAGTATCTCTATATTTGCAGTTTCCTTTACTTTCTGCTGGATATTTACTGCTGCCCTGAACTCATCTCTCCTGTGGATTATATAAACTTTTTCACATAATGATGAAAGATGGAGTGCATCTTCAAAAGCAACATCCCCACCGCCTGCTACAGCAGCTACTTTATTCTTGAAAAATGCTCCGTCACATGTTGCACAATATGAAACTCCCATTCCCATAAATTCTTCTTCACCTGCTGCACCAAGTTTTCTGTGTGCAGCTCCTGTTGCAGCTATAATTGTCTTTGTCTCAATAGCTTCACCCTTGTCAAGCATAACTTTATATGCTTTTTTTCCTTCTGAATCTGTAATCTCTTCTATTTTTAATACCTCATCATCTATAAACTCTGCTTCAAGCTTATCCGCATGTTCTCTAAATCTGTTCCCCAATGAAAATCCATCAATCTCAGGCAGTCCAAGGTAATTGTCAATCCTCTCTGTTGTAATTATCTGACCTCCACTGTATCCTGCCTTTTCGATTACTACCACATCAAGTTTTGCTCTTTTTGCATATATTGCTGCTGAAAGACCTGCCGGTCCGCTTCCTATAATAACTAAATCTCGCATATTTCCTCCAATTTAAATAAAATTATTTTAAAGTAACCATTTCAGGTTTAGTTCTGTAAAACATTGCTCTTGAAACCTTATTCTTTTCTAGATACCCGTTTGTTTCCAAATTTCCAATTACTTTTTTTCTTAAATATGTTGAATCACTAATTCCAAGATACTCTGCTATATCTGAAACTTTGTGTGATTTATAATAACAATATGACAACACTTTCTCATCAAACTCTGTGCCATTCGTGACAGGAACAAACACTAATGCCGGTATGTTACTATTTTCCAAGCCGGCATCATAAGTCAAATCCGGGAGTACAAGTGTAAAATGGTCTGATGAAGAATATACATATGGTTTATGCTTTTCATCTGCATCTGTATATTCTTCTATTATTTTATCAAATCCCGTTCCTGCTGCCTCCATAACATTACATGCTACAAGCACACCTGTTATAAGCTCATTTCTTCTTTTTGAAATTATTCCTGATAAATCATATGTTTTTCCGATTTTTTCTCCCCTATAAAATCCTCCGGGTGATGAAATTTCAAGCCTGTCCTTAAACATATCTATCTGAATTTGTGTTCCATCAAGAAAATAGTCACGATGTGCAACCGCATTTATAACTCCTTCAAATAGTGCTCTTTTTGGATATGCATCTATGTTTTTTCTTCCATCCTCAAGTTTAATCAATGAATGATTCATTCTTTGATTAATAAAATCTATAATGTATTCAATTGATGCTATTAAATTTCCGTTAAAACGGTTTATGGTCACAATTCTCTCGCTGCCTTTAGTAAAACCTGAAAATACAGAGCATAGTACTTCCGTCTTTTTTCCATCATAATCATCCAAAAATAATATTGCACCATTAAGAAGATAACCATTTTCATTATAAAAACCAAGTGACTGTAACGCTTTTTCTTTCAGTATCTTTCCGTCATTGTGCTCGGAATAAAATTTCCGTAAATCTGAAATTTTTGACGAATCATATTTTTCATCCGAAACAAGAATATCATACTGTGTATTTTTACTCTTCACACTCATTTCTATTATTTCTTCATATGTCGCACCATTTGTAAAACCGTCACGCCTCATAAAAATAGCCGGGATATTTCTATATTTTAAAATCACAGGTTTTACAGCAGATTCAGGAATTTTGACTTTTATAATAAATCTTTCACTGCTTCTTATTTCATATCTAATAAAAGAAATATTCATCTGTGGTCTTGGCACCAAATGTTCATTTACCTGATTGTTAAAATAATTTCTCTCATTGTCAGCAGTTTTTCTGTCAAAGCCTATCAACTTATTAGTTTTGTCCTCAACTCCTATATAAAACTCACCACCCGATGCATTAGCAAAGCCCGCTATACTTTTAAGCCACCCTACAACATCTTCTCTATTTAAAATGCTTTTACATTCAAGTTTGTCACTTTCTATCTGTAATCCCTCAACAATTTCATCCAAATACAAACAATCACCTCACTCATACCTCTTTTATTACTCCACTTCAATGTAAGTTCAATTTTACTTCAATATCACTTCAATGTCAACTTCAATATCACTTCAATGTCAACTTCAATATCACTTCAATCTCAACTTCAATATCACTTCAATCTCAACTTCAATATCACTTCAAACAAGTTTCAATTTACTTTGAACTAAATGAAGTATTCCACATATAAGCTTTCTCTATACCAATAATCAAAAAGAGGCTGCATATTATACAGTCTCTTTCGCTCAGTCTACTCTGTAATCTTAATTTTTTCTATAGTCACATTTTTTTCTTCATCAATGATAAATGCTTTGAGAACAGGATTTTCTCTGTCCATCAAAGATAATATAAGATAATTGACTTTTGAATCATATGCAAGTCTTTTGTCTTCCTCAGATGGTCTTGATGGTGATTCAGGATGTGAATGGAAATTTCCAAGCAATTCAAGTCCGTTCTGACGCATATCTTTTACAGCCTGAAGCTGTTCTTTTGGATCCATTGAAAAATGTTCATTACTATGGTCGATATTTGTAAGAAGATACACCTTCTTAATATATTTGTCATTGCCTTCCTTTGTTCCTCCGATAAGACCACAAGCCTCATCAGGAAGTCCGGCTTCGCAATGTTTTAAAATCTTGTCATAATCATTTTTTGTTAAAAAAAGCATATTCCCCTGCCTTTCTATTTACCGTCACATTCTGCCTGCTCATAATCAATAAGCTCTGTGATTGTAGGATGGTCACCGCAGATTGCACATTTACCGTCAGCTTTTGGAAGCTTAACTGTTCTAAACTGCATTGTAAGTGCATCGTATGTAAGAAGCTTTCCTACGAGAAGGTCACCTACGCCGATGATGTATTTGATTGCCTCCATTGCCTGAAGACTTCCGATTACACCACCCATAGCACCGATAACACCAGCCTGCTTACATGTTGGAACAGCATCCTTTGGAGGTGGATTTTTGAATACACAACGGTAGCATGGCCCTTCTCCCGGAACATAGGTCATAAGCTGACCTTTAAATCTGATAATTCCTGCATGTGAGAATGGTTTCTTTGCCATTACACAAGCGTCATTTATAAGGAATTTTGCCGGGAAATTATCTGTTCCGTCAATGATAAAATCATAATCTTTTATAAGATCCATTATGTTTTCTGATGTTACAAATGTACGATATGTATTTACTGTAACATCTGGGTTCATAGCATTGATTGTCTCTTTTGCAGACTTAACTTTCGCTTTGCCTACATCAGCAGTTCCATGAATTATCTGACGCTGAAGGTTTGAAAGGTCAACCTCATCAGCATCTGCAATACCGATAGTACCAACACCGGCTGCTGCAAGATACATTGCGGCAGGAGCTCCAAGTCCGCCGGCACCAATGATGAGCACCTTGCTGTTTAATAATTTTTTCTGTCCTTTAACGCCCACTTCCTGCAATATAATATGTCTTGAGTAGCGTTCCATCTGTTCATTAGTAAATGCCATTAGAAGCTTCCTCCTCCCATGAAATAAAGAAATTCAATAGAATCTCCTTCTTTAACCGTTGTTGTATCGAATGTGTCTTTATCAACAAAATCATCGTTTAATGAAACTGTTACATAAAGTGGATTTTCTACCTTCTCAGTTTCAATAATCTGTGCAATAGTTGTTCCTTCTGCATATTCTTTCTTCTCGCCTGCTATTGTAATAGTCATTTTAAATATCCTCCTGCTTTTAATTTTTATTTTATATGTTTTTTACACTAATAAAGCACTAAGTTTTTCTTCTATCTCGGCTTTCTTTACAAGACCTCTTGTTCTGTCTTTTTCTTCTCCGCCTTTAAAAAATACAAGAGTCGGCGAAGCCATGACTTCATATTTTTCCATAAGTTCTTCATCAAAATTGATGTTTACTTTTACAACTTTTGCTTTATCCTCGTAGTCATCCTCAATATCACCAAGAATAGGTGAAAGCTGTTTACACGGAATACATGAATCTGAGTAGAAATCTACAATTACCGGAAGTTCTGATTGTAATACTTCCTTATCAAAATCATCTTTAGAAACTCTCTTTGCCATTACTCGCCCTCCTGTTTTTAATTGATATGCTGTTTTCAAATGACATACCACTTTTTATTTTTATTCTTCAACCTTTTTAACAATAAGGTCATATGTTCCATTTTCATTGTCAATAAGTTTAAGAATCTGCTGTCCCTCTTCCTTAAAACTTCTTGGAACGTTCTGAACCGGCTCACCCTCATTCATAGTAACGGCAAGCACCTGTCCTACTTCGATTTCTTCCATTGCCACTTTTGCCTTAACAAATGTCATAGGGCAGACAACATCAGTAATATCTACTCTCTCATCAATTTCAAAATCAGCCATTATATGCCTCCTTTATAACCTTTTCAAATTTATCTAATCCTACTCTGTCCAAAGTAAATTTAAATCTCTCACTTGGTTTCGCATTATCATCAAAGAACTGAATAGCCGCATCTGTAATTCTGAAAAGCTGTTCTTCTGATTCAACAACAGGAAGTAATTCCTTTCCCTTAACAATCTGATTTCCAACCCATTGTGCAAATGGTGATGATTCCGTTGGAGCCTTTTTCTCATTATAATACTGATTCCAATAAACTGTATCTCTGTCAAAATCGGACTTATACCGTGGTTGAAAATTCATAATTTCTTTTACAACATCTACTACTGTACGACTGCCATCATTAATCACTGTAATATCCGGAGATTTTGGAAACTCCACTTGTAAATCCATACCACTTACATTTTTCACTTTTCCAGTATCCAGACCAGAATATAACCCTTTTTGATTTCTTTCCTTTAGTACCTCTACCGGTACATCTAAAAATACTTCAACATATCTTTTATTATTTTCTCTGTTCCACTGCCGCACATCATCATACATTGCTACTGTACAACAAATCACATATATATTCTGATCTGTAAGCATTTTGCAAATTTTAGCATATTTCATTGCTCTTTTTCTTCTCTGCTCATCAGAATATCCTACATTATCGTCAACAATTTCTTTTAATATATCCCCATCCAGAAGGACAACATTATCATGCATCTTTTTCATTTCATAATAAAGTCTGTTTCCTACTGTCGTCTTTCCCGCACCTGATAATCCTGTTATCCAGTACAATATTCCTTCTTGCATCCTATCCCTCCAGCGATTTTCTAGTCGTCATTGTAATATCTCGTCCAGCAAATCATCAAATACAACCATCGGTATCCCTTTTTCTTTCATTCCATGTAATATAATTTGACTATCAATTATTGTTGTATTAACAATTAAATCAACCGGTTCAATTTCGTCCAATGGTCTATAGATTTTAATTTTTGCTTTTATATTTCCTGCATTTTGATCAATCCCATATAACGCTTTTACACTGCTATCCGCCAATTCATCTGCCAATGTCTGCCCCATATAACTCATGCCATATATCGCAATTGTATGACAACCTTTCTGACCTAAATATTGCGCTATCTGTCTGCCTGACTGTTTTACCCTCAGCCACTTTATAGCCGTCTGATACAACTTATAATTCTTATCTGCCAAACCAATCACATCATTATAGGATTCATAGATGTCTTTTTGAAAAATACCCATCTGATATTTTTGATCTAATTC
>OHAN01002068.1_pt1 | contig 14488 bp, 19 predicted proteins | sample 1577121 | NCBI WGS metagenome assembly OHAN01 (sample SAMEA3541554, study PRJEB24748) | human gut metagenome | biome: human gut; feature: human-associated habitat; material: faeces | place: China | collected 2012 | reverse complement strand
TACCATTTCAAAAAACGTCGACAAGCTCGTACCCCATTTGGGGTACGAGCCAGTACGAATATTAGTCCAAGCAATTTTAAAAATTTTTAGTCCAGTCTAATGGCTTATTTAAGTCGTTAGTTTCATATAAAAAGTCATCACCAATATTAGAACGATTTATCCCGATAAAATAACCGCTAATTTTGCCAAGTGTTATTTTTCCTTGAGGTGAATAACTAAGGTTGTTATATATTACCACATTGTGTGAATATCTCGAGTTGCCGTTGCATGTAATATTTAAAAGATTATTATTAGCAATGGTTATATCATTGCAATCAACACAAACAACATTCTTGCATGAGTTATTGGTTATAATAAAATCGTTGTTATTATCTTTTATTAATATACTAGAAGTAGACGCTAAATTATTGTCACTAATTTTAACAGCTGCGCACGAATTTCTAGCAACAATATCGCCTTCGTCAGTATAATTACCATTACCGTTATTGGAACAAGTATTACCAGAAACAGTTACATAAAACCCACCAATTACAATTCCTGCTCTACCATTATTACAGCAAGTATTACCGATATAAGAATTATATTTACAATAATTAGGTGAAAGCCCATGGCCGCCCATAATACCACAACTTTCATTCTGAGTTTGAGAACCCATGTTATTATTACAAATGTTTCCTATAATTACGTTATAATGACAATTCCAATCCAGCTCTATACCCACACCATATAAGCCCAAATTATATGAACAATTATTTGAAGTAATAGTGTTATTTGAACAAGAATTTTCCAAGTATAAGCCGCACGAATTATAACAACTTTTATTATTTGAAATAATGTTGTTACAAGCAAAAAAGTTTAAATGTATTCCTCCAATGATAGAACCAGCTCTGCCATAGTTACAATTGCTTATAGTATTTCCGTCAATAACGTTATTTTGTGTCATGCCTAAATGGTTATAGTTGTTAGTATTTGTTAGTTCTATGCCAATGGAATAAGCATTTGATGTACTATAGCCATTAATCAGATTATTGGTAATTTTATTTTCAAACGATAGTTGACATTCAATACTTTTATAACAGTTATTGTAGTGATTATTATTAACCAATGATTTTCCCGTTTTATAAAACAGAGTATTTGTTTGGTTAAATGTATTATTCTCAACATAAAATATACCGCCCGAAAGCGTGATATTACAGTTATTAAAGGTACAATTTTTAATATAAGCAATATTATTAGATATAGTTAATGACACATTGTTAAATGTTAAATTTTCTAGTATAGCCGTATTAGATAATTTTGCTACAACATTTCCAACATCAAAGTAGATATTAGTATCTAATGTTAATATATTATCCTGTTTATCTAATATAGTAGCAAATATGAATTCATCATCACCAATCCTTATTTTATCGCCTATATTAAAAGCATCAACGTTTGCTACTGTTATTGTATTATTTTCCATAGCAACAACAGTTGTATTTGTGAGATTATTTATTACACTTATGGCATTATCGGAAATTATACCATCTCTACAATATAGCTCATTTAAAGTTAATTTTTCATTTAATTTAATATTATTATTAAACGATAAATAGCCATTTAAAAGATCATTAACAGTAGCGTTTTTAATGTAAGTATAATTTATAGGTAAAGGAATAGATTTAGCTAAATATTGAGATACTAACTTATCAAAAAAGCCATTAATAGCCATCTCGTCAAGTTTCTTATTAATCTCTTCCTGCACGTCAAGATTGTTAAAATAGTTTTCAACATATTGTTTAAGTGTATTAAAAGCACTTTGTAATACATCAAAGTTCTCACTTAATTTATTCACATTTTCGATTGTCTTGTTTAAATAATCAACAACCTTGCATAATAACTCATAATAAGATAAGCTATCGTCATAGACTAAAGGGAGCACCTTTTGACACCAATACCTAAAAGGTTTTAAATCGTTCATATATACCTCACTTTCTCTTTACCATATAGTAAAAAATAAATCTTTAAGTTCATCAATAATCATCATGTCAATGTTTAAAAAAGTTTCTCTAAACTTTAGTAACATTTCTGATTGGTTACCCTCGTAACCTAAAATTTCATCAACATAACTGTCGCTTCTATTTCCTGTTCCTGTCTCAGTATCGCTAGTTTCACCGTTTAGAGTGCTACTAGTGCCATCCGTACCACTATTATGTGTAGCGTTTGTTAAATAGTCGTTGCTTTCAAGTCCTTTAATACCACCCTGTGGTGTATCACTGTAATAACTCCATGTGTCAGTGGTTCCGTCAGTCCTTGAATTACTAGTGTTAGTTCCATTCCTGTTAGAGGTTTTTGTCTCACTTCCACTACCCTCATGCGATACACTCCTTTTCACACTAACTAACGGTTCAATCTTTAGCAATTCGCTCTGATATAGTTGGTTGTAATATGGCATAATATTTTTCATCTTGTCACTAAGGAACAACTTCCATCTACCTACAGTCTCGCAACAAATCTCTCGCGTGTAGTAATGTCTTAAAATCTTCTTGCAAAGTTCTGGGCGGTATTGTTCGTCAAAAATAGGGAAGTCGCTAAAAATATTGTTCCAAGATTTGTTAAGCACATCTTCAACATTATTGAACCCAGTAGACTCCGTTAAATTTGCACATGTTTCACATATAAATCTAACTTGTGTCGTGTATTTACTCACCTTCGTTATCCTCCTCTCTGTCGTCATTTTGTTTGAATACGTCACGGAAATGACAGCTTATTTGTGTACCGAACATCCTGTTTATCTGCTCACATGCCTGTTGTCTTGCAAATTCTCTCGAATACCTGTTAGCCATTACACCGCCTTGTAACCTCTGTACTTCATCCTTAATCATTCTCTCTTTTTTCTGAATACTAATGTTTGTTACACCCAAATACGTTAGAGCTTCATTCCAAAGATTAACTTTTAATTCATACAGTTTATCTGCCACGTATGGCGCTCCTGTTGTGAATACACCAAAAGAGCTTCCATCACCATCCATGAAATCGTTACTTGCAAAAATAACAGGTTCATTTCCAGCAAACTCTTTATAAGCGTTTTTTAAAGATAGTTGTTGTTGTTCACTACCTTTAATTAAAATAGGCGTTCTTTGAGCATTACAGTTGATATCAATAGTTGCATCAAGTTCAGCAAGTCTTTTAGCATATATCGTCATCTTATTTTTACAACACGAATGAATCATATTATCCCAAATGATAACGCTGTCACTTCTTCCACATACACGCTGATAGCCGTTAGAAGCGTAAGCCCTTCTATCCAGAGGTATGTTGTACACATCAAGTTGACCGCCAAGTATACCCCTCAGGCATAGATTACCCATTACTTCATCATTAAAATATAACATAGCTTTATCTTCGTACAAACCAACTTCAATAAAGCGTGCATCAACAGTGGCAGGAAGTCCAACCCATTCAAACGAACTAATTGCAATTTCTGTAAATAAATCCAAGTATTGGTCAAACGTGTATAGCTGATAACAAACACTATCGTCAAATGCTGTACGCTGTTTCTCTCTTCTAGCTTTTCTAGCTTTACTCATTCTTATACCTCCCATCTAAACAGTATTATCAAGCGAGTAGTTACCAACTTCGTCTGGATGTTTCCAAAAAGTAATCCCTCTATTAAAATAACTTTCTATTAAAGCTATATCATCACCAGGCGCGTGACCTACTATTGTGCAATCAACAGTTTTAACGTAATTCCAATGAGGACGGCTAGACACATTAGGCACTTTTGTTTTATGGCAAGCGTAGCCGAAAACATCAAAGTAACTATCAATTGTTTGTGCATACTCAGCGGTGATTGATTTTCGCTGAGCCTCAAAACACACTTGACCTTTACCAAAGAGTGCATTATTAGTAGCGTAATTGCCTTTTACATCATTAGCAGAAATACTAGCAGTGTAAGCACTTGTTAATATATTTTGCACACTACCCAGTGCTGAATTACTTGACTGTCCAGTAATCATTCCTGTAGCAGTTTGAACGGCTGATGGAATAGCGTTAATTGTAATTGGTACAGTATTTTGAGCAATCCATGCATTAAATGCGTCTACGTTCCACGAACATAAAGGGAAGCTGTCAAGAGTGATGGTTTCTGTCATATCCATTCTCCCTGTTCCGCTTTTTTCTGTAGCCTTGTATCTATCAAGGCGCAACACTTCCTGTACAGGCATTGTCATGTTACCAACGACGTTATAATATGGAGTAAGATTTTCTGAGAATTCATAGCGTTGGATTAATGTTTGTCCGCAATTATTTCTTACTTCATTAAAATTGTATGGATAAGTGTATAGTTTCTTGTTTCGTGGTGTGTAGCCATTTATTGTGTCAGTATTACTAATTGGTACACCAGTAACATTTATCGGGTTGGTGTTCCCTGTAAATGTGATATTAACTCCTTCGTCCGTGACATCAACAGGTAGTATATCTGTAGGACATGTGTAAAGAGCTAATATATTGTCGGGAGTAGTTAAGTACTGATTTAAAAAATTAGTGAGATTGGTGCTACCTGCTTCGGTGTTCGAAAAAGCTTTGATTTGATAGCCACTGTAAACACCATCGTACATATAACCGCCAGTTGTTGCAAGTAGTACCATAGTGCAAGTACTGAGTGAACCCAGCCCAATTATTTGAGCGTCACCGTTATAAACATACTCGCCACATTCAACGTTTTCGGGCAAAATATTATCACCTATTCTATCACTAAGACTATGCTCTCTTTCGACAAAACATTCTTTTCTCTCAATGTCGAACCAGTAAGTTTGCAAAACATCAATTTGAAAGCTTATCTCAGCAGTCACGTTATTAATATATTCAATTCCAGTTACAAACGCATAAAACCAACGTGTACTAAAAGCACTGTTTTGAAACATCATGTAATTACAGTCGTACAAGCTATCAGCTGTAGCCTGCATACGACATTTACCCTTATTTACACGGTTGTAACTTACACTGGTAAAATGCTTTTTGGCTTTACTAATAAAATAATCCTCTTGTGTTTTCTTATCTGAAAAATAAATTGTGTGTTTTTGCTGAGTGGATAGTGGTACTCCACTCAGCATGTACACCTCACTATCTGGTACTATGTACATATATCATCATCCTTTATTTAAAACAACTGTATCACCAACGGCACTAGCACCAGTGATTTGGGTAACGCCTGTGTAGGTTGTTCCGTCTAAGTCTGCCACAATAGTAATTTCTGTTGCGGTCTGTGTTGAAGGAATAACAATAGCGCCATATTTTTGGACTGCAATTCCTGCTTTGGTGAGTGCTTCGGTCTGTACAAAATTAAGCGTGTTCGGTGCAAGTGTAGCTGTGTCGTCCTGCACATTGAGAGTAAAGATAGTACCAACCTCAGAGATGTCTTTTCCTGTCACCTCTACAGTGATTGATTCTGGTTTGTCAATTGTCGCGCCAGTATCAACAAAAACTATAGCGTTTGCAAATGGTGAATAAGAAATGGTTTTCCATACATGAAGCCAGTAATTCCAATACAGCCCACTACCAACCTGGGTTTCCGCAAATTCAAACAAGTTATCATATACTTGAAACCAGGCTTCATCAACTAAAATGGCTTTTACATCCTTCATTAAATTAAGCTCAGCCGTTGTTACCTCTTCAAGTTCTGTTGACTCTTCCCTAATAGCATCAAATCTCTCGTTATCAAAGGAACTAAAATCATCAATAAGATGAAGCTTTCCTATAAATTCTGCTTTGTTCATGTTAAATGCACTAGCAAGTACTTCAACGTCAAATTTTGCATTGAAATCAGCATCCATAAAAATACACTGTCTTTCAGTCGGGGTATTATTCTGAACATGCAACTCATTAAATCTACCTGTCATATCAATAGGCAATAAGTTTGATTTTCCTCTAAAATTTACGGCAACACTATTCATATCAGTAGTATTAACAGGCTGTGGGTATAATTTGCCATGCGAAACTGCTTTTATGAGAAGATACTTAAAAAGTAAGTACTCGTCATACTCCGCGGACTGATATACCTGCTCAATAATTGAAGAAATAAGATTAGTAACGCCATCAGCAGATGTAAACGCGCGCTTCAAAGCCTGTTTCTCAATAGTAATTGGATACATGACGCGCCAGTTGGTTAAATGGAAAACGGACTGCACATTTGGGAGAGTACGTTTAAACTCCCGGCTTGAACCTTTTTCGGGGTCATATTTTACAGCCTTGATTATTCCAACAAAGATATCCTCTACAGACTCACCGAACTCCAAGTAACCTTTTTTAAGATGCTTGTATGGGTTATTGAAAGTCGCACTCTGCACACGCACGAGAGCAATTCTATTAACTAATGCGTTAATAAATTCGTTAGCATGGGTTGGATTGCCGAAAAGTATTTCACCAACTTTTGGGATATCCTGTTCTTTATCAATTTTTGGGACATCTTTCTGATATGCGTAGGATGCGTTATTTCTAATAACATTGAGAATGTCAATAGAACGGGCATCAAGTTTAGTTTTACTGATTATTCTAGCCATTAATCTTCCTCCTTCTCAAATAAATCCTCATAGGAATTATACTCTTTTTCTTCTTCTTCGTGCCCGGTTGGGGTTTCGAGGTCTTCTTCCTTCTTATCGAAAAAACGTGAGACATATTTATCTCTCCACATTTTGTCGTTTTCCTCGTATTTCTTCTTCCATTCATCGGCATCAGATGAGTCGATTGAGTCGGTTATATCCTCAATAATCTCAATGGTTTCATCATCTGTTCTGTCACCGACATATTTTTTTACTTTTTCAATCAATTCGTCCTTTGACAATTTAGACATTTTAATTCTCCTTTCTAAAATCGCCTGCGTAACATCATATAAATGGGTAAGTGCTTTCTCGTTGAGGGTGTAGGTGGTACAGGTGGTACAGGTGGTACAGGTGAGCCACTTAAGTATTCATACCAGTTCTTTCCGTTTTGAATTCTTTCGTCTAATGCCACAACCCCTGCACGCTCTCTTTCAAAGCAATATGCTTTGACTGCTTCCTCAACATCTGTTAGCTGGGAAAATTCTAAACCACTGTATGGGTAACTCTTAGTGGGTATCCATTGACCACCGTACCCCTCAAGTACTTCACCATTAATTAACTGACATTGGAGGTCTCCATCTTTCCAATCCCTCCCTTGTGCATTTGCGTAATCAGTTAGATTAGAGGATGGAGTCCATTGGATTAAGCCCCACCCGCTGGATGCACTTAATCTTTCTTTAAGAGCAGGATTAAGGGTACTCTCTCTTTGAATATTGCCAAGCATACCACAGATACTTTCAAGTGTGTACTTTCCCATAAAGTAACGGTTAAACTCCTGCGCGTTGTTTTCCATCTGGGTCTGGGTCAGATACTTTCCAGTACCCTCAATAACTACCCATGCCATTAAATCACCTCAGCGAGAAGCGCCTTCCATGTGTTATTACCACATTCACCGTCTTGTATAAGGTTGTGGTCTTTTTGAAAATTAATACAGGCAGACACGCACCCTTTGCCATATGTGGTATCAATTGAGCCTGTATAATAGCCAAGCTTTGCCATCAATATTTCAAACACTGTGACATCATTATTTTTAGCGCCTTTTTTCAGTAAATACATAGTCGTTAATTTCTCCTTTTTAAAATCAACAATTCTTTTAACAAGTACTAAATCGCTTCGGTGGGAAATATTAGTAATTGATACACCCTTGCCCTTGTTTGTTTTTGTGTTTTTACTATTTCCCTGTGACTCAATCATTTGTGTACTGTTAATAGCGATAGCTATGTGAGTAATTCTCTTGACTGATTTACCAAAATAAAGTAAATCAGCGCTTTGAATATTGGATACTTTTTTACCTAATGCTGAGTAACCCTGTGCTGTAGTTCTCGGTACTTTCATACCACATTTATTCAGTACAGAATATACAAACCCACTACAGTCATATCCTCCCTCAGCTTCGGACTCTCCACCCCATACATATGGTTGTCCTAAGTACCCTCTGGCAACTCTTACAATATCATTACTTGTCATTTACATTCACCGCACTATCAAGCTTATCGCAAAGTTTCTGAAGCACGAGTGTATTATTGTTGAGCGCATCCGCAAACTTGTCAGTCTCTTCTTTATGTGCATCATTAATTTTATTAATGTAATAGCACATAATTAAACACATGCCTATGGGAAACCCTAATGTCGATATCAATGACGATAAGTCGTTTATCATAATGCAGACCTCCTTTCTTTTTTTCTTATTATAGCACATTATCAACAAATTATCAACATTAATTTGACAAATTGTTGATAATTTGTTATAATTAAACAAGGAAGGTGGATAAATGAACGATATAAAATATTATGACGGCACTAAGCTATTAAGCATGAAGGACATTAATGGAAATGTTCCGGAAATTTATATATCAACATCAAATAGAAGTGCAGGAAAAACGACATATTTTAATAGGTATCTGGTGAATAGATTTTTAAAGTACGGTGAGAAATTTTGCTTACTATACAGATTTCAAGACGAGTTAAAGGACTCAGCGGACAAATTTTTTAAGGATATACACAATCTTTTTTTCTCAGCATACACCATGAAAGCTATTCAAATTGGTAATAGTAAAATGTATGAGATATTTCTATGCAGTGCCTATGATGAAGAGGACGCGGGTAAATCCTGCGGTTACGCTGTAGCTCTCAATTGTGCTGATAAAGTGAAAAAATATTCTCACTATCTGAGTGATGTATCAAGAATTCTTTTAGATGAATTCCAGTCTGAGACCAATCATTACTGCGCAGATGAAGTTAGCAAATTTATAAGCATACACACCTCAATCGCACGTGGCAATAATAGCCAGGTTAGATATGTGCCTGTAATAATGATTTCAAACGCCGTCACATTGCTAAATCCTTATTATACAGCACTCGACATTACTGACAGACTAACCTCTGATGTTAAATTTTTACGGGGAGACGGTTTTGTGCTTGAACAAGGCTATAATGAGAGTGCGTCTAAATTACAGGAAAGCTCACTATTCAACAGGGCTTTTAACAAATCTAACTATGTGGCATATGCTTCTCAGAATGTTTATCTCAATGATAATAATGCTTTCATTGCAAAACTGAGGGGTCAGAGTCGCTATCTCTGTACACTTAAATATAAGGGTGAAGAGTATGCTGTTAAAATGTTTGAAGAACAAAGTATAGTTTACTGTGACAAAAAAGTTGACCCCGATTTTAAGCAAAGAATTTCTGTGACTACAGATGACCACAATATCAATTATGTGATGCTCAAAAATAATGCCGGGCTAATTGATTATATGCGATACTTTTTTGACAGAGGTTGTTTTAGGTTTTATTCACTTGATTGTAAAGAGTGTATACTTAAAGCCTTAGCTTATTATTAATGGTATCTGCGTTAGTTATTTTTGTAACATAGGCATGAAAGGCTCTTTGAAATATAAGACATGCCTGTGTTGTTGGGTGTGTGCCTACCCATGCATTAAGAATTAACGTTATAGATATATTAAAAAGGACAGAATTTAATTCTGTCCTTTTGCTATGTTTCACGTGATTCATTTTATCTCATTTTATATGTTGTCTCTTGTAATACTACACCCCCTCTTATTCTCACCGGTCGCAGTTTTCCGTATACTTCCAACCCTATTCTAAAATCAGCAAGTGTTCTCTTTGTTTTCAAAAATTCTTGCTGGGTTGCAGGATATTTCTCTAATTCTTCATCTGTTACCCCTTCCATAGATGTAAGAAACAAGTTCTTACAACTTTCCGGCATACCTGCACATTTTACATTATAGTACGGTTTCTCAACCGGTTTTTCGTCTTCGTGTGTGACATGTTCAATATATGTTTTCTGTCGGACAAAAATAGCTTTATCCCAATAGCTCTCTAACTTCCAACAACAGAAATTAGAAGGGTGTATTTTAATGCCTTTAATATTTTCCTTTGTAGTACAGCAATGGATACTGTCTGTGTCAGCATATACAAAATATTTATAGTTTTGCTGGGCGGCTCTAATAGTAAAATTTCTGGCATAACTTGTTATGGCTGAACCTATTGGGATATACATAACTTTCTTTTCGTGTTCTTCAAATGTTGTAAAACCTAATGAGCCATCATCTTTCTCCTTTGCTACTTTAAAAGATGATATATCCGAACTACTGAGTTTACCATATAAGTTATTTAAAAAGAGTTTTGCTAGTGTGCGTCTTGCCCCTGTACTACTCTGTTTAATTTTCTTATATTTGTCAATATATTCGTCAAAAACCCCTGTTATAGTTCTAAAATAACATCCATCCAATAATTCAAAATCTACAAGATTGTAATGCTCTTGCAACAATTCAAAATCAGTTTGCGTAAGCACCATTTCAACAGTAGCTTTTTTAGTATTACCGTCAAAATCTTTGTACCATGCGCATACTTCTCCTGTATCTTTATCAACTATATCCGATGTCTCTAACATTTCGGTAGCCTTATAGAAAAAACTTCCTTTAATCTGTATGAATGGTAATTTGTTCGGCTTTAAATAAAAACGTGTACGAATACGAACAAAATAGTAGTATTGTTTTGTAAGACATTTTGACGGTATTTTATCCTTGAAAAAAACTGGCTGACCGATGGGGTAATAATTGCCACTTTCTGAGTGCATCATTGACGGGTACAAGCTATTGACATCTGCCGTTATACCCTTAGTGTAAATTCTATTTTCGCATCCCTTCTTTAGATAACACCAACCGCCTCTGTATGAATGTCTGATATACTCGTCAGCGTTTGAGTATTTATATTCATCGGGGTTTAATTTATATTGTGTTAAATCGGGGAAAAAAGCTTGATAGTCTTGCTTGTCTATTGTGTGTTTAAATTCAGATAGACAGCATGAACCAATAGTGAGTTTTAAGTGCCCCTCTGATAGCATTATTTCCAATGCTTCTTTAACAACTAGAACATCATTGGCAATATAGCGTTTTTCCTTATCTGGGATTGGACAGCCTGCATATCTTAATCCTTTATACTCCATTTCAAGTTTTCTATGCTTTGTGTGAAAACTTTTGCCTATTTGTTCAACAGAAAATGGTAACAACTTTAAGCTGTCTCTAATCTTGATAAATGCATATGGTGTTTTAATAATGATACTATACCACTGTCCCATGTCCGAAATCGAATAGACAAACGATTTTGGTGTTAAATCTTTCTCTTTTAGAAAATGAACGTCACTAACGTTATTGGGATTTACATATAGTTTTTGCTCATATTTCAAATCTGTTAATAGGAATGAAAGCCAAAACGAGCCGTCAAACTTCAAGTTATGATAATATATACAAATATTCTGCTTTAAATTGTAGAGATAATTATATGTTTCTCTAATTGAATGATGTATTTTAACATCCTCTGTGCCTAGCTCTACAACTGCTGACGCCCATACCTCCGTGAATGTCTGTCCATCGTATACTGTGGTTTCAAAATCTCCTACCATATACTTCATTTGCTTTTTCATATCTCATCCCAAAACTCGTCGTTAGATAATGCATTGTCAATTTCTGCTTGTTCTGCATCGTTCGGTAAATTACCACTTATTAATGTATATAAATGCTGTACAGCCGTTCTTGACACTGCACTAGATGGGTGATACTTAATAATAACTTCACACGTTGATAAAAATTCGTCACTTGCCTGCGATATTGAATATAAAACTGCGTCTACTCCGTACTTCTCAATTTCTGAATTTAACAAATTGTTTAATAGGTCTGCTGATTGTGATTGTTGCACACCTACATTAGCTATCATGGATTGCACTTTATCCCATACTATCCTTGAAGCATGAAACATCTGTTGCCATTCTCTATCTGAATTCATCCTCTCATAGTCTTCTTTGTCTTTTTTCCTTCGCCTGGTCTCCCATGATTTCCTAGACCCCTCTTGTCTGATTTCTCTTTTTCTCTGCTCAACTGTTATTGGCTGTCCTGTTACTGCACTGATAGCATAAGCTTTGTTATAAAGCTGTGCTGGTCTAATCTTTGACAGTCTCCGTATTGACCCTGCTGTGATAGTTTTGGGTTTTGGTGGGATAAGATTAGGCTCAAATACGTACCCTCTTTTCTCAGCGTTTCTAATAAAACGTTTAATCCTGTTCCGCTCTTTGTTATAATCTTTCAATAACTGAGACTTCTTAGTTATCTTACCCATAGTTTATCCCTCCTGTAATCATAAAGAGTAATTAAGGGGAGAGGTTTTTAACCTCCCCCCCTTTAAGTAATAGTTTAATAAACGACTATACTATCGTTAACTGATAAAATTTCCTGCCACTGTTGGAAGTATTCTCGCATACCTCAACTACAGCGTGTCCATCATCCGATATGATATCTTCAAGCATATCTAATGCTTCATTAACAGTCTTAGAAATGCTTGTAAAAACTGCACCGTTTTTATCCACAAGAACTGATACTTCCACTGGGTTGCCATCTTTGTCCGTGTCGGCATATGAACCGACATTAACAACATCAATCTGTAACCCCTTCTCAATTTTCTGGCCTGATGCCTTTGCATTAAATAATTCTTTCTTTGATAACATGATAGTGCCCTCCTATTTTACTGTGCTGTGTCTGCTGTGTCTGCTGTGTCTACTGCTTCCTCTGCTGTGTCTGCTTCCTCTGCTGTGTCTGCTTCTTCAATAAACTTACTAAGTGGCATTCTGTATGTCTTACTAACTGGACACTTGTTTGTGATTGCTGAGATTTTAAAAGTATCTGTTTCATACATTTTACGAATGTAATTAAACAGTTTTTCTTCATCACTCGGCACTTCACTCTCATAGACTGGGTAAGTCTTGGTTATAGGCTCGCACGAAACAATGTCCATGCCTAAGACTGTGACGTTTAATGTGTTGATTGTTCGTGTTACGGTTGGTTTTCTCATTTTTTGTTTCCTCCTTGTTCTTGTAATGAGTTTTGCTTTGTAACTTGTTGTAACTTGTTGTAACATGCACCATTGGTGCAAAGGCTAGTGAGTGGAGTTGCACCACTCGTCAGCTTGGTTACTGCTAGTCAAGTACTATTAACTGATAGCATTTTTTAGTGTCCTTTATATGTTCGATAGTTAAATGGTGGACTAACCTATCCATAAACCTATTAGGAATGTCGTTTGATGACCCCTCAAATTCAACGCGTTTCGTATTTTTATCATAAATCTGAACTGGCTCGTCATTTAGAACTAAATATAAATTATAAACTACCATTTTTATATCTCACCTCCTTACAAGTATATAATACACTATAGTACGTGAAATGTCAAGTATTTTTTTCAAAAAAACTAATAAATTTCAATGTAAAGTATACCGTTTTTTAATTCGTGAGCTTTAACAGGGCTATTAATATGCTGTACCATTTCACTTCTGGTTAAGCGCTTTCCGTCTTTAAATGCTTTTATTTCATAGCAAGGTAATATGTTCATTAATTCCAACACATTACATAGCTTTGGTATATTACTGTCAATATATTGACTAATTGCAATTATTGTTACCATAATAAATGTTACTATAATTAATACGTTACATATGTCCATTTTATTAATCCTCCACTATAATGAAAAATTCATTTCTATCAATATCTACTAATTCAACTTTTCTTTCTATCAAATCAGATGTTATAAAAAACACCTCTGCCTTCATATATCCAGTGACCTTCATCGGATACAATGCTTAAATATGCTTTAGTGTCAATCACTGTAAGCAATTCTTTAATCTTCATTTAACTTATCCCTCCACTCTTTCACTTCATCTATGATGATTTCTGCTAATGCATTAGCTGTGAGTTTATTCTCAAGTAACCCAATCGGTGCTTTGAATATGTGTTTATATCCATCAGCGTCTATAAAAAATACTATTGAGGATATTGATGGTTCAATATAAAAATCAACCTCACAATCAATAAACTCGAGCGATGAAAGAATTAGCGCTTTAACATCTTTTAAATAATTCGTCATATTTAACCTCCTAACCACTTGTTTATCTTTATCGTTGAATATATTATTTAATTATAATACATGTGCATCATTTATGTTTTCCAACAAGGTTACACGAGAATACGTTTTTTATTTCACAATGATAATATTCGTTGGGTATTGTGAATGCGCAACCACGATGCACATCCATATTATCATAATCTATAATTCTCACTTCCTCTCCAAAATATATAGCTTTAAAAAATTCTCAACGGTCATAATGTTTCCTCCTTTAAATTATTTTAAGACTAATAACAATAAAACTACGTAATGGAGTACAGGAATTGAATGCATTGTATCTATTAATTTATCCTCCCTCATTTCTTTGTTTCTATGTATATTATATCAGTTTTAGAGAAAAAATGGTGTATAATCTTTTAATGAACTGTGAACAATTTGTGAACATTATAGCGTAAGTTTCACATTCTGTACCATTTGACAGCACAGCCTCGTACCCCTAACGG
>OHAN01002041.1_pt1 | contig 14641 bp, 17 predicted proteins | sample 1577121 | NCBI WGS metagenome assembly OHAN01 (sample SAMEA3541554, study PRJEB24748) | human gut metagenome | biome: human gut; feature: human-associated habitat; material: faeces | place: China | collected 2012 | reverse complement strand
AGCCTCTTAATGGGGCAATAGTATTGTTAAATATCAACAGGTCACTACACTAGTATATCGAATAATAATTAAATGGTCATATCAATATTTGATTTTACACCCGCTTTATTTGCTTCTTCCTGGCTTATATCGTCCATTTTGTAAGTCCAATGATACACAATAGGTTCTCTGTTGACTTCTTCAAAGTACAAATAAATCCGATCCTCAAGTTCTTGTTTTGAGTTTACACGGATACCTCGCAGCATCTGCTTTGTCATCTTACTGAAGAAGCTTTCTACCAGATTCAACCAGGAACCATGCTTGGGTGTAAAAACAAACACAAAACGCCCTTCCGGACAAGTGGAAAGGTAATTTCGAGTCTCTTTTGATTTATGAGCAGAATGGTTGTCACAAATGATGCGGATTACATCTCCTGCGGGATATCTTTCATCCAATTTTTTCAAAAGAGTGATAAAATCTGAACTTTTGTGTGTTTCACTTACCAATGGAATTGCTTCTCCTGTAAGCAGATCAAGTCCTGCCAATAATGACAATGTACCTAGCCGCTTATATTCTGCATCACGATAGATGCATCCGGTTTTCATTGTTGGTCGTAAATCGGCTCCTGTTGTAGCAATTGCCTGAATGCCCGGTTTTTCATCACAGGATACCGTATAAATCATAGGTTCATTTTCTGGAATAATGACTCTTCCTTCTTCATCAAACTGCATGGAGATTTGTTTGTAAACCAGAAGAACATCATGCATTTTTTCTTCAAAGTCAGGGTCACGTTTTTCACAGTAATACTTGATTTTAAAGGGCTTGATATCTGATCTGCGAAGCAGTTTCTGCAGCATTGGTTTTGTCATAGTGGCAAGTCTGGGAAATTCTGCTCCGTCTGCATTTTTCTGGATGTGTTGATGAAGATTTTTGAGAGTCCACATTTCCTGGGAATAACCTAAATCTGCCGGACGCTGGCATGCAACATTAATAATCCAAGCAACTGCATCATCTGTAATTTCAACAGGACGTCCTTTCCGCTGCTCATCAAAAAGTGCACCGGAAACTCCCTTGTTTTTAAACTTATTAATACAGAGGTTTACAGTCTTAATATTAACATCCAGACGCTCCGCAATTGCTTTGTTTGATTCGCCTTGAGCTTTATATAAAAGCATCTTAGCTCGCTCAACAACCTGTGCCTGTATAGTTCTTTGTCTAACCAGAGACTGTAAATATTCAACATCACTATTTGATAATTCAATTGCTTTTGCTAATGCCATAACCAACACCTCGGAAATTTTGATGATTAGATTATAGCATAGAAGCAAAAATATATCCAGATATTTATTTTATGTTATACTAGTTAAAATTTTTTTACTTTCTTCTCTATAATATATCACACATTTCTATTTTATTCAAGCTATAATTTTACAGAATTATTTTCGCTGTAACCCTTTTAAGGGCTTGTGATAAAACAGATTTCCTACAGCAGCACGCTTTCGCTTGGAGAAAAGCACAATGGATGCATAAATGGACATACTACTGTGCTGGCATATTGATATTTAGCATTACAACAACTTCCTATTCGGAAGCTGTTGTAAACGTAGGATACAATGAACTCAACTTCACTCTTGCATCTGCAGTTCGGAACTGCCAATTAACTTTTGCTGCGACTTTATTACGCTCGACTTCCCATGCAGCTAACTCTTCACGAAGACTTGCAATGTTTTCAATCCTTCGTGACAAACACTGTCTGGTCATTACATTCAGTTCTATTTCTGCAATGTCAAGCCAGCTTCCATGTTTGGGTGTATAGTGAATTTCCAAACGCTTGATAATCCGTCTTGCTGCAGGTACCATTCCTGACATATTCCGAATCTGTTTTCTGATTGTCACCCGGACGCATGGGCAGTGGTTTCCTTGCATCGCCCAGTAACTGGTAAGGCTTTTCGTCCATGCATACAACTGGTCTTTCAGGATTGTATGGGAGTTCATATACATCAAGGACATCTTCCATACATGCTATAAATTCGGCATCATCTTTTTGGGGGATGCACCAGTAGTCGTTTTTGTGAGGTCGAAGTTTGTTTTTTTAAGGCTCTTCGGATTGCCTCACGGCTGACCGGAGTATCAAGAACAATTTTTGCTTTCTCTTCCAGAAGCCGGATGGTCCACCTTGAATGTCCTTCCGGCACCGGACCACAGGCAAGTTCAATGATACGGGCTTCAGCACGTCCAAGTACATATGTATCCTCTTCTTCTCTGACAGGAACAATTATCCAATCCTTATATTATGGACGCTGCATTCCTTCTCGAACAAACAACTCAAGTGTCGTTTCTTCCTCAATTCCTTCTTACATCAGCGCAGCCTTTGCCTTGTTAAATGCTATTTTCAAAATTTTACCAAATCCTATTAATGAATAAAATTGTGCAACAAATACAAGTGCATTACCCCCTATAAGTATCTATCAGTGACATAAGCACCTCCACAAAATATATTATAATAAATATTTTAGCACAATATTCTATACGTAGATAGTACCAATCCTTTTTTACAATAACATGTCTATAAAAAATACTGTATAGTAATTCCTATACAGTATAATCATGCACATATTACAATAAAAAAAGAGCCCGACGCATCAAGCTCTTTCAAGGTGTTGTCCGAAGACGCCCACCGCAATTCATACATATAATATACCATATGGTCAAAATTTATGCAAGTTCTATCAGAAATTATTAATAAAATTTTGTAATTGCTTAAGATGAGAACGTTGCTGGGTTCCTAAAATTTGATTACATACATTTGCTGGAAGCTGGTTACGTAATTCATCAGTCGATGAAATAAACATATTCAAAAATTGTTTACATGTTGTCTTGGATTCTCCCATTTTTCTCAAAACATATGTCAAAAGAATAATATACGCATAAATATATTTAAAATCAAGATTTACAATTCCTACTATAGCGTTTTTAAATTAACTAAACCATATTACTTGCCTATTTTCCCGATAGCACATGCCAAAAATCCTCAGCGTAGCCCGCTACGCCTACGTTTTTTGACATGCACTTTCTGAAAAATATTCTGCGTAAATGGTTCAGTTATTTAGAAAACGCTATACTACTTCTGCTTCTAACAGAGCCACTAATCTTTGATTTATCTTACCAGTTCTGAATCTTGTATCAAAAATAATATTATTATGTGCAACCGCATTTCTAAGATCCTTCAACGAATATATAATATATTCCGTTATTTTACCATCTGAATCAAGATTGTTGGGAAGGTGTAATGTTGCTGATGTATACAACTTAACATCAGAATTTGCACATGCAAAAAAAGTACCAAATTCTCCAAGCGTAAGAGATTCAAATATCGCCCATATCGGTATTGATTTATCTGTATCAAAAAAATAATTCACTGTTTTTTTATTATTTCCATAATCTCGAATCAATGCACTATTTATCTTACCTTTAAGCATCATTCTCTTAGCATATTGCTTGTGATACATAGCACTTCCCGGAGTATATGATTGATAATCAGTAATTGATTTGTTAAAAATAACATCCAAATTCTCCGATTTCGCGTTTTTCAAAGTTGATTCGATAACATAACTTTTTAGAGCGTTTTCAATAAACATTACTTTAGGATAAAAAATTGCCTTTAAATTCATATCAAATTTATTCAACGCAATAATTTCATCTAAAGATGTAAACGAAATTCTTTGACTTGGTATACGAATAAAACGATATCCTTTAAAACCGTGATAATACCCCATGTTTCGTAAAGCCTGCGCTTGATTACTTTTAACAGTAATATGATGTTTTGTCCTCAAATATTTCATTAATTGGTTTATTGTTAACATTACTTTCCCCTTCCATGTATGTGCTATATATTTTACAAAGTTCTCTCAAATCTCCTTCTATTTTCTTTTCATATATATTAGCACAAAAACAGCGAAACTGTATAGATAATTCATCCATACAATATCGCAGTTTTTATTAATCTTATGTCTTTATCATCTTTGCCAATGATGTAAGTAACGTAACCATCTCAGATTTCATATCTCATTTGTCTATGATAATATTATCACATTCCAAAATCAGAATCAAACAATACTGCCATCTTCAAAATGTCCACTATTTGGCAATCTAATAAGTTGATTTTCCATTATAACATCTCAGTATTTCCATATTTTTCATAGTGTATTTTGTTTTCAGGAATATCTGTCAAAGAGTGTCCCTCAGGATGCACTGCCGGAATTCCTAATGATAAAATAGCTTCCAGATGTATTTCTTTCGGATATCCTAAAATTCTTCGCAGATAATCTTCCGTAGTTTGTCCGTCAGACGCTTCTCTTAAACGTCCCTGAATCCAACAACTACCAAGTCCGAGACTATCTGCCATCAGATGCATATTAGACATTACAATAGAACAATCCTCTGTCCACACATCTGATTTTTCTGTATCGGCGACTACCACGATTGCAGCCGAAGCATTTGCAAGCATTTTAGCCGAACCGATACGGCACTCGGACATCTCTTTCAAGGTGTCCTTATTCTGTACCACAATCAACTCCCAAGGTCTGATGGAACGGCTGGAAGGGGATAATAATCCTGCATTTAATACCATCTGTAATTGTTCCTCTGAGATTTCTTCACCGATATATTGTCTGATACTTCGTCTTTTTTTCAAAACATCTAAAAACTCCATTTATGCTTCCTCTTTTACTCGAATGATATAATCCTTTTTACGCGGGGCTGCTTCCTTTATTCCTTCCGGTAATCCATAACCAAGAATTACATTTCCAATTCCTTCATAGTCACCTGTAATTCCCCATTTTGCAAGAAGTGCTTTTCCTTCTTCTGAATCAAAAACCTCTCTCGCTCTGTAAATATAACATGAATCTACACCTACTGCATGAGCAGCATTTAATAAATTTGCAATAACCATATTTCCATCATCTACATGGGTTCCTCTGCTTCTTTCTGCAAGCACAACCAGTACTGTTGGAGCACCATAAAATGGATCTGTGTTGTTTCCAAGCACTTTGGCATTTAGTTCTGATACATAATCCCTTGTCTTTTTATCCTGAATTACAACAATGACCGGACATTGTGCCCCCATTCCTGTCGGCGCATATGTTCCTGCTTCAAGTATTTCATTTAACTGCTCCTCAGAAATCTGGTCCGGTTTATATTTACGGCAGCTTCGTCTTGTTTTTAAATCCTGTAATGTTTCTTTCATGTATGTTTCCTCCTTATTTCAAGTTTCTATGTTTATTATACTCCTATGTTGTTATATAATAAACAATGAGATTTTGTTAAATTTATATTTTCCTTTCCCGTGACCTGATACTGGTTCAATAATATCCGCCTGCACCAAATTGGAAAGAAATTTCGAAGCACCTGAACTTTTCAGTTCAAGAAGTTCCATAACTGCACTTCTTCCAAATACTCCATCAAAGCCAAACTTCTCAAAGAGTCTATGAATGTGAACCGTCGTTTTTACAGAAAAATCGCTGCCTTTCGCGGAAAGTACGCTTTCAATGTCCACTTTTTCTTCATTCAAAAGTCTGCTTATGTGAAGATTTCGATTTTGGAGTTCATTTTGCTCGTTCAAAAGAAGGTTTCTAAGAAATACTTCCAGATATTCTGTTGTTTCATGAATACCTTTTTGCAGGTTTGTATAGTTTGCACGGACAGGTGCATTTCTAAAATACCACGCATTTTCCGCAAAATTATCATTGGTTATAGCAAAGCCCAGTGTTCTCAAATATTTAATAAAGAACACTGCTGTTGTTCTCGTATTGCCTTCTCCGAAAATATGAATTTATTTACTTTTCTTCACAACTGGATTCTTAGAAAACATATCTTTTATTCCTAATCCAATTATAAACACTCCGAAAAGTGACCATATAATAAACCCTATCATATTGTTTCTCCTTACAAATCGAATTAAAAGCCACCATAATGAGACAATGTCTCTGTTGCAAATTCTGTACCAACTCTCATAGCCTCGTAAATATCACCAATTAACATATGAGAACACACAAAGCCTGCATGGTAGCTATCTCCGCAACCAGTAGTATCAACTATTTCTAAAGCTTCATCAGCCGGAACAAAATACTTTTCACCATTATAATATGTAACACTTCCTTTATCAGCTAAAGATGCATTAAATAGTCCTTTATACTTCTTGGAAAATGCTTCAAATATCGGAAGAATTGATTCCTCTCCACTAATCAGGAAATAATCTATATATGGTGCATATTTTTCCATCTCCTTAAAATTACGATATTCTACAAAATCCACAGCCAATCTGAAGTTATTATTCTTTTTTAAATCTATAATTTGTTCAAAACAGCCTGCCCAGAAATGTATAAACACAACCTCTGATTTTTTTATAAAGTCCAATTCGTCTTGATTCAATATCATTTTATCAACAATATCACCCGTCCATGAATCATCTTTGTAATATCTGTCACCGTCAGCCGTAAGATATGTACGATTATTTGCAGTTACTTTATCCTCTTCAACTCTTACATGGCTTACATCTATTCTCTTATCAGAAACAGAATCCATAATAAATTTTGCGTAGGAATCCTGTCCAACCGCACCCAATATTGAAACATTAAACTCCTCAAATTTTGATGCATGAACTGCAAAATTAAGGGCTTCACCACCTGCACGCAATTCATCTGTTCCGTCAAAAACATCTACACAGAGGCACGGAAGTGCCACTAAATTTATCATTCTTGTACCTCCCTAAATTCCGATTTTCTTAATCCAACAAATTGGAATTTTAATTACTTTTTATACGGTTTATAATGTGGATGTTCGGAATTATTTTTCCAAAATGCCTCTATACCGTATTCTCTAATTTGTTGATTTCCTTCCAACCACTGCCGATATACTATTTCTTCAAACAATCCCTGCGTTTTTTTACATGGAAACTCATGGCACTCTCCACAAAAATCAACGCCATGGTTCTTTGTACACTCAAGTAAAAAACATCCTTCAATGCTGCAACCATTATGTTCTGTGCTACGGCAGCCTGAACAAGAAGCACCCGCATATATGCTAAGTACTCCCTCAAAGTTGTTATAGCTTTCTACGGCATTTGGCATATGTACCTCATAAAATTCTTTTATGCCCTCTAAATATTTTAATAATGTTTTAGCCGACACACAAATTATACCATCATTATATGCCGAACAAGTGTGGCACATTAAAGAACATGGTGCAACCTTTTTAATAATTTCACTTTTTTTCATTTTTTTGTATTCCTCCACTAAATCCCGATTTTCTTAATTCAACAAACTTGAAGTTGTCACTCTGAAACAATGTGTAAATATGGATCATCTAAATCATGTTTCACATCATAAACAGCTTTTTTCCATAAATTCAATCGCTTATTTGTTTCCATGTCGAAGAGTATTTGTCCTATTTCTTCGATATATCCTATTTCAAGGTAATCTTTCAAAAATTGAATGCATACTTGATATGTATCATTTGGATCAGAAATCTTTTCAACCACATTATTCCAATTAGATTCATATGCAAGATCAGCAGGACTACCGTCAGCAAGCAAGCTCATTCCTCCGAGTAATGCAGCTAACCAGTCATGTTCTTCAGAATTCCATATATAATCAAGATAGCGGAAGAAAATACGGTATCCAATTATATTTTTCACCATTCTTTTCACCTCCACAAATTCGAGGTTATTGAGTTAAACAATAAACCATAATTGCTTGCTGAACATTAAGTAAATGCCGTTTAAACTTATATCCAACAAAATAACCCGAATCAATTACATCAACTGAAACTTCTTCGCCACGATAAAATGGCGGACAAGGATTTAACACAGCTCCTTTATTGGCTTTTTTCATAGCATCTAATGTAACCATACACTCTTTAAAGTCATTTAGAATAGCAGCCGGTAACGAATCGGTACATACAATGTCTTTTCCTACAATTGCTTCATAAATATTATCATACGATACCAATCCCTCAATTTCATAACCATTTCCACAACATTGCTCCAAACTAAAGTCCATAACAGTTGCTGCTTCTTTCCATGCCAAACCAATATTTCCATTACTGCCACAAAATAAGAACTTGTCATTCACAAAATTCTTTCGGATTTTTGAAAGTGCATACATATCTGTAAGCACTTCACAAGGATGATTTATGTTTGTCATCGCATTAATTATAGGCACAGATAAATATTGTGACATTTTGTCAATCACATTTATATCCTTATGCCTAATAATCACCATATCGGCCCAGTTATTCAAATAGCCACAAACATCTTTTAAATCTTCTTTTTTATCAAGCGTTTCTGTTGGGAATAAAATAGAAAGTCCACCTAACAAATATATTCCCTTCTCAAAAGTAACTCGTGTTCGAATACTGGAATTGGGAAAAAACAAAACTACACTTTTACCTTTTAAAATATCCTTATAATTTCCCATATCTACTTCATCTGCTATATTAAAAATATCAATAATATCCTTTGCATGATAATCTGTCAATCTTATAAAATTTTTCAATTTTATTCTCCTCCACTAAATTCGAAGTTATAAACCTACATATTTTCTATAATTGTACTCCCTGTTTTCAACATCAAATGTTTCAATGTAAGGAATTCCGTTACTATATATCCACCGTTCAAGAAATGCGGGCTTTATAACAAAGAGTCGTTCGTTCTTTAATGACGAATAGGCATCAAATGACCCTTGAAAGCATTTTTTATATAGGTTGCAGAACTGACCGTTATCCAACGGATTACCTTCTTCTTCGCAGACTCCTTCGATTTGAATATTATCTATACACAAAGCAACATTTCTATTAGATTCGATTTGACGGTATTTTCTCATATTAATGTCTGTCTGAAAATAAAAGTGGCCATCTATTTGGATAATACTCATCATTCTTGACGACACTCTATTATTTTCAGAAGTCGAAAGAACCATTTTCCTTCCGTGTCCAAATTCTATAAGAAAAGCGTTATATTTATCATCGAAAAGTTTCATATAGTATCCCTCCAAATTCCGATTGAGATTTCACCTATTCTAAGAAATTTAATAACTTTTATATTTTGTTATCAAATTTCTCACAAACCATTGAAAATACTAAGTTTGTGACAGGTGAGCTTTCCCTTATATATTCCCTTGTGTTATATCGTTCCATCAGTGTTTACGGACTCTGGTAAGGGAAAAAGCAAGGGAAACAAAATCATATAACACAGTATAACACAAAATGAAACTGACATGGTGAACTGATTGAAATGCTTCTGAATTTCTTATTTTGATTAATTGATTTGAAGGAGACACGATATGAATATTATTTACGCAGAATACAATATGTACCGGAATAGCATAGACATTTACACTTGTGCCGGATATATGCTCCGTATTGACTGCAACAAGGCAGAAGATGGTATTAAAACTACACCATGCTCTCAGTGTGCATTAAATGCTCTTGCTATTGATGAACCTCTTGAATATGCAAAACTATATCTGGATGGAACTATGCAGATATGGGTATACGCAGAAGACTCTATTGAACTTTAAGTACACTAAGGGACTGCTACTCTAACAATTAAAAAAGTGCAAGAGCAACAGCCCCTTTGTATTTTTACAAGTTTCGACCTAAAAAACAATTATTTCACATTCGCATTATACAAGTCCATAAAATAAGAATCTGTATGTAGTAGTTCTTCAAAAGTACCTTGTCCAACAATCCTCCCTTCTTTAAAGAGAATAATTCTGTCAAAACCTGCAATGGAATTTAATCTATGTGCAATGGCAATGACAGTTTTATCTTTCATTTTTTGCATAACTGATTTCATTACATTTTCTTCTGTTAAATTATCCATTGCAGATGTTGCTTCATCCAAAATGACAAGTTCAGAGTCTTCAAACCACAAGCGAGCTAATGCAAGTCTTTGTTTTTCTCCACCTGATAAACAAGTACCTTTCTCACCAATTTCAGTATTTAAACCTTCCGCAAGATTTTCAACTAAATGAGATAGTTGCACTTCACTCAATGCCCCTAGCATTTGTTCTTCTGACACTTGTTTCTCAAATACCAGATTTTCTTTTATTGTTCCGTCAAAAACAGGGGCATCCTGTGATAAATAACTAACTCTATCATACAGATTATTAAGACAAATTTCTTTTAACTCCATGTCTCCTAAGCGAACTTCTCCCTGATTATATTTTAGTAACCCTAATAAAATCTTAATCAAGGTCGATTTTCCGGAACCACTTTCTCCTACAAAAGCTATTTTTTCTCCCTTTTGTATTGACAGGCTCAAGCCATCAATAATTTTTCGTTCCTCATATTGAAATGATAAATTTCTTATTGCAATTTTTCCAACATTTGTATTTATTGCGTTACCGTTTCTTAATTGAACATCGTCTTTTAAGCCTAAAAATTCCTCAAATCTCTTATACGACGCCTTGTCCAATTTATATTGGACATAAAGTACATTAAAAACGGCAATTGGTGTATAAGCATTTTCAATCAGTGCAATTAGTGCAACCACAGAACCTACTGTAAGGTTTTTCGTTTTCCATGCATAAAAAAGAATACCAATATCTAACATTGCCACAAATAGTGCAAATATTGTGAAGAATGCTTCATGAATCATATTCATTTTTACTTTTGATGAAACAATATCCTCTTTTGCATTACAAGTCTTCTTTATTTCACTCGGGAACTGTTTACTCATACGAAATACCAACATTTCCATATAGCCTCTGACCAAATAGTGATTTAATAGTTCTTCACTATTCAAAATCTTTTCTTTTATTTTGTAAAGAAACTTTAATAGAATGTTGGTTATTATAAAAATAAACGCATAGCCTACAAACAGTACATAAGTGACTTTTTCATCTATTTCCCAAATAAAGTATATACTAAAACCAATGGTAGGAAGTAAGTCTCGAATCAAACGCAACCAGAAATTGAATAATACATTTCTTCCTGCTGTTGAACCATTCTCAATCCTTTGAACAAGTTTGCCTGTACCTATTTTCTGGTATTCTGTATAATCAATTGTACTTATTTTTCTAAGGGACAAAAGCTTAAAATCCAGATAAATACCATGTTCCAATTTCTTTTCAGGATAATTATCCAAATAATTCATACAATAATTTACCAGCAAAATAAAACCATATGTTGCAACTCCTGCAAATGCAAGTGTTCTATCAGCCAATCCATCAATGACCTTTTGGAAATAGTCAGCCTTGTAATTAGCCATAAATGCATTAAATATACCTAGCCCAATGTAGACTAATACCCATATTCTGTTTTTCTTTAATATTTCTTTTATATAACGCATAACTGTACTCCTTTATAGATTGTATTTCAAGCATTAGGACAGTACAGTCAACGACTGCTAGCAAGTTTCTTTTAACCTCAGCACAATCTGCCAACAGTTTACATCAACTGTACTGAGTAGTTATCTCGGATAATTTTCATATCGTTCTCATCTCTTCCTAAAAATTTTCTATTATTATATCATGCTAAGTTCCAATATTCTATCGTAATTCCGTCAAAAGAATATAAAACAAAGGGCATATTATCTTGCCCCTCTGTTCTTTGTCTGCCTGCTGATACTGTTCTGGTTTTCAGCGGCTTCCCTTTGTAGTCTTGCAAGTTTATCCGACAGTTTTTCATCCTTATGCGTAGGTGTATCCGGTTTTCTGCAGGCATTCTTCCAGCTTTCGTATTGTCTCTGATAATCCGTATAAGCATTCCTGCATTCTCTGAATGTCAGCAGGAACTCGTTCATGTTTTCAAAACCGCTATTACGAACCATGTTTGAGAGTCCTACCTTTAATCGGTTGATATAATCCGTCTTTTCGTCAATCTTTCTCTGTAAATCACCTTTTCTGGTGAGCTTCGCCAGTCCCTTTAAGTTTGACATTTCTATTTCAAGACTGCCTCTTAGTTTCTCAGCTTCAAAGATAATGGCATTCTGGCTGTCCAGTTCTGTCTTTATCTTTTTTAACTTCGGATAGGCGGCTGCTTCCGGTGTCATAACAGGCTCTGGTGGTAAAGCATCTGCTGTAAGTATTCCGTTGTCCTGCTTTTGGGCTTTGTTTTTATCTTCGGGAGCATTTTCACGCTGCAGCCTACTGTGAATGCCTTTTATATCCTCAAGCACCTTTGTGATAAGCAGTACCAGCTCTGCTATTGCCATATTCAGGATAAGCGAGAGCATTTCGGGCTTATTGCCGTATCGCTCAATCGACCTCTTTACTGGCTCTGTGATATGTTCCCTCTTTATCTGTAGAATATCATCCATAGAAACCTCGCTTATGATAGCCCTGTCAACTTCACGATTCCAGTCCATCCGCAGTTTATTATCCTTCTCAATCTGTTCAGCTTTGGGATTATTCTTACCAATCTTCTTGGTAGCAAGATATGGACCATTATGGTCAAATACTGTAAGTCTGTCTTTTTCGTCCGTTACCCAGCGATTTATCATTCTGGTGTAAAATAATTTTACCTCATCCAGAAAATCTTCCTGCTTGAACCTTGTATTCTTTGAGGTAAACAGATTTCTCTCATATATCTCGCCTTTTCTGATGACCTTACATCTTTTACGGATATTTCCATTTTCATCGAGGATTTCCTTTTTAGTTCTTACATGATTGCCATGCTCATCATAAAACATATTTCTTGTGGCAGTCTTAATAACTGGTTCTGCCAGAAGCTGTCTTTCAGAGAAGATAAGATGGATATGGAAATTCGTCATACGCTTATTGTGATGAAGTGCTGCAACGCATTCCACACCATATTTTTCCTTGAATTTATCCGTAAACGACTTTAGCAGTATATCTGGCATTCCCTGCTCATAAAGTGATTCGGGCAGTGCTATGATAAGCTCCCTTGCCTCGATACACTTTCCATCAACACCGCTTTTCTTAAATTCTTGCTGGCTGCATCGTGCAAGCTCTGTCCAGTAACTTCTTTCCGTAGTTTCATAGACCGCATACAGATGTTCCTGCCTGGCATGGCTTGATATATAGGTGATTCTTCCCCGGACATTCGACAGCTTGGTCATCTGTATAAATGAATGTCTTGTTGTCAATGTGCTTTCTTCTCCTTCCTCTGATAATGGGAATGAAAGATGAACAGATAATATAAGTGGTATTGTTGTTGGCTTATTGCCGTATCCGGCATAACCAAATGCGACAGCATTTGTATAAGTCATGCCTGCGTGGCTTTGCTCCCTGCAAGGGCGAAATACGCTGAGCATAAACCTCAGGTTTGTGCGAGGGGCGTATTTCGCTCTCAAACGCCGAGGGCTTTGATATCTTGTGATTTGTCAGTCTTCCATTCCGTTAATTGGTTGTTGCATATCAGAAGAAGCACATGTTATAATCCTCTTGCGTGTAGGTATATCATGGCTTCGCTCTGATATATCAGGGGCGGTTTCATTAGAAGCCGCCTCTTTTAAGTTATTACTTTTCTTGTGACTGCTTTTACGCTGCTCTTATCTCTCAAGTCTCTGCCTTCGTTGACTTCCATAAACTTTTCAAGCATATCCGTCTTTATGAGAACTTTTCTTCCGACCTTTAGAACAGGAAGTTTTTCCCACTCAACAAGTTTTCTCAGAGTGTTTCTTCCAATTCCTGTATAATCGGCAGCATCTTCTATAGATAAAGCTATCTTTCTTTCCGTCATTTAATCCCCTCCTTTCAAATTGCATTATGCAATTTATTTTTCTGTCAGTATATCGCGTTTATATTTTGCTGTCAAGCGTTACGAAATTATAAAGATAATTATATCATTGCATATTGCAATTATAATTTTTATATGATATAGTATGAACATATCGAAAGGAATAACCGAAAAGGAGGCAGACAACATGAAGGATAAGGAACTTCGCCGGATTATCGGTGAGAGGGCTAAAAGCCGCAGAACAGAATTAAACCTTACACAACCTTATGTTGCAGACAAGATGGGAGTCACCGCTTCCACCATACAGCGTTATGAAGCTGGAACAATCGACAATACCAAGAAGATGGTACTTGAAGGACTTTCCGAAGCACTTCATGTATCTGTGGAATGGCTCAAAGGCGAAACTGACAGCTACGAAACAGATATAACAGATAAGAAAGAACTTCTTATAAGAGACGCTATGACAGGTATTATCGAAAATCTTCCAACAAACCTTGATAATGCAGATGGAGATTTCGCCAAGAACCTGTTGCTGGCATTATTAAACGAATACAAGCTCTTTACTGATTCATTTACAAGTGCCTGCAATAACTTCAAGGGAAATACAGAATATGCAGATGTGGCAGCCAAGATGGGGTTTGAATCCAATCAGGAATACAATGAAATAATGTTCCTACGAGAGATTACACACTCCGTCAACGCATTTAATGATATAGCTGACATCATAAGGACATATTCCAAGAATCCAGATATGGCAGCACAAAGATTATCCAATCTCTTAGAAGATAATTCCGAATCGGTATAGAACTGACAACCGGAGTTATGATACAATGAGCACAAGCGAGTCAAGCTGTTTACAGATTTGACGAGCGGCGAATTGGCTTATGGACTTGTCCATAAGATGCCTACACGCAAGAAGCATTTCAGCAGTTCCGATTGTCTGATATCGAAAGGAGACATA
>OHAN01002037.1_pt1 | contig 14679 bp, 7 predicted proteins | sample 1577121 | NCBI WGS metagenome assembly OHAN01 (sample SAMEA3541554, study PRJEB24748) | human gut metagenome | biome: human gut; feature: human-associated habitat; material: faeces | place: China | collected 2012 | reverse complement strand
CCGCTGCTTATGGCAGCGGGGGCTTTTGCCCTGTCAGACAATTTACAACGCGCCGTCCGAGCGGACGTTGTCGTAGTTCAGCACACCGGCGAAGAATGCCAGCGCCAGACCCTGACCCCAGCCCTGAATCCAGTCACGGCTGATGCCGCGGTAGCCGTCGGCGTCCTTCATGACCGCCGTGCCGCCCGAGACATTCAGCACACGGCCGTCTGGGCTGACATTGGCCAGCATACCGGGGATAGCCTTGTTGATGTACTTGATGTGCAGGGGGTTGCCCTTGGTGATCATGGCGGCGGCGATGCCGGCGCTTGCGCTGACCTCCTCATAGGAGGCGGCATCGTCCACGATCGTGCGCCACAGGCCGTTCTCGGTCTGGCAGAGCTTGAGCGCGGCCAGCTGGTCGTTCAGGCTGCCGACAACATCCAAAAACTTGGGGTAGAGGTAGCACTGCGGCAGCCGCACGCCGACCTGCGCCATCGTGTAGGCCGCCCATGCGTTGGCGCGCCCCCACTTGATGCCCGACATATGGTCGCCGGTGATGTTGTTGTAGCCATGGTAGTACAGTCCGCTCTCGGGGTCCTGCAGGTACTTGATGTGCCAGTAATACTGGTTCAGCGCATCGTTGATTAGGGCCTCGTCCTTCAAAAGCACGCCCATCCGCAGCAGGAAGAAGCCCGCCATAAAGAGCGTGTCTGCCCACGCCTGCTCGGGAAAGTCGTTGTTGACCGAGACGGTGTGCTGCAAAACATGATCCCCGAAGCGCAGCGCCTCCTTTTCCAGATATTCGACCTTGCTTTTGGCGATGTCCAGATACTTTTCATCACCGGTATGCTCATACAGGGTAATCAGGCAATGTCCCATGGAGCAGGTGTTGACCGTCCAGTTGGGCAGGCCCAGCTCGATATACTCGTCCACGCGGTCCTTGACCAGCTGCAGATAACGCTCGTTTTTGGTGACCTCATACGCCTCGCAGATGCCGTAGTAGGCGACACCGCAGGGCCAGTCCCACGTCATATCCATGCGCATCGTGCGGTCCACGATCTTGTCGATGGTAGCCTCGATTTGGGCTTTGTCAAAAATCAGGTTTGCCATTGCTCTCTCCTTTTTTACAGCGACGTTGTCTGCCCGGCGGCAGCGCGGACGGTCTGCCCGTCCACATACAGCCAGCAGTCACGACAGCTTGGGTTGTACACACGGTCGGCATCGGCAGAAAATTCCAGTCGTGCGCAGGCCTGCCGATAGTCATAAATCTCGATATTGGTGGCGTACCAGATATCCGTCTGCCCGCCAAGACGGCGGCAAAAATCCTCCAGCAGGGTCCAGCCGTTGTTTTCGTCCAGCTCGTAGCTATGCCCCCAGACGTACAAAAGCATCGGCTTGCGCAGCCCGGTGCGGGACAGAAACTTTCCGCCATGGTACGCCAGATCGTTGAAAATATGGCAGGTCGGGTCCCAGTGCAGCCAATCCTGCGGAAAGTCAAACCGCCCCGTGTCCTGTGTGGTGCGGGCGTAGCGGATGCCCAGCGCGGGCAGCATGGCAGCTACGGCGGCGTTTACCTCGCCGTAGGGGTAGGCAAAGCCGCGCACGGGGGCTTGCGTGTGATGCTCCAGCGCCCGGCGATCTTCCAACACCTGCTGTGCGGCCAACGGCAGCGGGGCGGCGGTCATACCGGGGTGGCGCACGCCGTGGGCGGCAATCTCATGCCCGGCGTACAGCGCCGCATATTCGCACAAGGGGATGCGGTTTTCGCCTTGCTCGCCAGAGTTCAGGTTGAACGTCGCCTTGATGCCGCAGCGGTTCAGCAGCGTCACCAGGCGGCGATCCTGCACGCGCCCGTCGTCAAAGCTCAGGGTCAGTGCCTTAAACCGTCCGTCGGGCAAAATGGGGTAAATCAGTTTCATACCAGCGCCACTGTCTTTCCGGCGGGGATCTCATAGTGGCGGCCGTCCACCTCGACCCAGATGGACTGGGCGTTGGGGTTGCAGACCTTATCGCCCGCGGCGGTGTACTGCAGGCGGGCGGCATCTGCCATGTAGTCCACGATCTCGATGTTGGTGGCGTACCATGTGTCCTCGCGCCCGCCGACCAGCTGGCAGAACTGCTCCATCAATGCCCAGTCCTCCTCGGTGCGGAACTCAAAGCTGTGGCCCCAGACATACATCATGTAGAGATACTGCGTCTTGTACAGCTCTACAAAGCGCTTGCCGTCCTCCAGCAGGTTGTGTGTGTGGTGGCAGGTGGCTTTCCATGTCATAAAATCGTGGGGCATCGCAAAGTCGTGGGTGTCGCCCACCACGCGGGCGTAGCGGATGCCCAGCGCAGGCAGCAGGGCGGCGATCTCCGGTGTCCAGCTGCCGTTGGGGTAGGCAAGGCCGCGCACGGGGTAGCCCATGACACCCTCAAGCTGCATACGGTCGGCCAGCACCTGCCGGGCGGTCTGGTCCAGCGGGCTGCGGGAGATGGTGGGGTGGTGGTAGGTGTGACAGGCGACCTCATGGCCCTTGTACAGCTCGACCCACTCGCTCTCCGGGATGCGCTCGGGGCGGGGCAGGCCACCGTTCAGGTTGAAGGTGCCCCGGATGCCGTAGCGGTTGAACAGCTCGACAAGGCGGCGGTCCTCCAAACGGCCGTCATCATAGCTCATCGTCAGCACCTTATGCTTGCCGCCGGGAAAGCAGGTGTAAATAACCTTCGGTTCGGTGTAGTTCATAAACAAAACCTTCTTTTTTGTCAAAATTTATTTGAAATTCGCCCGCAGCACATCCAGTGCCGGGGTGGTATCCTGCAAAAGCTGCTGCACAAAGGCCTGTGCCGTGCGGCAGGCGCCGGCGCTTTGCTGGTGGGCGTTGTCCTGCTTTGCACCCACCCACATATAGCGGGCCTTGCAGCGCTCAGCGCCAAGGGCGGTGTTGGCGGCGGCGGTAGCGGCGCCAAGGTCGATAAACGGCGCGCCGACCTCAGCGGCAAAGGCGCGCATTGCCTCGCGGTAGGCAGCAAACGAGGGGTGGCAGACGCTGGCCCCGTCAAACTCGCGCATCGCCACGGGGGAGGCAAAGAGGCACACCGCACCGTGGCTGCGGGCAGCGTCCCAGAAGGGGCGCAAGCTTTCGCCGAAGGCATCCGCCGGGACATAGCGCTCGGCCTTTGCGCGGTTGGCATCGTTGTGGCCGAAGCTGACCACCAGCAGATCACCGGGGCGGATATGCGTGGCAATGTCGTCCAGCCGCCCCTCCTCGCGGAAGGTCTTGCTGCTGCGGCCCGCCATGGCGCAGTTGTCAATGACAAGGCCCGGCAGCTCGTAGCGCATCTCCTGCGGGAAGGGGCAGTCCGCGCGGTGGGCAGCGCAGCATACAGCATCCCCCTGCGCCAGCGTGTGGAGCATCTCGCCCCAGCCTGTCACCGGCTTGTCCTCGGGGGCGTAGCTCTGCATGATGGAATCGCCCGCCATCCACAGGGTGGGCTTGGCGTTCAGCTGCGGCAGCACATTGGCAAAATCCATGTCGCCTGCATAGTAGAAGGACGGGTAGCACGGCTGGTTGTAGCAGTTGTTCTGCCATGCCACGCCGCAGCGGTACTGCGCATCGTGCATCAGGGTAAACAGCTTGTGGGGGGTAAGATCGGTGGTGGTGTAGATGCGGATGGCGGTGTCGTCCGCCGTGCGCACCAGCAGCTCCTCGCGGAAATCACCCAGCACGTCCGCCACCAGACAGGGGTTGCCCTTGGTGCCGTTGTTGGTGGCGGTGCCCGCGGGCTGCAGCATGACGCCGTGGGTCAGATCGTTAATGACTCCGTATTGATCGCCGTGCAGATAGTCCGCGCCGTCGGTGATCTGGGTCGAAAGATCGCCCGCCCAGTAGATTTTCATGTTGGTGCCGGGGGTGGGCAGCTCCAGCGTGCGACCGTTTACATCGTACACACCCTTGACCCAGACCTGCAAGCCGCGGGTGTTCGGGTCGATTTTGCCGATCATGCAGCGGCCCAGATCCTCCTCGGCGTATTCGCCAAAGCGGACATCGCCGGTCTCGGCATCGCGCAGTGCCCAGCCGTAGGGGGCGCGCTCACCCTCCTCGTACACATTGAATATCTCCAGACCGGGGCTGTCGGGGTCGATGTCAGCCACATGCATCGCATCGCCGTGGCCGAATTTGGCGCGGGTCCTGCCGTCCGGCAGGGTGCCGTATTTGGAGTAGAGCAGGCTTCCGTCATGGTCGATGGCTGCTGCGCCGTACACAATTTCCATGCAGCCGTCCCCATCAATGTCAGCAGTCGAAATACTGTGGTTGCCCTGCCCGGCCAGAACGCCGTACACAGGGTCGGTGCCGACAGCAAGGTGGCAGCCGCTGTCGTTGAAGGGGTTCGCCATCGGCACAAAGCCGGAGTCGATGCCCCACACCTTGTGAAAGCGGTTCTCAAAAAAGTCGTAGGCCGCCAGCGTGGCGCGGGTGTAGTAACCGCGGCAGGCAATCAGATAGGGGCGCTCGCCGTCCAGATAGGCCACCCCGGCGTTAAAGCGGTCCACGCGGTTGCACGGCTCGATGCGGGGCATTGCATAATCGCCCCACAAAAGGCCGTCATCCACGCGGGGGTAAGGGTAGTCGATCGTGTCCAGCTCGGCGCCGTCCCCGCCGAACATCGTCAGGTACTCGGGGCCGTCATAGACAAAGCCCTCGAACTTGCGCAGCTCGTTTTTAGGGCTGCGGCTCGGCGCATACACATCAAGGAAATAGTCGGCCAGCGCAAGGGCATCAGCCTCGCACAGGGGGTAGGCGTACTGCGGCGCAAGGCCGAAGCACTGCTCCACCGTGGCGGGCCAGTGGCCGTTTACGACCTCGGGGTGGGTGTGCCAGCGGCGGAACACCTCGGCCATATGCAGGCGGTAATCCTGCGCCGTGCAGACATAGTTATCCGCGTGGCTGTACCCGGCGTCCAGATCCTTCTGCGGCATCGTGATATACCGGCGGGACAGCACGGTGCCGTCCGGCGCAAAACGGGTCATCACGGTGCCGGGCGCGGTCTTGACAGCCATCTCGGCCCTGCCGTCCCCGTTGAAGTCGTACACCATAAACTGGGTGTAGTGCGCTCCGGCGCGGATGTTCTGCCCCATGTCCAGCCGCCAGACCAGCGTGCCGTCCAGCTTATAGCAGTCGATAAAGCACCGTCCGGTGTAGCCCTTGATCGACACATCGTGGGAGTTGTCAGGGTCCCACTTTACAAAATACTCGTACTCGCCGTCATTGTCAATATCACCCACGCTCATATCGTTGGCATGGTAGACAAAGGGCTCCCCCGCCGGGGTCACGCCGTCCGCCGGCTTTTGCAGCGGAAGCTCATAGTACCCCTTCTGCCACGGCTTTACGCCCCTGCAGGCGGGCCCTTCTACGCCGTTTACCAGTGAGGCCACGGCGTAGGTATCCCCGCTTGTGCCCTGCGCGTCAAGATAGTTTGTGCTGTCGGTCACGGTGGCCAGCCTGACCCCGTTTTTATAGAGCACAAAGTCGGTGCCGGTCAGGCCGGTGGCGTTGTAGCCGTTGACCTCGCTTTTAAAGAGCCGCCAGCTGATAAACACACCGGTGTTTGCTGTGACAGCCACCAGCCCGCGGGATAGCGCCTCCAGCTGCTGCTGCAGCACGCGGCCCACGGGGGTCTGCACGGGTGTGCTTTCCTCCAGCAGGGTCCCGTTTTCTGCCAGCGCCTGCACCTTGATGTAATAGGGGATATGCGTTGAGCGGCAGAAGGTGAAAAGGCTTTCCCCGCTCTCGCCCGCCGTTTTGAACCGCACGGTCTCGCCGGGGCGGTCGCTCCACAAAATGCGGTAGCGGGCGGCCCCGGCCACCGGCTGCCAGCTAAGGGTGGTTTCGGCAGCCGTCTGGCTGCGCACAGAGATCTGCATGGACTTTCCCTCCATCATAAAAGAGCGCCGCAACATCCGCTGCGGCGCTCACATTCAATTAGGCTTTATCTGCTGCGTACAGGGCGTTGACTTCCTCAATGACCTGCGTGCCGCCGCGGGCATTCCACTGGTCGAAGGCAGCCTGCAGACCGGCCTCGTCGATCTGGCCGCAGATATACTGGGTGCGGGCGTCGTCCAGAATCTGGACAAGGTCGCTACCGCACTCGGCGTAGGTGTCGGACTGGGTCAGGTAGCCCAGCGCGGGGTTAAACACGGCATACTGCACGTTGTTGGCAATGCTCTCCTCGTAAGCCAGCTGATAGTCAGCCTTTTCGAGCTGGTAGTCGGGGTTCTGCTCGGTCAGGTAGGGGACGTAGGGGATTGCCTGGTTCAGACCTGCACTCGGGCTGTTGGTGCTGTCGTACTTGCCGTTGGGAACAATCTTGCCGTCGGCGTTGATGTCATAGCAGATGTCCTGCAGACCGTAGTCGGCCAGGGCCATCATCTCGGGGTCACACATCTTGTCAAGGAAGTGCAGGCAGGCCTTGACATCCTCCTCGGTCTTGGCACCGGACTTGGTGATGAGGTAGAAGCCGTTGTAGCCGGTGGTGGCGAGGGTGTGGCCGTTGATGGGGCCGACAGAGGTCATCGTTGCGATCTTGGAGGCATCGTTTACGTCGGCAATGGCGTTGTCCTCAAAGTATTTCCAGATGCGCTTGGTGCCGTCCATCGTGTCGACAAAGACACCGGTGACGCCCTTCTGGCTGTCGACCTGGAAGTTGGCAGTGTCTACGGTCGCCCAGTCGGGGCGGACCAGACCATCGGCGTAGATCTTGCGCATCCAGTCAAGGGCTTCCTTGTACTCTGCCGTCTGGTGGACAGGGACAAGCTTGCCGTCCTGCTCAACCCAGCCGTTGCCGCAGCCGAACCAGGTCTGGATAATATCCCACGGGCCGGTGTATTTGCACATTTCCAGACCGTAGGTGTCGTTGGCACCGTTGCCGTCCGGATCGTCATAGGTGAACTTATAGAGCATGTCATAGACATCCTCGACCGTCTTGGGGGCCTCGGTGATGCCCACGGCCTCGGCCCAGTCGGTGCGGTAGCCCAGACCGTTGCGGCCAATGGCGCGGGAGCGGGGGATACCGATGATCTGGCCGTCCACGGTCAGGCCCTTCAGAACATCGGGGCTGATCTGGGACAGGTTGGGGTATGCCTCGCTGTCCTGCAGGTACTCGGTCAGATCCCAGAAGGCGCCGCGTTTGGCAGCATCGGCTGCATTGGCGTTCTGATCCAGCGTCTTGGTTGCAGTCAGGATCATCGGCATGTTGTCCTTGTCCATCAGGGTCAGGCCGAACTTCTCGCTGTAGGTATCATTGGCCTCGGTACGCCACTCGACATGGGTGCCGGTGTAGGCCTCGTACTTGGCGATGACCTCATCGGAATGTTCATTGCTCAGCACATGGCCGGTGAAGTCAGGGATCATAAAGCTGACGGTGGGGGTGCCGGAGGCAGCGCTGTCCGCAGAGGAAGCAGCGCTGGAAGCGGAGGTGCTGCCGGAGGCGGAGCCGCCGCAGCCTGCGAGCATGGCGGCGGACATTGCCAGCGCCATAGAGAGGGAAAGTGCCTTTTTCATTTTCGTTTTTCTCCTTTTTGTATAAAAGTGGTTGTATAGCTTGGTATCAGCCCTTGACCGAGCCGACCATGACACCTTGGGTAAAGAACTTCTGCACAAACGGATAGATGCAGAGGATCGGCAGGGTAGACAGCACCGTGGTGGCCATCTTGACAGCCTTGATGGGCGGCATACCGGCTGCGCCCCAGTCAAAGGTGGAATCCTCGGCCACCTGCGTGGTCAGGAACACCAGACGCCGCAGCACGATGGTGATGACCTCCATGTCGGAGTTGTTGATGTACAGCATCGCATTGAAGTAGCTGTTCCAGTGGCTGACCGCGTAGAACAGGCTGACCGAGGCCAGCACCGGCGCGGACAGCGGCAGGATGATGCGCACAAAGGTGATCAGGTCGTTGGAGCCGTCAATGATGGCGGCCTCCTCCAGCTCCATGGGGATGCCCTGGAAGTAGTTTTTGATGATGATCATGTTGAAGGCGCTCATCGCCGTGGGCAGCCAGAGCGCCCAGTAGGTGTTGCCCAGATGCAGCACATTGACCACCATAATGTAGGAGGGGACCATGCCGCCGGTGAACAGCATCGTGACGATGACCATGTTGATAAAGCCGTTGCGGCCCTTGAGGTAGGAGCGGGACAGCGGGTAGGCGATCGTGCAGGAGACGAACATATTGATCAGCGTGCCGATCACGGTGACGATCACCGAATTTTTCAGTCCGCGGAACACATCGCCCTGCTTGAGGATGTACTGGTAGGCGTTCAGCGATACATCCTGCGGGATCAGGAAGAAGGGACGCTCGGTCAGCTCGCGCTCGGTCGCAAAGGAGCCGGCCACCACATAGATGAAGGGCAGCACACAGGCCAGCGCCACCAGCGCAATGATGACATACAAAAGAACCTGTACAGCCTGATCGCCGGGGGTGCGGGCCTCCAGCGTGCCGGTGGCGCGCACCTCGTTTTTCTTATGGGTAAAGGGCATTGTCATTGTAGCACAGCTCCCTTCTTTAGTACAGGCCGGACTCGCCGAACAGCTTGGCGATCTTATTGGCGGTAACGACCAGCAGCATACTGATGGTGGATTTGAACAAACCTGTGGCGGTTGCCAGCGAATACTGACCGCCCGTGATGCCCTTGGTGTAAACGTAGGTGTCAAACACGTCGGAGGCTGCGCGGTTCATCGAGTTCTGCATCAGGAAGATCTGCTCGTAGCTGGTGTTCAGAAGCTGGCCGACCTTCATGATCAGCATCAGGACAATGGTGCCGCGGATGGCGGGCAGCGTGACATGCCACATCAGCTGCCAACGGCCTGCGCCGTCAATCTTGGCAGCCTCATACAGCTGCACATCCACGCTGGACAGCGCCGCCAGATAGATGATGGTGCCGTAGCCGGTCTCCTTCCAGATATTCTGGCCGACGATCAGCGCGGGAAAGAGCTTGGGGTCGCTGAGCAGGTCGGGCGCATTCGCACCGAAGATCTGGGTCAGCACATGGTAGATGGCGCCGTCCGTGGTGGAGAACATCTGGAAAGTCAGCGCCGCCACAATGACGATGGAGACAAAGTGGGGGATGTAGACCAGCGTCTGCGCCGTGCGCTTGAACCATTTGCAGCGCAGCTCATTTAAGATCAGCGCCAGAATGATCGGTGCCGGGAAGGCGAAGAAAAGGTTGGCCAGCGAGATAGACAGCGTATTGCGGAACAGCGTCCAGAAGTCCGGGCCGGTGAAGAGCTTTTTAAAGTACTTCAGCCCGGCAAAGGGGCTGCCGAACACACATTCCAGAATCGTGTCGCCGTTAAAGGGGCTGAAATCGGTAAATGCCATATACAGGCCCGTCATCGGCAGGTAATTAAAGATGATCATGTAGAGCAGCGCCGGCAGCATCATGATATATAACCAGTAGTGCTGCATGAACGCCTTGCGCCATGTGTTGTGGCCCAGCTGTTTCTGGGCGCGGGCATTGGCCTTGCTCTGCTTGACCGCAGTGGTTTGTGCCATGAGCGTTTCCTCCTTGCTTTGTGTTCTCAACAACCGGCGGCCTCGGTGCTTTGGTCGGGATCGCGGGCCCTCGTCATCCGGCGGCGGCTGTTTCGTTGCTTCCATTGTATCCCCTGCTCTGCGGATTTGGCTACAATCAAAAGCATGCGAAAATTTTCATTATATTTCACGGTACAGCGAAATTATATATGCAGATGACACACAAAACAATCATTGTATCTACCGGCACTATCGTTTGCTGTTTCGGGTTGAAATTGTGAATATTTTATACACAACGCCTATCTGTTTTGTGCATTTTAACAAAGAGCGTTCTTGCCCCTGCTGCAGCCTTACGGCTGCGGAAGCTTTACCGCACAGCCTTGCCCTGACTGCCCCGCTTTGCCGGCGGGGTTTGCTCACGCCGCCCTGCTGCCAGCAAACAGGCTCTGTTTCCATATCCTGATATTCATCGCTGCACCGCGCCTTCAAAACCTTCTGTTCATCAAATGACACTTGTTTTTCGCCGCGGCAGCGCGTATGATAAAGATAAGATCGCGGGCCTGCAACTGTATACAGCACATCCAACAAGGAGAAAACGCTATGTCTACACTGCAAGGCGAAAGCTTTTATTTCCACCACGGCTGGCACTTTTTGCGGGCAGATGCCTTCCCCATGGCAAAAGCCGTTGACGCCCACCGGGACGCCGAGGGACACGCCTTTTACGAGGCCGACTACCGGGAAACCGGCTGGCAGCCCGTCACGCTGCCCCACACCTTCAATGATGAGGATCTGTTCCGTGACCGCATTCAGGACGGCGGCAGCGGCCAACGCCGCACGGCGGCCTTCTACCGCAATATGCTCACCATCCCGCCGCAGCACAAAAACCACAAGGTGCTGCTGGCATTTGAGGGGATGCGCCAGACCTGCTACCTGTATGTCAACGGTACGATGGCGGGCTACTACGAGGCGGGCGTTGCGCCGTTCGGCTTTGACATCACCCCCTATGTGCGGTACGATGCGCCGAACCTCATCGCCATTGCGACCGACAACACCGCCACCCGCAATGCGCCGTTCTGCATTGCCGAGACCCCCAACAAGCCCGATGCTGTCCCCGGCAGCTATCTCTTTCCGCAGGAGCAGGCCGTCCCCGCCGACCGCGTGGGCGTCCCCTTTTTCTGGAACTGCAACGACTTCAATCCCTCGGTCGGCGGCATCACCCGCCCCGTGCAGGTGTTTTTCAAGCCCGATGTCTATCTCACGCTGCCGCTCTACTCCAATTTGCAGACCAAGGGCGTTTACGTTTACGGCAAAAATTTTGATTTATGCAACGCAACGGCAGACATTGCCGCCGAGGCAGAGGTTCGCAACGAGGGCGAAACCGCGGTTTCCGCCCAGCTGCGCATCACGCTGCGCCGCCCGGACGGCAGCGTTGCCGCCATCTTTGACGGCACCCCGGCCACCGCAGCCCCCACGGGCCGCGCCGTACCGCCGCTGAGCATCACCCCGGCGGACGCCTATATCCCCGATGAGGCTGTGCCCGGGCATTACTGCCCCGTGGAGGACGAAAGCCTGCCCGCACCGACCGCTACGGATTCCATGGCGGTCACCGTGCTGCACGCCGGGGCCGACACCCTGCCGCTGCGCTTCTGGAGCATTGATGACCCCTACCTCTACACCGTGGAGGCCGAGCTGTTTGTAAACGGCGAAAAGGCCGACACCCAGCAGCTGACGACCGGCTTCCGCACCGTAAGCTACGACAAGGACCGGGGCCTGCGCATCAACGGCGCGGTGCAGTGGCTGCGCGGCTACGCCCAGCGCGCCGCCAACGAGTGGGCGGCCATCGGCATTGCGCCCGAGTGGCTGCACGATGAGGACGCCGCCCTCATCCGCGAGAGCAACGCCAACCACATCCGCTTTATGCATGTAGCGGGCAGCCCCGCCGATGTCCGCGCGTTTGACCGCTGCGGCATCGTCTGCACCCAGCCTGCCGGTGATAAGGAGAAGGAGAGCTTCGGCCGCCAGTGGGACCAGCGCGTAGAGCTGATGCGCGATGTCATCATCGCCTTCCGCAACCACCCGTCCATTGTGTTCTGGGAGGCTGGCAACAACTCGATCTCCCGCGAGCACATGCGGGAGATGCGGCTGCTCAAGCAGAGGCTGGACCCCCACGGCGGGCGTTTTATGGGCTGCCGCACCCTGAACACCGAGGAGGTCGTCAACGAGAGCGAGTATGTCGGCACGATGCTGAACCGCCACGCCGCCCGCTTTTTGTCGCAGCACGGCCCTGTCACCGAGACTGAGTACAGCCGCGAGGAGGCCCCCCGCCGCATCTGGGACGACTTCACCCCGCCGGATTTCGACTACCGCAACCGCTGGGTCGGCAAGGGCGGCAAAAAAGCTGTTGGGTACGACTTCTACGACCTTACCAGTGAGGAGCTCGCGCTTGAAAACGCGCGCGGCTACGCCGAGTTTTTCAACGATCGGATGGGCGGTGCCTCCGGCAAGAACTACTACAGCGCCTGTGCGGCGCTCTGCTGGACGGACTCTGCCCAGCATGGCCGCCAGTCCTACAGCGAAAACGCCCGCATGAGCGGCCGCGTCGATCCCTGCCGAACCAAAAAGCAGAGCTTTGACTGCTTCCGCGTTATGCAGAGCGAGACCCCCGCCGTCAAGATCATCGGCCACTGGAACTACCCCGCCCCCACCGCTGCCAACTATCGCTATGAAGAAAAGCGCTTTAACGGCACCTATTGGGAGGGCACCGGCGTCTGGCACACCCGCGACCCGCACAATAAGACGGTGTATGTGGTGGCAAGCTACCCTGTTGCCGCAGTCGAGCTGCTCGTCAACGGGCGCCGTGTCGGGCGGTGCGACAAGCCGCAGAATACCTTTGTGTTCGCCTTTCCCGGCGTGGATGTGACGCAGTCCGGCTGGGTCGAGGCCGTGGGCTACGGCTATGACGGCACGCCCGCCGCGTCTGACCAGTTGGAAACCGCCGACAGCCCCGCCGCCCTGCAGCTGACGCTGCACACCGCACCGGGCGGCCTTGCCGCTGACGGAGCCGACATCGCCTATGTCGATATTGCCGTGCAGGACAGCGCCGGGCGGGTCTGCCCGCTCTGCGATGCGCGCATCGACTTCACATTGGACGGCCCCGCGCAGTTTTTGGGCGGCTACAACAGCGGCCGCTTTGCGGGCTACGGCCACGACGACAGCGTCATCCACCAAAACCATGTCTATGCTGAGTGCGGCACCAACCGTGTATTTCTGCGCGCGGGCACAGCGCCCGGCACCATCCGCCTGACCGCCGTGATGGGCAGTCTCCGCAATGTCATCACGCTGCAGAGCAAGCCCGCCGACCTCTCACCGTTGACAGCCGCACCGCTGCCCTGCCGCCTGCCGGACTATGCCGCCTGTGCGCCGCAGCACCGCGATGCGTTCGTCCCCATCCCGCAGGCCGATGCAGCAAAATACCAGCCGGAGGACAAGTGCTACACCAAGATCCTCGTCAACGGACAGGAGCCGGACACCCGCGGCGTGCGCAGCGTCAATGAGAACGGCCGCGTCTGGGGCGCGGTGCTCTGCATTCTGGAGCGGCTGCAAACGGTTATCCCCGATGCCTTTTGCTATGATTGGAACGCCGCCGGGGGCTGCCTGACGCTGCACAGCGGCGGGCACACCGTGACAGCGCAGGTCGGCGTCACCCACCTGCTGGTTGACGGCAAGGAAAACCTGATGGACGGCCAGCCCTATCTGACCGCCGAGGGCGCGCTGGTCATGGAGGTCAACGCCCTGATCCCCCACATCACCGGCACCCGCACCCAGTACGATGACAAGGTCAATGTACTGCGCATAGAAACCGAATAACAAGCAAAGACCGCACCCGAAACGCATCGGGTGCGGTCTTTGCTGTCGGTGAGGGAAATCCCCCTCACTTCTTCTCGTTCTGATAATCCTTGCGGTATTTGCCGGGGGTCATGCCGACCTTTTTGCTGAAAAACCGGATAAAATTCTGCACATTGGAATAGTTCAGCGTCTCGGCGATCTGCACGACCGTCATGTCGCTGGTCAGCAGCAGCTCCTTGGCCATCTCCAGCTTTTCATTGTTGGCCAGATCGCTGAAGCTGGTATCCTTCTCGGTGCGCAGCACCTTCCAGATATAACTCGGGTTATAGTTCAGCCGGTCGGCGCACTCATTCAGCGTAATATCGCCGCGCGTCTGCTTGATCAGCGCCAGCACATTCTTGACCAGCTCGCTGGAGCTGCTCTGGCGGAACTCGGTCAGCAGGTCCATGACGGGCACGGCCACCTCGTCCATCAGGAAATTCTGCATCTGGTCGGCGGTGTATATCCTGCTGATCGTCTCAAACAGGTTGGCCTGCCGGTCGGCCAGCACCTGGTTGACCGAAAGCCCGGCGTTTTCCGCCACGGCCAGCATGGTCGCCACCAGCCGCTGGATGTAAAACTGCCGCTCGTAGCCGCGAATGTCCTTTTCCAGCATTTTGGTGGTAAAGCGCTCCAGCAGGTGGCGCACCTCCTTGGTCTTGCAGGCGGTTACAGCTGCCGTGATCTCATGCTCCAGCAGCGTATCATAGCCGTTGCGGGCGCACTGCTCATCGGGCGGCTGGTAGTACAGCATCTGCCCGCTTGCCTCGGGGGCATCGGCCTCCGGCAGGCGCAGGGCCTCCCATGCCTCCTGCGCGGCCAGCTGCATGTGGTGCAGCTTGTGGAAGGGGCGGCTGACGCCCGCGCGGCAGCTGACCCCCAGCGCGGTGCGAATGCTGTGCGCCGCTGCCGTATATACCACGCGGCAGGCCTCGTTCAGAGCAGCCTCCTCGCCGCCCACGACCAGCAGCAGGGTAAAGTTCAGCATTACGGGCTGGAACGCGCAGCGGCGCAGCAGCTCGAACTTGCTCCGGTCCGCGACGAGTTTGAGCAGACTGCAGATGCCGTCGTCCGTCATCTTCAGGCGGTCAACGCGGAAATTCTCGTGCAGCAGCACGCCGAGGTAGACCTGACGGCAGTCACTGCACGCCAGCTCGTCATAGGTATAGATCATGTCGCCGCCCGCCACGAGGCTGAGGTTGATATAGGTGTCCATTTCGGCCAGCTGCATGCTCTGGTTCGTAAATCGCTCCAGCAGCTCCGAAAAGGCGTGTTTCGCAAAATACTGCTCCCAGTGGTCG
>OHAN01002026.1_pt1 | contig 14753 bp, 13 predicted proteins | sample 1577121 | NCBI WGS metagenome assembly OHAN01 (sample SAMEA3541554, study PRJEB24748) | human gut metagenome | biome: human gut; feature: human-associated habitat; material: faeces | place: China | collected 2012 | reverse complement strand
TACCTGCCTTTCGGTACCTCATTGCACAGCCGTTTGATGAGGTAACGCTCGACCTGACACTGGAAAACGGCATTGTCACCAAAGTGGAAGAAAAAGACCATTGATACCATAAATGGAAGTGTAAACTGATGAAAACAACTCTTTTGACACCGGAAACCGACGAAAACGCGGTAAAAACCGCCGCAGAACTCATTCGAGCGGGCGAGGTGGTCGGCATGCCGACCGAAACCGTGTACGGCCTTGCGGCGAACGCGCTGGACGGCGAAGCGGTGAAGAAGATATTCCTCGCCAAGGGCCGTCCGCAGGACAACCCGCTCATTGTGCACATCGCGGATTTCGAGCAGATTTACGACCTGTGCCCGGCGGTGCCGCCCGAGGCGAAAAAGCTCGCCGAGGCGTTCTGGCCCGGCCCGCTCACGATCGTGCTGCGGGCACAGGACTGCGTGCCCGAGATCGTGCGCGCGGGTGGGCAGACCGTCGGCCTGCGCTGCCCGGATCACCCGGCCACGCTGGCGCTCATCGAGGCCGCGCAGCTGCCGCTGGCCGCGCCGTCGGCCAATCCCTCCGGCGCGCCGAGCCCCAAAACGGCGGACGACGTGCTCGCGTATTTCGACGGGCAGATCGCGGCCGTCATCGACGGTGGGCCCTGCGGCATCGGCCTGGAGTCCACGCTCGTCGACCTCTCGCACACGCCATACCGCATCCTGCGCTCCGCCGCCGTGGCAGACGACGCTGTGTGGGATGCGCTTGTGCAGAAAATGCACATCGTCGGCATCACGGGCGGCACCGGCTGCGGCAAAACGACCGCGCTCATGGAGCTGGAGCGCCGGGGCGCGCTTGTGATCGACTGCGACGCGGTGTATCACGAGCTGCTGGCGTCCAATACCGCCATGCTCGCGGAGATCAACGCCCGTTTTCCGGGTACAATAGAAAATGGGGTCCTGCAGCGCAAGAAACTCGGCGCGGTCGTGTTTGCGGATGCGGCGGCGCTCGACGATCTCAACGCCATTACGCACCGGTATGTCCGCGCCGAGGTGCAGTCTCGCCTGCGCGCGTGGGCGCGTCAGGGCGGTACGGTCGCGGCAATCGACGCCATCGCGCTCATCGAGAGCGGGCTGGCGGAGCTGTGCACCGTCACCCTCGGCGTGACGGCGCCGCGCGAGGTGCGCATCGAGCGGCTCATCGCGCGCGAGGGCGTGACGCGCGCCTATGCCGAGGCGCGCATCGATGCGCAGAAGCCCAACGAATGGTTTGCCAAACATTGCAGCTACGTGTTGGATAACGGCGGTACGCTCGCCGATTTTCAGGACCGCTGCCATCAACTGATACAGGAGGTGCTCTCATGAGCGAAGATAAGGAACTCAAGCAGTGGAAGGAAAAGCTGTTTTACCAGCCGAAGAATGGTTACGATCAGATCGACGCCGAGCAGACGGGGGAGATCTTTGCCTACGCCGAGGGATATAAGCAGTTTCTCGACGCCGCGCGCACCGAGCGCGAGGCCGTCAAGGAAGCAATCCGCATGGCGGAGGAAGCGGGCTTCGTGCCGTATACGTTCGGCATGGAGCTGCAGCCGGGCTCGAAGGTGTATGTCAACAACCGCGGCAAGGCGCTCATGCTGGCCGTGCTCGGTCAGCAGCCGCTCGACCACGGCTGCGTGATCGCGGGCGCGCACATCGACTCGCCGCGCCTTGATCTCAAGCAAACGCCGATGTACGAGGACTCGGAGCTGGCGTATTTCAAGACGCACTATTACGGCGGCATCAAGAAGTATCAGTGGGTCACGATCCCGCTGGAGCTGCACGGCACCGTCGCGCTCAAGGACGGCAGCACGATCGATGTCGCCATCGGCCGCGAGCCGGACGAGCCGCAGTTTGTCATCACCGATCTGCTACCGCACCTCGGCAAGGATCAGATGCGCAAGACCATGGAAGAGGGCATCACGGGCGAGGCACTCAACATCGTCATCGGCAGCATGCCGTATGCCGGCGAGGGGCGCGACCGTGTGAAGCTCGCCGTGCTGTCCCTGCTCTATGATGAATACGGCATCACGGAAGAGGACTTCCTGTCGGCGGAGCTGGCCGCCGTGCCGGCGTTCCCGGCGCGCGACATCGGCTTTGACCGCAGCATGATCGGCGCCTACGGTCAGGACGACCGCGTGTGCGCCTACGCCGAGCTGCGCGCCATCCTCGACCTTGACGGCGCACCGGAGCGCACGGCCGTGTGCATCCTCGCCGACAAGGAGGAGATCGGCTCCGACGGCGTGTCCGGCATGCAGTCGCAGGCGTTCGAGGCCTTCATGGCCGACCTCTGCGAGCAGCAGGACGTCGCGCTGCGCCACTGCTTTGCCAAGAGCTTTTGCCTCTCGGCGGACGTCTGCGCGGCCTTTGACCCCAGCTTCCCCGAGGTGAGCGCCAAGCGCACGGAGGCCAAGCTCAACTACGGCATGGGCATCTGCAAGTTCACGGGCGCGCGCGGCAAGTCCGGCACGAGCGACGCCTCGGCCGAGCTCGTGGCCTATCTGCGCCGCCTGTTTGCCGACAACGGCGTCGTCTGGCAGCTGTCCGAGATGGGCAAGGTCGATCAGGGCGGCGGCGGCACGATTGCCAAGTTCATGGCCGACCGCAATATCGACACCATTGACGCCGGTGTGCCGGTGCTGAGCATGCATTCGCCGTTCGAGCTCGTGGCGAAGTTTGACTGCTGGATGACGTACCGCGGCGTGCTGGCGGCCTACTGCGACACGCAGGAATAATCGGATCGGACAGGGGAGGACGGGCGCTGTGCCCGTTTTCCCTTGTGGTGAGCAAGAAATTGTGTTATAATTAAACATTCACATCTGCGCATTGGGAGGTACATCCGTGAGCATCTGGAATGCGATCCTACTCGGTCTGGTGCAGGGCATCGCAGAGTTTCTGCCGATCTCCAGCTCCGGCCATCTGTCCATCCTGCAAAACCTGTTTCACATGTCGACGACGGAAAACGGCCATCTGTTTTTCGATGTTCTGCTGCATCTGGGCACGCTCATTTCCATCTGCATCGTCTACTGGCGGGACATCGTGGCCATGGTGCGCGAGACATTCGCGTTTTTCCGCAACACGCGTCTGCCGGCTGAGCAGCGACAGCAGCAGCTTCCCGCCGCGCGCATGGTGCTCATGATTATTCTGGCGACGCTGCCGCTGTTTCTGATCCTGCCGATCAACGATCAGGTGGAGCAGCTTTACTACCACACCTTCTTCATCGGCCTCATGCTCATCCTCACGGGTTTTCTGCTGTTCGTGGCCGATAAAATGCCCAAGGGCACGCGCACGGAGAAAAACATGCGCGTGCGCGATGCGCTCATCATCGGCGTGTGCCAGGCTGTGGCGACGATCCCGGGCCTGTCCCGGTCGGGCACCACAATCGCGGCCGGTATGGCCACGGGGCTGGACCGCAGCTTTGCGGTGCGCTTCTCGTTTCTGATGTCGCTGCCCGCGGTGCTGGGTGCGAACATCCTGTCGCTGGCCAAGGCGGCCAAGACGGGCATCGACGTGTCGCTCCTGCCGGCGTACCTGATCGGCATGTTTGTGGCGATGGTTTCGGGCATTGCGGCCATTGGCCTTGTCAAGCGCCTGACGTCGAAGGGCCGCTTCGGCGCGTTTTCCTACTACTGCTGGGGCGCGGGTGCACTGACGATGATTCTGTCTCTGATTTTCTGAGAGGACGTTATAAAATGGCAACTTCATCATCTAAAAAGAAAACCGGCACGGCAAAAAAGTCCGCTCCGGCGGCAAAAAGGCCGGCCTCCGCGCCGAAAAAGCAGCCGGCTGCCAAGGCGGCTCCGGCCCCTGCGCCGACGGCGCCGACGTGGCCGTATGCGCTTGTGTGCATTATTTTGTCGCTGTTGGCATTTCTGGGCCTGTTTCACGCCGAGGGCGTCATTATTGACGGCTTTGCGGGTTTTCTGTGCGGCATCATGGGCTGGGGCTTTTGGGCGTTTCCGTTTGCGATGCTGCTGCTGGCGTGGGTCTTTGTGTGCAACCCGCGTAAGCACTTTGGCCTGCGCGTGACGGCGGCGCTGCTGATCGCACCGCTGTTCGGCACGATCGTGCACCTGATGGTCTGCCGCGTGGCGTTCACGGCGCAGACGTTCGGCGCGATCATCGGCCAGCTCTACGACGGGGGCAAGGCGCTCACGTCCGGCGGCGTGATCTCCGGCGGCGTGGGCTATCTGCTCAAGGCTGGCATCAGCGTGTTTGCGGCGCTGCCCTTGGCGATGGTGGCGTTCGTGTTCTGCGTGCTTGGCAGTATGGACCTGTCGGTCGGCAAGATCGCGGCCTGGTCGCGCGCACGGCGTGAGGCGCAGTACGTCCCGGACGAGGATGTGCCGCTTTTGGATGATGACGAAGACGAGCCGGCGCAGCAGCCGCTGCCCGAGCCGCGCCGGAACCGCCGCACCGCGCAGGACAAGCCGGTCGAGAAGAAAAAACGCATTGACATTCCGTTCGATGAAACAAAGACGGAGCCGGACGACGACCCGATCGACCCGCTCCCGGTCAAAAAGTCTGCCCGCGGCGCGAAAAAGGCCGCGCCGGCCGAGGCCACGCAGAACGTCCAGCCGCTGTCCGTGGAGGAGGCGGCCGATATCTGCGGCGTCACCGTGCCGGCCACGCAGGAGATCCAGGACCCGCCGAAGCCGTCTAAGAAGGCGGCCAGCGCCGCCGTCGCGGCGGAGACGGCCGCTATCACCTCCGCTATCGAGAGCGAGAACGCCGACCACTCGGCCTATCAGCTCCCGCCGGTGTCGTTCCTGCGCGCCGGGAAGAAGGACCAGACGGACGCGACGGAGGAGATCCGCTTCAACCGCGACCGGCTCAACACAGCCCTGACCAGCTTCGGCGTCAACGCGACCATCCGCGACGTGACGCGCGGCCCCACGGTCACGCGCTACGATCTCGAGCTGGAGGCGGGCGTGAAGCTCAACAAGATCACGAACCTTTCCGGCGACCTTGCGCTCGCGCTCGGCGTGGAGAACGTGCGCATCGCGCCCATCCCGGACAAAATTTCCACCGTCGGCATCGAGGTGCCGAACAAGATCGTCAGCGCCGTGTGCCTGCGCGATATTATCGACTCGCCCGCATTCCGCAATGCCAAGTCCAAGCTCTCGTTCGCCGTCGGCAAGGACATCGGCGGCAACTGCATCATTGGCAACATCGCCAAGCTGCCACATATGCTCATCGCCGGCACGACCGGCTCCGGCAAGTCCGTGTGCATGAACTCGCTCATCCTGAGCCTGCTCTACAAGGCGACGCCGGACGAGGTGCGTCTGATTATGATCGACCCGAAAATGGTCGAGCTCGGCATCTATAACGGCATTCCGCACCTGTTTATCCCCGTCGTGACCGACCCGAAGAAGGCGGCCGGCGCGCTGCAGTGGGCGGTCGTGGAGATGCTCAAGCGCTACCGACTCTTCTCCGAGGCACAGGTGCGCGACCTCGCAAGTTACAACGCCCTGCAGAAAAATGAGCCCGATGGGCAGACGCTGCCGCAGGTTGTCATCGTCATCGACGAGCTGGCCGACCTCATGCTCTGCGCCGCCAAAGAGGTGGAGGAGAGCATCTGCCGCGTGGCGCAGATGGGCCGCGCCGCGGGCATGCACCTCATCATCGCGACGCAGCGTCCGTCCGCGGACGTGATCACCGGCCTCATGAAGGCGAACATCCCGAGCCGCATTGCCTTTGCGGTCTCGTCCTCGCTCGAGAGCCGTATCATCCTCGACACCTCCGGCGCGGAAAAGCTCATCGGCATGGGCGATATGCTCTATGCCCCCATCGGCATCGGCAAGCCCCTGCGCGTGCAGGGGTCGTACGTGTCGGACGAGGAGCGCGAGGAGGTCGTGCGCTTTATCAAGCAGAACTCCGAGGCGCAGTACAGCGACGACATCATCGCCCAGATCGAGAAATCCGCCGCCGAGGCCGACAAAAAATCTGGCCCTGCGCCCGAGGCGGACAAGCCCGCCAAGAGCGACTATGACGAGCTGCTGCCGCAGGCCGTGGATGTCATTCTCGAGACGAAGCAGGCATCGGTGTCCATGCTGCAGCGCCGGCTGAAGCTCGGCTATTCGCGCGCCGCGCGCATGGTCGATCAGATGGAGGAGATGGGCATCGTCGGCCCATTCGAGGGCTCGAAGCCGCGCAAGATCCTCATCACGAAGCAGCAGTGGCAGGAGATGCAGTATGTGCAGGGCACCGCGCCGAGCGAGGTGCTGCAGGCGCAGACGGACTTTGCCGATGACAACGAAGAGGAACCCGAAGACGATGAATCATGATCTTCACACGGGGCGGCCGGAGCGCCGCCCCGTCGGCACGATTGCCTTTCCCGACGGCGCGGACTTTGCCCCGGAAATGACGCCGGCGCAGGTCGGCGCCTACAGTACGCTCGCCCTCGCGCATATTGGCGACGGGGTGTATGAGCTCATGATGCGCACGGCCCTGTGCGCCGCCGGGCTCACGGCCGTGACCGACCTGCACCGCGAGACGGTGCGCCGCGTGAACGCGCCCGCGCAGGCGCGCGCGGCCGAGGCCATTCAGCCCGCGCTCACGGACGAGGAGCGCGCGGTCTATAAGCGCGGCCGCAACGCAAAGGTGAACTCGGTGCCGCAGCACGCGGACACCGCGCAGTATCACGCCGCCACGGGGCTAGAGACACTCTTTGGCTGGCTGTATCTGCTCGGCCGCACGCAGCGGCTGCGCGAGCTGTTTGCATTGATCTCGGAGGTGCTGTAACATGCCAATGGACGCAGTTTTTCTGCACGGCCTGACGCAGGAACTGACGCAGAGCCTGACCGGCGCGCGCATCGACAAGGTGCAGCAGCCGGAGCGCGACCTGCTGCTGCTGTCCGTGCGCACACAGAGTGGCAACGCAAAGCTGCTCGTGCACGGCGGCGTGGGCAGCGCGCGGGTGCATTTCACGGCCGGCACGTTTGAAAACCCGGCCGAACCGCCGATGTTCTGCATGCTCCTGCGCAAGCACCTCGTCGGCGCGCGCATCACGGGTATTTCTCAGCCGGACTTTGAGCGTATGCTCGTGCTGGATCTTGACGGCCGCGATGAACTCGGCACACCGGTCAAAAAGCGGCTCATCGTCGAGATGCTTGGCCGCCAGTCGAACGTCATCCTCGTCAGCGCCGACGGGCACATCATCGACTGCATGCGCCGCGTGGATTCCTCCATGAGCGAGACGCGCCAGGTGCAGCCGGGCATGTTTTACCGCCTGCCGCTGCGGCAGGACAAGCCGGTCCTGTTCGACACGACGCCGGAGCAGCGCGCGCAGCTGCTCTCCGGCCCGGTCACGGCGGCGACGCTCGATAAGTGGATGCTGGGCCTGTTTTCCGGTGTGTCGCCCCTGTTGTGCCGGGAGGTGTGCTTCCGCGCGCTCGGCGATGCCAGCCCCCGGCTGGAGCGGCCGGACGATGCGCAGCGCGCGCGCCTGCAGCACGAGCTGGAGGCACTGGTGCTCTCAGTCGAGACGAACAACCTCGCGCCGACCATGCTGCTCGACGGTGACCGGCCGAAGGACTTTTCCGCCGTGCCGATCCTGCAGTATCAGGGGGCGCTGGAAAGCCGCGGCTGTGGCTCGTTTTCCGAGCTGCTGGACGAGTTTTATCTCCGCCGCGACAAGGCGGAGGCTATGCGCCGCCGCTCGCAGGAGCTGACGCATCAGGTGCGCACGCTGCGCGACCGCACGGCCAAGAAGCTGGCCATCCAGCAGTCTGACCTGCTGCGCTGCGCCGACCGCGAGCCCCTGCGGCAGAAGGCCGATCTTATCAAGGCCAATCTCTACCGCATCCGGAAGGGCGACCGCGCCGTAACGGTGCAGGACTACTATGCTGAGGGCTGCCCGGACGTGACGATCGAGCTGGACCCGCGCAAGAGCCCGCAGGAGAACGCCGCCGCGCTCTATAAGTCCTACCGCAAGGCCAAGACGGCCGAGCAGCACCTGACTGGCCTGATCGCGGAGGCGAGCCGGAATCTTGACTATCTCAACAGCGTGCTCGATGAGCTTGCGCGCGCCGAGAGCGAGCGCGATCTCGCGGATATCCGCGCGGAGCTGCGCGCGACCGGGTATCTGCGCCAGCCGCGCAATGCCAAAAAGGAAAAAACGGCGCAGCGCGCGCCGCTCTCCTTTGTCTCGAGCACCGGGTATGAGATCCTCGTCGGCCGTTCCAACACGCAAAACGACGAGCTGACGCACCGCACCGCCCGCCGCACGGACTTCTGGCTGCATGTGCAGAAGGTACACGGTTCGCACGTCATCATCCGCGCGCACGACACAACGCCGGACGATCAGACGATCGCCGAGGCGGCGAGTCTCGCCGTATACTATTCGCAGGCGCGCGGCGGCGGAAAGACGCCGGTGGATTACACCATGGCGCGCTTTGTGCGCAAGCCGTCCGGCGCGCTGCCGGGCATGGTGCTCTACACGGACTATCAGACCTGCATGGCCGAGAGCGACGAGGCGCTCGTGGAGCGTCTGCGCGCGTGATAAGTCAGCAAAAAGCTCCCCCGACGGGGGAGCTTTTTCTGTTTCTCTTGCGGTATATTGCAGCAATTTTTCGCGTACTGGTTGGACGGTTGACGGATGCGGAAAACTGCGGTATGCTTTTGGCGGCAATGTGGGTTCAATCCGGCGTTGCCGGAGACTTTGACGAGCTATGGAGGGAGCAATGCGCAGATCATGGAGCTGTCCGCCCGGGCAGGGCGCAGCGATGCCCGGACGCCGCGGAGGCATCCGGCTGCGGTTCGATCCGGGCGTTGACCCGGAGGTGCGGCGCGCCCTTATGCAGTTTGTGCGCTGGCTGCAGACGCAGTACGCGTTCCCTGTGCGCGTGCCGGTCTATGTGCGGGCGGCCGAGCGGCTTTTGTGCCGGGATGGCGATCTGGCCTGCGGGACATTTCTTGGCCCCAGCGATCCGGAACAGGAGCCGTATATCCGCCTTGCTGTCGGAGATTACCCGCAGATGCTTGCAGCGTGGGGACAGGACAGCGCGCTGGCATCGATCCTGCGCTCGCTTGCGCACGAGCTGACGCATTATTTTCAATGGGTGCGCGATCCCGTGGGGTATCAGACTGCGGACGAGTCCAGACTGGAGCGGCAGGCGGATCGCTGCGCCCGCGAGACCTTACACGATTACGCGGATGTGTATGCGCATCCGTGAGGTACACATATCCTTTTAGGGCAGAAAACGGAGGAATCCTTATGAAAAAACTCATTGCCTATTACTCCCGCGCGGGAGAGAACTATTTTTCCGGGGCGCACCGTACCATTGCCGTCGGCAATACGGAGAAGGCGGCGCGGCTGCTCGCCGAACTCACCGGTGCGGAGCTGTTCCACATCGAGCAGAAGGTGCCGTATTCGGACGACTATGACACCTGCGTCGCCGAGGCACGGCGCGACCTGCGCGCGAACGCCCGTCCGGAACTGGCGGCGCTGCCGGAGAGCCTGGACGATTACGACGAAATTTATCTCGGCTATCCGAACTACTGCGGTACCATGCCGATGGCGGTCTACACCTTCCTCGAGCACTATGACTGGCAGGGCAAGACCATCCATCCGTTCTGCACGAATGAGGGCAGCGGCCTGTCGAACACGGAGCAGGACATCCGGCGGGCTGCGAAGGGCGCGCGGGTCACGCACGGCCTGTCGCTGCGCGGCAGCGCGGTCGAGGGTGCAAAACCGAAGCTGGAGCAGTGGGTGCGCGGATAACACGCGCGTTCTGACCGACAGAGAGGAAGGAGGCTGTGCATGAGCCGAAACGCAAAGATTCTCATCGATTTGGCCGTGCTCGCGGCCGTTTATGGTATCTGGCTGCTGCCGAAGTGGCGGCCGCTGGGGCGCAGAACGCTCGCGGTCTATACGCTCATGTACGGCTGCCTCGCCAGCATCGCGCTCTTCACGCTCATGCCGGTGCTGGCGGCACTCCCGTTCTGCTTTGGCCATCCGTATGTCCCCATGCACATGGCGCCGTTTGAGGATGTCATTCTCCGCCACGGCGATTATGTTCGGCAGATCGTGCTGAATATCGCCCTGTTTGTCCCGTTCGGTGTGCTGCTGCCGCTGTGCCGCGCCTGCCACGGCAAGCGGTGCAGCTTCTGGCGCTGCCTGCTGCTGACGCTGGCGCTCAGTGTCGGCATCGAGGTCGTGCAGCCGCTGCTGCACGCATTCCGCAGTTCGGACATTACGGACGTCATCACGAACACGACCGGCGGCGTGCTGGGCTATGCGCTCTGGGCGATCGTGCACGCCTGCCGGAAAAAGGAGTGAGCGTATGTTCGGACGAGAGTACCTATTGCTCTTCTAGCGCTTTTCGCTGCATTCTTATAACACCCCAGTGCCGAAAAGACGGAGCAGGGTTGGGAGAGTACAGCACGATGAGACGAGAACTTATAGGACTGTGTTTGTCGTATGGTAAATATCGATGCTATTATGGCTCTGCTGGATTGGAATAACAGTGCCGAGCAGCAGGAGCGGGGAATCGAGCTGGCCAAAAATGTGAAATGTATCAATGTGTTTTTGCAGCCCAATCAGCGCGAGTACGGGAAGAATGTCTGGGATAATTGCGCCAAAATTCTATCCGAAAGGTCGAATACAGAGCTATCTCCATACCTGGTGGATCTCATGCGTTGGCTGCAGGACATGAATTGGCCGGGAGCGTTTTGCATACTGGAAAGGCTGAGAAGAATGGTGCGCGATCCGCTTTTTCAGAGCGCATATACAGCTTGTCTGAAATGCGCTGATGCGCTGGAAGATGAAGTCTGGAAAAGCAACTTGCAGATAATTACAAGAGAATAGAAAGATACCGGCGTACTGCCGGTATCTTTTTTGTTGAAAACGTGCCGCTGTTTCGTTATACTATTACAAAAAGCGGAATTTTACGGTCAAAAACGGAGAAAAAACAACATCGGAGGAGAGAAACATGGACGAGCGGATCTATCGCGAATACGTTGCGATCCTGAAAGAGGAACTGCAGCCCGCCATGGGCTGTACCGAGCCGATCGCCGTGGCGTACTGCGCGGCGCTGGCCCGCAAGACGCTTGGTGCGCTGCCGGAAACGGTCGAGGTGCTCGCGAGCGCGAACATCATCAAAAACGTCAAGAGCGTCATCGTGCCGAATACGAACGGCCAGCGCGGCATTGCGGCGGCCGCGGCGGCGGGCATCGTTTCTGACAATGCCGACGCGCAGCTGCAGGTGCTCGCGAGTCTCACGCCGGAGCAGGTGGACGCTGTGGGCGCCTATCTGCAGCAGGCGGCCTTTACCGTCCGGCGCGCGGACAAGGACTACGTGTTCGACATTCAGGTGCGCGTCACGGCGGGGGCAGACAGCGCGTCCGTCGAGATCGCGGGCTACCACACGAACGTGATCCGCATCGAGAAAAACGGCGTCGTGCAGTTTCACAAGGACTATCAGGAGTCCGGCAGCCAGCATGCCACCGACCGCAGTCTGCTGACGGTCGAGCAGATCATCGCCTTTGCAAACGAGGTGGACATTGCCGACGTGCAGGAGACGCTCCAGCGGCAGATCGATTATAACTGGGCCATCGCCGAGGAGGGGCTGCGCGGAGATTACGGCGCGAACATCGGCCGTATTCTGCTGCAGTCTTACGGTATGAGCATCCACAACCGCGCCAAGGCCTACGCCGCGGCCGGGTCGGATGCACGCATGAACGGCTGCGACCTGCCGGTGGTCATCAACTCCGGCAGCGGCAACCAGGGGCTGACAGCGTCACTGCCGGTCATTGTCTATGCCAAGGAGCTGGGCGTCACGCAGCAGATGCTCTACCGCGCACTCGTGGTGTCAAACCTCGTCACCATCCACCTGAAAACCGGTATCGGCAGCCTGTCCGCCTACTGCGGCGCCACGGCGGCCGGCTGCGGCGCGGCCGCGGGCGTGACGTATCTGTACGGCGGGCAGTTCCGCGAGATCGCGCACACCATTGTCAATGCCATCGCCATCGATTCCGGCATGATCTGCGACGGCGCGAAGGCGAGCTGCGCGGCCAAGATCGCCTCGGCGGTCGAGGCGGGATTGCTGGGCATGCAGATGCAGATGCACGAGAGCCAGTTCTACGGCGGCGACGGCATCGTCGTCAAGGGCGTGGAGAACACGATCCGCAACATCGGCACACTTGCGAGCGAGGGCATGCGCGAGACCGACCGCACGATCATCCGCATGATGATCCAGGAGCACTGATCCACCGCTCCAAAACCGGCTGCCGGCTGGCGGCCGGTTTTTTGCACCTTTTTCCGCGGCGGCGGAGAATCGGCATTGCATTTTGCGTGTGGGGCGCGTATAATATCTCATATTTCTTTTCTGTCGCACTGCAATGTGCAAAAGTATCTTTGCATCCAGGGAGGCGCACCATGCGTTTATTTGATATTCTCGGGCCGGTCATGGTCGGCCCATCCAGCAGCCACACGGCCGGGGCCGTGCGCATCGGCCTGACGGCCCGCAAGCTGCTCGGCGATCAGCCGGTGCATGCGGACATTTCGCTGCACGGCAGCTTCGCCCTGACCGGTCATGGCCACGGCACGGACTGCGCGCTGATCGCGGGCCTGCTCGGCATGCAGCCGGACGATCTGCGTATTCCGGACAGCTTTGCCATCGCGGCGGAGCAGGGGCTGACGTTCTCGTTTCAAAACGTGCAGCTGCGCAATGCGCACCCGAACACCGCGCGCCTGCAGCTCGAGGACGCCAAAGGCCGCACGCTGGACATCGTGGCCGAGAGCATCGGCGGCGGGCGCATCCGCATCTGCTCCATCGACGGTATCGAGACGAACTTTTCCGGCGAGCACAACACGCTCATCGTCCACAACCAGGACACGCCCGGCCATGTCGCGGCCGTGACGGCGGCGCTCATGCAGCGGCACGTCAACATCGCCACCATGCAGCTCTACCGCAGCGAGCAGGGCGGCTACGCGGTCATGATCCTTGAGTGCGACCAGCCGATCCCGAAGGACATCGAGCAGTGGCTGTCGCACATCGAGGGCATCCAGAAGATCACGATCTTTAACCAGGAGGAACCGGTATGAGCTTTTCAAGCATTGCAGCCATGCTTTCGGCTGCGCAGACGAACGGGCAGCCGCTCCATGCCGTTATCCGTGACGCGGACTGTCAGGAAAACGGCTACGACGCCGCGGCGTCTCACCGACAGATCGCGGCGCTCTGGACGGCGATGCAGCAGTCGAGCCGGCAGTACTGCGCGGCTGACCGCTCCAACAGCGGGCTCATCGGCGGCGACGCAGCCCGGCTCCGCGCGGCGGCGGAGAGCGGCCGGCTCCTCGGCGGGACGTACTTTCAGCGCGTGACGGAAGAGGCGCTCAAGGTCGCCGAGTGCAACGCGTGCATGAAGCGCATTGTCGCCGCACCGACGGCGGGCAGCTGCGGCGTGCTGCCGGCGGTGCTCATCCCACTGGCGGAAGAGCGGGACGTGCCGGAGGAGACGATCCTGGAGGCGCTGTACATCGCGGCCGGGTTCGGTCAGGTCACGGCGCTGCGCGCGAGCGTGGCCGGGGCGGAGGGCGGCTGTCAGGCCGAGATCGGCACGGCCAGCGCCATGGCGGCGGCCGCGCTGACGCATATCCTCGGCGGCACGGCACAGCAGTGCGCGGACGCGTACGCCATCGCGCTTGGGAATCTGCTCGGCCTTGTGTGTGACCCGGTCGCGGGCCTCGTCGAGGTGCCGTGCGTCAAGCGCAATGTCATCGGCGCGGTCAATGCCGTGAGCGCGGCGAACATGGCCGTTGCCGGTATCCGGAGCCGCATCCCGGTCGATGAGGTCATCGACGCCATGGGGGAGATCGGCAGCGTGCTGCCGGCTGACCTGCGTGAGACCGGACTTGGCGGCCTTGCCGCTACGCCGACCGGCAAGCGGGTGGCGCAGTCGCTTGCGGAGTGACAGAAGCAACAAATGCATCAAAACTGGCGGGGCAGAAATGTAAGTTTCTGCCCCGCTTCTCCATGATAAGTTCCGAACCGTGTGTCTGGATGCCGAGCGGGACGGCCCGCAGTGGGTGCGTGAGCATGACGCCCGCTGCACAAAGCATGGAACAGCGCTGCGAAAAAGGCGAATGGATGAGCTCCCTCGGCTCATCAACCGCCAAGGAGAGCTATGACGATATTCTGCGGGAAACACGGCAAGTACGGCAAACGCTGTCAGAGGGCGGAAAAGTAACGGCCCGGCTTGCTTTTGCCGGCGCAAGGTGCTAAAATCAAATCCTACATGACGGATAAAAGGCGCGGGTACTCTCCTGCGCCTTTTTTGATAGGACAAGCAAGAAAGGCGGAACCCGAATGGAATACAACAAATGCATTGCGGATATGCTCCCCGGCATGGATGTCGAGGGCTTCTATATTCTGCGCGCGGCGGCGCTCAAGACAACCAACAGCGGCAAGCCGTTTCTCAGCGGCACGATCTGCGACCGCACGGGCAGTATGGAGATCAAGCTCTGGGACTACAGCGGCCCGATCGGCGCGCGCCCGGAGGACACCGGCCGCGTCGTGAAGATCCGCGGCAGCGTCTCGGAATACCGCGGCGCGCTGCAGATCAGTGTCCACCGCATCCGCATGGCCGAAGCGGCGGATGATTACGACACGTCGCTGCTCGTGCCGACGGCGCCCATCGACACGGACGCCGCGCTGGCGGATGTGCAGCGGCTGGTGGCTTCGATCACGGACGCGGATTACCGCAGCGTCGCCGAGACGATGCTGGCGCGGCACC
>OHAN01002017.1_pt1 | contig 14789 bp, 13 predicted proteins | sample 1577121 | NCBI WGS metagenome assembly OHAN01 (sample SAMEA3541554, study PRJEB24748) | human gut metagenome | biome: human gut; feature: human-associated habitat; material: faeces | place: China | collected 2012 | reverse complement strand
GCGAGCTTATATCCCCATAAATAAATTTAGGGGCTTTACGCTCGCATTTGGTAAATTAGCTTTTACATTATCCATATTAATAGAAATATTTTGTGATATTTCATCAGATATTTGTTTATTTATTTCATCTAGTTTTTCTTTGGTAGCTTGAGTATATTCTTTGATAAATTCATCTAAATTTACAAAAGTATCAATTCGCCATGTGCCATCTTCTAATTTTGCCATACCGATTTTTAAAGTGAAATTTTTATCTGTTTTATTATCATAGAGAATTATATCAACAGTTGCACGATTTCCATTTGTTTCTGTATTTGCAATGTCTTTAAATTCTAGTCTAGTATATCCTTTGATTTTATTTTCATTTTGTTTTTCGCTATTAGCAATTTTATCATTTGTCTTATTCGTTTCAAATGGATTAGTCATGTTAAAATTGCCATCACGAACATAATTAATAAATCCATCTTTTAAAGATTTAACTATAGCTGGTTTTACTGTTTGAATTATTCCTTGAATAAGAGGGTTATTCATATCATTAGTGGACATCTCTTGGGCTAAAAATCCATCTACTGCTTGAGTACATAAAGCTTCAGTATCGACATGTTTTTCAAAAGCTACTACATCATGATTTTGTACAGATTCTTGTATAAGTTTTAAACTATATTGAGGTGTTTTTACCCAATAGAAGAAATAAAATGCACACCCTGCTAAAATTAATAATACTATTAATCCTATAATTTTATATATTTTTTTATTATTTGTAGATTGAACTTCTAAATTAGTTTCTTCCATGATAAAATGCACTCCTTTAAATAAAAATTTTTATAATCAATATGATTAAAATAAGAAGTTATCATTAAATTTATCTTTTAGGTGTTTGTTTAATAAAAATAATTCTATTTTGAAAATAGTATTTTTGAAATACATCTTTTCCTAATACTTTGATTAAGTTAGTAACTTCTTGTCTGTAATGTTTTTCATCATAATAGAATATTTTTACTGTAGAGGTATCTTTTTTTAGAACACTATTTATAATTTTTTCTAATATTTCTTTGTCGCTTTCATCCAATGAATGACCATGTATATATACTGTATCAAAATTTACATGATCTAACCAATCAATATACTTATAATCAGTCTTTTTATATATACGTTGAAAATATTTTTTAAAATATACAGTATCAACAATTTTATTTGCTGTATCTTCTGTTAAGGTTTCATTTATACCTAATACTAGATTATTTTTATTTAATGAGCCATGAATAAAATCTATTTTATCATCATCTATGTCAGAATATAATTGTCTGAATGTATCAGTATAGTTGAAGCTCAAGACATGTGTTATTTTATAATCAATATCAGAAATATCTTTAGTTTTTGTGAGATTAGAAATATCTTGTTCTAATAAATAATCTCTTAACATATTTGTTAATTCATTTAAATTACTTTCAAGATTTTTAATACTAGTATCATATTCTTTTTTTATATATTTACAATAATTAGCAGCTTCAGCAAATGGAAATAAATAATTTTTGAAGTAATAGCTTGATTTAGAATATATTTTATAAATAGTAGTATATTCATTTTCTCCCTTATAATAATTCATATTATCAATAAAATTATTAGTTTTAATTTCTTCTATTAGAGTTATTATTTTTTTTTATTCAGTTTCAATATCTATCCAATTATTACCTTGTAATTTATTTTGTTTATATTCCTTTATTAGATATAATAGTAAATTATTATCTTTAATAAGATATTTATTATTATTTAAAATAATTTCATTTTTAGAAGCAGCTTTTTTTATCAATAACATCAAAAAAATCTATATATTGAGTTTTTAAGCCATGTTCTAAATCAAAACCATTTCCTACTATTAAAAGATTATTTTCAAGCGAAAATTCAAATTTTAAATTATAACTAGGTGGATTGTGAATAAAACTTTGTTCTACTGTGTCTTTAAAAATATTTATATTATTTGATATAAGATTTTGAATGATGTTTTCTTTATTTTCACTGTTACATATATTTTTTATTTCTATATAAGTTTTATTTACTGATTCATTTGAAGCAGAAAATATATGAGAATCATCAACAATATTAGATAATTTATTTTTTAATTTATTGTATGCTTGTAGTGGCAAATTATATACAGTAATATCCAAAATATTTCTTCCTTAAATTAATTTATAAAAATAAAATTTATAACTATAAGTATATATGATAATTATTTTTTATGTCTTAATTCTAGAGATTAGGTAATATATTGTTTATCAATATCACTAGAATAGGACATCAATTCAGATGAGAACATAGTGGTTATGTTTTCTGTACATATTTGGGAAGATTGTTCTGTTAGCAATATTATAAGAGTGGTTTTTAAGTTTTTATCAATATAAATTATACAATTTTTATTTGTATTTTTGAATATATAAATTTATCAATGCTTAATTTATAAGGATTATGTAGTTTCAAAGGGATAATATATATTTAGATTAATTGATAATAAAATATTAATGTTGTAAACTTTATTATAAGTATAGTAATACGCTAATTTTTATATGGGAGTGTATTTTATGATAGTTGAATTGACAGAGGAAGATATAAAATTTAAATATATAACACCAGCGATAGAAAATGTTGGTTGGGATAAAGATAATGTATTTTATGAATACTATATAACAAATGGAGCTGTGCAAGTACGAGGTGATAAGGTAACACGAGGAAAACGCAAAAAAGCAGATTATGTACTGACTTATGGTGTGAATAAAAAACCATTGGCGATTATAGAAGCGAAGAAAATGAATTATTCTATAGGGCATGGTATGCCACAAGCTATGGAGTATGCTCAAATGTTAGATGTAAAATTTGCTTATTCTTCAAATGGAAAGGGTTTTATTGAATATGATTTTTTCACAGGGAAAACAAGAGAGATAAAATTAGAAGAATTTCCAACACCTGAACAATTATGGAAGCGTTATATTGAGGGTGAAAAATTGGATAAAGATATGCTCAGCATTGTACAAGAAGCATATTATGTTGATCCACTGGCAAATAAAAAGCCTAGATATTATCAACAAGTAGCTATTGATAGAACTGTTGAAGCTGTTGCTAAAAATCAAAAACGTATTTTGTTAGTGATGGCAACAGGTACGGGAAAAACATATACAGCATTTCAGATTGTATATAGACTTACTAAAGCGAAAAAGGTAAATCGTGTACTTTATTTGGCTGATAGAAATATCTTGATAGATCAGACTATTGTACAAGATTTTAAACCATTTGAAAAAGTCATAACGAAAGTAAAAAATAGACATTTAGATAGTTCCTATGAAATTTATATGAGTTTATATCAACAACTTGTTGGTGAGAATGGTGAAGAAATTTTTCGTGCATTTAAACCAGAATTTTTTGATTTAATCATTGTAGATGAATGTCATCGTGGTAGTGCCAAAGAAGATTCACAATGGCGAACTATTTTGGAATATTTTAATAGTGCAGTACAAATAGGTCTTACAGCGACACCGAAGGAAACTAAGGAAATAAGTAATCTAGCTTATTTTGGTGAACCTATATATACTTATAGTTTAAAACAAGGTATAGCTGATGGCTTTTTAGCACCATATAAAGTTATTCGTGTGAATATAGATAGAGATAGTGAAGGCTGGAGACCGTATAAAGGACAATTCGATAAAAATGGTCTGCAAATCGAGGATAAATTATATTTAGGAAAAGATTTTGATAAAAATTTAATTATTGATGAACGTACCCAAGAAGTAGCAAAGCGTATTACAAAATGGCTAAAAGAAAATGGCAGATATAGTAAAACTATTGTTTTTTGTGTGGATATAGAACATGCTGAAAGAATGAGGCAAGCACTTATAAATGAAAATAGCGATATCATGAAGGCTAATCCTAATTATATTATGCGAATAACAGGTGATAATAAAGAAGGAAAAGCTATGCTAGATTATTTCATTGATCCTAGTGAAAAATATCCGACAATAGTTACTACATCAAAGTTAATGACTACAGGTGTAGATGCTAAGACTTGTAAATTAATTGTATTAGAAAATAATATAAATTCTATTATTGAGTTTAAACAAATTATTGGACGTGGCACTCGATTAAATCCAGATTATGATAAAAATTATTTTACTATCATGGATTTTAGGGGAGTAACGAGATTATTTGCAGATCCTAATTTTGATGGTGATCCTATAGTTATTATTGAAGATGATGGAAAAGATGAAAATACAAGTACGAATACTACAGAAGAAACAGGCGAAGATATAGCAAGTGAAGATGGTGATATATTTACGCCACCAATGGTGCATGAAGGCAAAGTAAAATATCATGTAGATAATGTAGATGTAAATATAGTAAATGAACGTGTACAATATCTTGATGCTAATGGAAAATTAATAACAGAAAGCGTCGTTGATTTCACTAAGAAAAATGTTCGCAAGGAATATGCTTCTTTAGATGAATTTATTAATGCTTGGAGCAGTACAGCGAAAAAGCAAGTTATTCTTGAAGAATTAGCAAAGCATAATGTTTCTATAGATGAACTATATAAGGCTACAGGTAAAAATGATATAGATGAATTTGATTTAATTTTGCATATTGTTTATGATCAAAAACCTTTGACGAGAAAAGAACGTATTAATAATGTGAAAAAAAGAGATTATTTTGCTAAGTATTCGCCAGTTTGTAGAGAAGTATTAGATGCTTTGATGGAACAATATAAGAATGAAGGCATAAGAGAAATACAAAATCTTCAAGTTTTACGCAATAAAAATTTTGCTAAATGGGGAACTGCACCAAAAATTGTAAAAATGTTTGGCGGTAAAGAAAAATATTTTCAGGCAGTAGATGAACTCACAAGTTTAATCTATAATAATGAAATATCCGCAAATCAAGAAAATAATATATATAATCTATAAAAGGAGTACATGAATTAAACTATGAGTTTAGGAGCATTTGTAAAAAACATTCAAAATATAATGCGTGGGGATAGCGGTGTAAATGGTGATGCACAGCGTATCGAGCAATTAACATGGCTATTATTTTTAAAAATTTATGCCAAGAAGGAAGAAGACTGGGAACTTTTTGATGAAAATTATAAATCTATATTGCCAGAAGAATGTAAATGGGAAAACTGGGCAGTAGATGATGCAGATGGTAAGTCTTTAACAGGAGATAAGTTATTAGAATTTGTCAACGAAAAGTTATTTAAACAGTTAAAAGAAATAAAATTGTCAGCAGATGCTCCTATGAAGCATAAGATTTTAAGAGATGTATTTGTAAGCACCAATCAATATATGAAAGATGGTGTTTTACTACGTCAATTAATCAATGAAATCAATAAAATAGATTTTGATAATATCAAAGAATTGCACGCTTTTGGCGAAATTTATGAAACCATCTTGAAAAGTTTGCAAAGTGCAGGAAATGCAGGGGAATTTTATACACCTAGGGCAGTAACTGATTTTATCGTAGAAATGGTAAATCCAAAGCTTGGCGAAACTGTAGCTGATTTTGCTTGTGGGACAGGTGGATTTTTGACTTCTACATTAAATCATTTAGAAAAAAATATGAAAAATACAGAAGATAGAACACAGTATAATAATGCTATCTATGGTATAGAGAAAAAGCCTCTACCGCATTTATTATGTGTAACAAATATGTTAGTGCATGATATAGATAATCCTGCTATTTATAATGCTAATTCTTTAGAACGTAATGTAAGAGAATATAAAGATAATGAAAAATTTGAAGTTATTTTGATGAACCCGCCTTATGGCGGAGCTGAAGGAGAGCAGATAAAAAACAATTTCCCAGCAGATTTACGCAGTAGTGAAACAGCAGACTTATTCATATCTTTAATTATGTATCGTTTGAAAGAAAATGGTAGAGCAGCAGTTATCATACCAGATGGATTTTTGTTTGGTTTAGATAATGCCAAAGTGGCTATCAAGAAAAAATTATTTAGTGAATTTAATGTGCATACGATTATTCGCCTGCCTGCTTCTGTGTTTGCTCCATATACATCTATTACTACAAATATTATTTTTTTTGATAATACAGGAACTACGAAAGAAACTTATTTTTATCGTTTGGATATGCCAGAAGAATATAAACATTTTTCTAAGACAAAACCAATGAAATTAGAACATTTTGCTGATTGTATAAAATGGTGGAATGATAGATGCGATATTCAAGATGAGGATACTGATACTTATAAGGCTAAAGTTTATACATTAGAAGAAATCGTAAATCGCAATTATGATATAGATTTATGCGGTTATCCTACAGTAGAAGAAGAAGTCTTATCTCCAGAAGAAACTATTTTAGAGTATAAAGAAAAAAGAGCTACTTTGAATGCCAAGATAGATAAGAAGCTCCAAGAAATAGAAAATATTTTAGGGGTAAAATTATGTTAGCAGATAAATTAAGAAAATCAGTATTGCAATCAGCTATACAGGGAAAATTGACAGAGCAATTAGCTACAGATGATAAAGTAGAAGATTTATTACAAGCGATAGAAGAAGAAAAAGAACTTTTAATCAAAGAAAAGAAGATAAAAAAACAAAAGCCATTACCAGAGATAACAGAAGAGGAAATACCATTTGAAATACCTGAAAATTGGAGATGGGTAAGATTAGGTGAGATTAGTTTATTAAATATAGGATTAACATTTAAACCTACAGAAATATCTAATGAAGGAACAATAGTATTACGTTCTAGTAATATAAAGAATGGGAAAATAGATTTATCAGATATTGTAAGAATAAATAAAGAGATACCTGTATCAAAATTAGCAAAAAAAAATGATTTATTAATATGTGTAAGAAATGGAAGTAAGAAGTTAGTAGGAAAAACAGCTATAATAGAAAATGATAATTTTGCTTTTGGAGCTTTTATGTCTATTTGTAGAAGTAAATGTTATAAATATTTATATTATTATCTATCATCTCCGTTATTTAGAGGTAATTTCGATAGTGTAACGACGACAACGATAAATCAAATAACACAAACTAATTTAAAAAACAGGATTGTACCATTACCACCATTAGCAGAGCAAAAGCGTATTGTAGAAAAGCTTGATAATGTTTTGGCTAATATAGATGAATTAAAAGCTAATGAAGAAAAATTATCTATATTACAAAAGAATTTCCCCGATAAGTTAAAGAAATCTATATTACAATCAGCTATACAAGGAAATTTGACGGAACAATTAGCTACAGATGATAAAGTAGAAGATTTATTGCAAGCGATAAAAGAAGAAAAAGAACGCTTAATCAAAGAGAAGAAGATAAAAAAACAAAAATCATTGCCAGAGATAACAGAAGAAGAAATACCATTTGCTATACCTGAAAATTGGAAATGGGTAAGATTAGGAAATATAGCAAAAAATATATTTGCAGGAGGAGATAAACCTGTAGATTTTACAAAAGAAAAAAATTTTAATAATAATATTCCAGTAGTAGCAAATGGTATTACGAATAATGGCGTAGTAGGCTATACAAACAAAGCAAAAGTCGAAGATATATCAATTACTATTTCAGCCAGAGGTACAATTGGATATACAATATATAGAGAAAAACCTTATTTTCCGATTGTAAGAGTATTAGTAGTAATATTATTTGATAAAATAACAACTAGATATTTACAATATGTATTAAATCTTTTATTAGAGAGTGGAGTAGGAACAAGTATAAAACAGTTAACAGTACCAATGATTTTACCTAAATTAGTACCAATACCACCATTAGCAGAACAAAAGCGTATAGTAGAAAAATTAGATAAGCTTTTAGCTGATATAGAAGAATTAAAGATATAAGTCTATTTTTCTAATTTGTACGATAATAATAAGTTTTGTGTTGCAAAATCTATGTAATCTATTATACTAAGTATAGACGAAATCAAACTCATGATGACGCACAAAAGCCTTAGGAATGGTCAGTTCCTAAGGCTTTTTCATCGTTACGTTAATGCTAGAGAGTTAATTAAAATACAACACTTGTTAAAGTTAAATTAATAGGGCTACATGCAAACGCTAAGTACTGTAGTCCATTCAAATACAACTTTTGTTAAAGTTAAATCTAACAGATTTGGCTAATAATGGTTATTTAGTACAATTCAAATACAACTCTTGTTAAAGTTAAATTTTAAGAGCTTGTACAGAAACAGGTACAAGCTTAGATTCAAATACAACTCTTGTTAAAGCTAAATCTTAGAGAAGTAAGATTTAACATTTATTTTTTTGAATTCAAATACAACTCTTGTTAAAGTTAAATACATTAGGGTGATAAAATGATAAGTTTACAATCCAATTCAAATACAACTCTTGTTAAAGTTAAATGTTGTTTTCTTATTCATATATCGACCATTAATTATCATTCAAATACAACTCTTGTTAAAGTTAAATCAACATTTAATCTAGGTGGTTCACTCCCAGTCAAAAATTCAAATACAACTCTTGTTAAAGTTAAATTCTGTATCAACCATACTTGGATCCACTTTGTCATATATTCAAATACAACTCTTGTTAAAGTTAAATAAGTAAATGGAAAGTAAAGGAGAAAAATTAAATGTGATTCAAATACAACTCTTGTTAAAGTTAAATATGAACGACTAACATGGGAAGCATTTTGTCAGAAATATTCAAATACAACTCTTGTTAAAGTTAAATTTAAAACAAAAACAGCAATTAAAGAAGGAACTATTGCATTCAAATACAACTCTTGTTAAAGTTAAATAGGAAAAGAATGATAAAGTAAGGGAATATCTATTAAAATTCAAATACAACTCTTGTTAAAGTTAAATTAGCCATGCACTGCCATTTAGCAGTTTTTAAAAGATATTCAAATACAACTCTTGTTAAAGTTAAATAGAATATAATGAAGGGCCTGGCGCTGCTATATTAGCATTCAAATACAACTCTTGTTAAAGTTAAATTATTATCGTACAGTCCGCGTTATCACCTTTTAACAAATTCAAATACAACTCTTGTTAAAGTTAAATCTATAAAGAAAGATTATTAGCGGAATATTTTCAAGCATTCAAATACAACTCTTGTTAAAGTTAAATAATGTAAAATGCTACAAATGTTATTGCAAAATAGATTCAAATACAACTCTTGTTAAAGTTAAATTAAAGTCTTTCCTCCGCCATTTCCTCAATTCTAGATTCAAATACAACTCTTGTTAAAGTTAAATTTTACCACTTGACCTAGTCGACGAAGCCTTAGAACGATTCAAATACAACTCTTGTTAAAGTTAAATCTTGTAGCCTTTAATTTTTTAAACCAATCCGGTGCAATTCAAATACAACTCTTGTTAAAGTTAAATACGTTTGCCATGTTCTGATAATTTTGTGCCTGCGCTATTCAAATACAACTCTTGTTAAAGTTAAATCCAAGTCCGTGAAAAGGCTCGTCGAGCTTTTAGTGGAATTCAAATACAACTCTTGTTAAAGTTAAATTCTATATTTTATTGCCATATCAAAATCATTCAAGCATTCAAATACAACTCTTGTTAAAGTTAAATTGACCTTAAGTATGGTCGAGGCGTTTTAGTAGAAGCATTCAAATACAACTCTTGTTAAAGTTAAATGGTGTTGGCGTGCCAGAAAGAAGCACCATTCGCTATTCAAATACAACTCTTGTTAAAGTTAAATGCTAGAAAAATTAATCCTTATAGTTTTTATTATACTATTAAAAGTATTGATAAACAAGGATTTTAGTTATTTTTTACCAGCGATAATGAGATTTGAAGGGATTTAGTGAAAATATTTATTTATCAAGGATTAGCGAGATTTTTATTGATTTTGGCTGGTAAATTTTAGATAAAAAAAGGTATCATCTTAATTTTAGTTTTGAACTATTTAAATCAAGATGATACTTTTTATTTATTGAGAGTTTTGGAGGGCTTTGTCTAGGATTGTTTCCATAGTATGCCAGCTGAGTACGGCACATTTTACACGAGCTGGCATTTTGGATATATTTTTAAAGGTAAGAGCTTCATCTAAAGGGGCAAGCTTTTTTTCATCAGTGATTGTGCCTTGAACCATGCCAATAAATAAACGACATAATTCTTTAGCTTTGTCGATTGGTTGATCAAGCATTAAATCAATCATGATATCTGTGGAAGCTTGGGAAATAGCACAACCTGAACCTTGGAAACTAGCATCTTCAATAATATTGTTATTGAGTTTTAAGGAGAGCGTGATTTCATCACCGCAATTAGGATTGATACCGTGTTGGTGATGTGTAGCATCTGCTAGTGAACATTTATTATTAGGGTGAAGGTTGTGTTCAGTTAAGATTTCATTATAGAGATTAAACATCGTATCCTAAATAACTCCTTACTTTTTTTATTTGTTCAATGAATTGATAAACATCTTCTTTTGTATTATAGAAATAAAAGCTTATGCGATTTGTTGATTGTGCATTTAGATATTTTAATAATGGGTGAGCACAATGATTGCCTGCACGAAGGGCAATATTTCCATGATAATCGACAAGTGAAGATACGTCATGAGGGTGAATATCTTGAATATTAAAGCTCAATACGCCTTTATGTTTTTTATAATCTGATGAGCCATAAATGGTGATATAAGGCAATTTAGATAATTCTTCCATGGCGATTTTCATTAATTTTTCTTCTTGTTGTTCAATATAGGAAAATCCTACTTGATTTATATATTCGATAGCGGCTTTTAATGCTATTGCTCCAGATACGTTAGGTGTACCAGCTTCAAATTTTTCTGGAAGTGGGGCAAATGTAGCATCTTGTTCGGATACTGTTTCGATCATTTCGCCACCGCGTAAGAATGGAGGCATTTGTTCAAGTATGGATTTTTTTCCATATAAAACGCCAATTCCCATAGGTGCTAACATTTTATGACCGGAGAATGCGTAAAAATCGCAATCTAAATCTTGGACGTCTGTTGCCATATGAGGAGCACCTTGAGCACCATCAACAATGGCGATAGCACCTACTTCATGAGCTTTTTTTATTATAGCTTTTAAAGGAGTGGCAACGCCTAAGACATTTGAAACTTGAGTGATAGAAACTATCTTTGTTTTAGGTGTGATTTTTGTTTGAATTTCTTCATCAGAAATAATGCCTTCATCATTTATATACATATATTTTAATGTAGCTTTTTTTAATTTTGCTATCATTTGCCATGGTAGTATATTGCTATGATGTTCAAGAATGGAGATTACGATTTCATCGCCTTCTTGGATATTTTCCATGCCGTAAGTGTAGGCGATGAGGTTTAAGGATTCAGTAGTATTTCTAGTGAAGATAATCTCACAATCTTCGTTAGCATTGATGAATTGTGCTACACTGTGGCGAGCTTGTTCGTATTCACTTGTAGCAGTAGCACTCAATTTATAGAGACCACGAAGGGGATTTGCATTTTGAGATTTGTAATAATTTTCTAGGGATTTTATCACACTTAGTGGTTTTTGCGTAGTAGCAGCACTATCTAAATAAACGACAGGGTTTGCTTCATCATTTAATATAGGGAAATCTTGGCGAAAATTAGTTTTCATGATAGAAAGCCTCCTGTTGATAAGTGGAAATATAAGCGTGAAGTTCTTCAGGTAAATTTGTTGTGATTAATTGAAGTTTGGAGTCAATTTGCATTTGGTGAATTTGTCTTTCATTTAAGCCACGAGTTTGCAGATAAAATAATTGCTCTTTATCCATTTCACCGATAGAAGCGGAGTGATTGCCTTCGATATCATCTTCACCGCAGAGAATTAGAGGAATTGATTTATTGTGGATATCTTCATCAAGTAATAATACATTTTCTGCTTCTGTACCTATAGAACCTTTGCAACCTTGTTTAAAATCTAAAGTTGCACGATGTGTTTTTTGAGCGTTATGCATTAAGATACCATTTGTCATTAAATTAGTTTTGGTCTTTTGACCTTGAATATTGACAATATAGTTCATATCGAGCATTTGATTTTTAGTAGTTAAATAATCTGTTTGGAAATCTAGTTGTGCATTATTTTGTAATAAATCAATATTTGCACCTAGATAATTTTTATTTGCACCTAAAGCAATTTGTTGAATGGATATACGAGCATTTTCTTGGGCAAGTGTGCCAATATCATCGAAATTAAAATAGTCTTTGCCGAGTGTTTGGAGTTGAATTATTTTAACTTGAGCATTTTTTTCAGCGAAAATCTTTGTACTGCTCGCATGAAAACCTTGATTATGATAAGGAGAATTGTAAACGATAATTATAGTAGCTTGGCTATTTTCTTGAGCGTAAATATAATTATCATCAATTAAATCAAGATTATCGGTTAAATCATAAATAAAGATTAAAGGTTTTTGGGTAATTGTATTTGCCTTGATAGTGAAATAGTTTTTGTTACTAGCGTTATTTACTACAAAATTATCAGCATCTGAGCCGATACCAGTAGTGATGTGAGAAAAGTTGGCAAAAGTTATATCTTTTTGTGAAGATAGAAAAATATTTTCCGTGGAATTGATGATTTGAGGTTTGAGGGGAGTTAATTTATCTATATTATCATAAGATATAGTTGTATCATTTAGTTTTAACCAACGCCATGTTGGCATTGGTAAACTATTTGCATGTTCAATTTTTATATTCATAGTCATATCTCCTTTTAGCCAATGGCGCCTTCCATTTCTAATTGAATTAAATGATTCATTTCTACAGCATATTCTACTGGTAATTCTTTGGATATTGGATTAGCAAATCCATTTACAATCATAGCACGAGCAGCGGCTTCACTTAGACCTCTACTCATGAGATAAAATACAGCTTGATCACTAATGCGACCGATTTTGGCTTCGTGTCCGACACTGGCTTTATTTGTACGCACGTCCATTGCTGGAATTGTATCTGAACGAGAAATATTATCGAGCATTAAAGATTGGCAAGAAACGAGGGCTTTACTGTGCTGGGCTTGTTTGGCTACAACGACAGAACTTCTAAATGTGCTAGCACCACCATCTTTAGAAATGGATTTTGTGTTGATTAAAGAAGATGTATGAGGGGCGTTATGCACCATCTTAGCTCCTGTATCGAGGTTTTGTCCTTTACCTGCAAATGTAATTCCTGTAAATTCTGCTTTGGCATTTTCACCTGCAAGAATTGTCATTGGATAAAGGTAAGAGATATGAGAGCCGAATGAGCCAGAAATCCATTCCATAGTAGCATTTTTGCCTACTTTTGCTCTTTTTGTATTGAGATTATACATATTTTTTGACCAGTTTTCGATTGTGGAGTAACGCAATTTTGCATCATCAGCGACGAATAATTCTACACAGCCAGCATGTAAATTAGCTACATTATATTTAGGAGCAGAACAGCCTTCGATGAAGTGAAGGTCAGCTCCTTTATCTACGATAATCAAAGTATGTTCAAATTGCCCTGCACCTGCTGCATTTAGGCGGAAATAAGATTGAAGTGGAATGTCCACTTTTACTCCAGGTGGTACATATACGAAAGAGCCACCAGACCAAACTGCACCATGTAAGGCTGCAAATTTATGATCGCGAGGTGTTACAAGTTTCATAAAATGTTCACGTATCATAGGTTCATAAGGGCCTTTGAGAGCAGTTTCGATATCTGTATAAATTACACCTAGTTTGGCAACTTCTTCTTTGAGATTGTGATAAACGACCTCAGAGTCGTATTGGGCACCGACACCAGCTAGGGATTTTTGTTCAGCTTGAGGAATACCTAATTTATCGAAAGTATCTTTGATATCTTCAGGTACATTTTTCCATGAACCTTGCATATCAGTATTTGGTTTTACATAAGTTACGATATTGTCGATATTTAAATCATCAATAGATGGTCCCCATGGCGGTACATCTAAGCTGTGGTAGATTTCTAAAGAACGCAAGCGAAATTCACGCATCCATTCAGGATCATTTTTTTTAGCAGATAATTCTTCTACGATTTCAGGCGTGAGACCTTTTTTGAGACGATAAGCATCTTTTTCTGCTTTTTTAAAATCATAACGATTTTCTACACGTTCAGCAGTTTGATTTATATATTCATTTTGTCTTTTTTCTGCTTCATTCATGATTTTATTCTCCTTGTCCAGTGATAAAAGGTTCATAGCCTTGTTCGTTGATGATTTTTATTAAAGAAGCATCTCCTGTTTTGGTGATTTTTCCATTGATTAAGATATGAACATAATCAATATGGAGATATTCAAGGATTTTGCTATTGTGAGTGATGATTAATAAAGATTTTTGGTCATCTTGTTGGAATGTCTGTATACCGCGAGAAACAGTTTTTACAGCGTCAACATCAAGACCGGAGTCTGTTTCATCTAGGATAGCTAATTTAGGATTTAGCATTAATAATTGAAGCATTTCAATTTTTTTGCGTTCGCCACCAGAAAATCCTACATTTAATTCACGATTAATCCATTGTTCATTGATGCCTAGTGTCTTAGTAACAGTTTTTAATTTATCGCGAAAAGCTTTTAGGCGGATTTTTTCTTTTGTTTCCATAGCAGTACGGATAAATTGAGAGATAGAAACACCAGGGATTTCTATAGGGCTTTGGAAAGATAAGAATAATCCTTTTTGAGCACGTTCATCAGTTCTAGCAGAAGTAATATCTTCATTTTCGAAAAATATACTTCCACGGTCTACTTTATATTGAGAGTTACCCATAATGACATTGCCTAATGTAGATTTTCCTGCACCATTAGGGCCCATAACCGGATTTCTCCCCTGACAACTTCAACCTTTGCAAAGCCTACATTCTTATCC
>OHAN01002007.1_pt1 | contig 14869 bp, 10 predicted proteins | sample 1577121 | NCBI WGS metagenome assembly OHAN01 (sample SAMEA3541554, study PRJEB24748) | human gut metagenome | biome: human gut; feature: human-associated habitat; material: faeces | place: China | collected 2012 | reverse complement strand
TCACCACGCTCATGGTGGTGTTGAGCTCTGCGTTGACGATGTGCAGCGCAATGAAGCCGCCCTCGTCGTCCGAAAGGTCTGCATGGCAGCGCTGGCGGATGGTGGCAAGGCACTCCATACCAAGGCGATACTCTTCCGGGTAAAATTCCCGAATGGGAGCCATCAGCGGGTTGGAAAAGCGAATCCCCTGCTTGCTGCGCTGGATGGCAAAGCTGATGTGGTCGGCCAGCGTGATGAGCAGGCTCTCGTTCAGCGGGTAGTTCACCCGGCTGCGGATCATTGCCACCAGCTCATCGGTGAGCAGCAGACGCTCATACGGGATCTGTTCCAGAAGTTCCACCAACTTCTGCTGCACGGCAGGGCTGGTCATGCGGTAGCTGCGCTCCACGGTTTCGGCCTCGATTTTATAGCCCGGCTTAACACCAAAGCCCAGACCGCGTCCGGTGACGATCAGCTCACAGCCCGTGGGGTCCACCACGCGCAGAATGTTGTTGTTGATCGGTTTTTTGACGGTATATTGCATTGTTTCTCATCCTCAGGTTGGAAAAGGCAATAAAAAAAGACCACTCTTGACACAGCAAACATACCGAAGGCTGAAACACGCTTTCGGCTTGTGCTATGCAGAGTTGGTCTAGCCCGCCAAACGGTAACAATCCAACGACGCTGCTCACGTACATTTTTCTTTTTTGTAAGGCACAAACAAATCAGGCACTTGAATAGCGACTTATTCTGTGCATGATTACAATACCATATTCCTTGTGGAGTGTCAAGACAAGAACGGCTCTCTTTTTCACTTTGTTAGCTTTGCACAAATTCAGTCGATAATTTACAGCAGATTGACAAGTAAAAAGATTTCTTCTATTTGTGCTTTTTATGAGTTGTTGTTGTCAAACGAGATTATTGCGGAGAAAGCAGTGCTCCATCTTATAACCCATCACAAGCAGGGCACACTCTAAAGATTTATTGTACCGAATCGTGCGGTTCATGGTAGCGACAAGCTATTCTAAAAAATCCACCAATCTTCTAGTGTTGAACCCCTTCGGCACAAAAAACTAAAGATTGAATGATTTGCAGCGCTCAAAAACAGAGTGCTGCTTTTCTTTTTGTGCAATGAAAAAGCCGCCATGCATAATGCACAGCGACCTTTTCTGAGGAAAAACGCTAATGAAGAGAATGTCAGAAAATGAATTTTGTCATGGCGGTCTTTTGCTGTCCATGCTTAATCTTTTGCGGCCGGAAACAGCATTTTATTCACGAAGAAGAAGATGACCATAGATACGCCGCCGTTTAGCACGGTCGTGCCAATGTTGTAGATAAAATCAGGAACAACCAGACCTGCAACAGCGACCCACACGCAGTTGATTGAGTTGACAATGCAGGTAATGATGCAGAATGCGACCACATATCCCGCAATCTGCTTTCCCAGATTTTCTTTGCTTCGGAACACGAAATTTCGCTGAATCGGGAAGTTGATGCACTCACCAATGACCATAGCAATCATGTATGCACAGAAATACGGTAAACCACCGTGGGCTGCATCGTAGCCAAGAATATTCCACTGAAAGGTTTCTCCAAACAGCGTAACAGGAATACCCGGCCAGCCGAAATCAACAACCGGCAAACTTGCAAATGCTTTCGGCAAGAACTGCAAGAGCAGATACTTGAAAACAGTAATGAGATTCGATACGATGACAAACAGTCCGCCTTCTCGTACCCATTTTGCGGTTTCAGGGTGTTTGGCTGCAAATCGATTCCAAAACTCCATTCTGCTCCTCCATATTAAGCCTGCACAGAATTCTGCTCTTTCCAACGCTTAACATTCTTGCGGCGGCGGACAAAGTAGAACACGCACAGTGCGATGAGGCCAGCATCGACAACCGCAACCGTGATATACAGCCAGTACGGAACCGGGATAGTGCTGACTTCCTGACCAATGCTATTAGCAGAGGTATAAAGGATATTATGCGTAGCAGTGCGAAGGACCTGATGACCGGCAGGAGAATTGGTGACTGCCTCACTCGGAGCCTGAATATTCATCAAAGACAGAATCAAGTCATTGCCTGCTGCGATTGCACGGTCAATGTTGATATAGGACAGCTGAAGGATGCAGTCGGTAATGACAGTGCCACGGAAGCCCCATTCGTTGCGCAGGACAGTAGTGAGCAAATCAGCATTTTCAGCAGCACAGATTTCACCGATACGGTTGAAGGAGGACATGATTCCGCGTGTGCCGCCTTCCTTAACGGCAATCTCAAAGGGCTTGATATAGATTTCACGCATTGCCTGCTCATTCACCCAAGTCAGTAGACCACCGGAATCGCGGTTGCTCTCCTGGTCATTGACAGCAAAGTGCTTGCAGTAGGTCGTAACACCCTGAGACTGGATACCCTGCGTTTCAGCAGCAGCCATTTTACCGGAGTGCAGACCATCCTCAGAATAATACTCGTAGTTACGGCCGCTGAACGGGCTGCGATGAATGTTCATAGCCGGGGCATACAGAGCAGCGATTTTCATAGCTACCGCTTCTTGCGCGAAGGTTTCGCCCATATCGTATGCCAGCTCAGTATTCCAGCTGCATGCCAGAACGGACTGTGCGCAGAATTGATTGCCGGTAGAGCCTGCCATAATGTTGTTGACACCGTTGGGACCGTCAACTTCAGTATAGCCCAGTTTGCCTACAGACGGAACTTCCTGTGTTGCCCAGCCGCCGTTGGAAACCAGATTAACCATCTCACTGACCGGAATCTGCTCCAGGAAATCATTCCATTTCGGGTCATCATAAGCAAGACCCTTCATATCTTCAATCTTCAGGTCATGATTTACAACGGCAATGTCTTCGGCTGTGTCAACAAGACCGTTGGATTTATTGTTGATTGCGTCCAGAGCGGCAGCACCGGCTTCACGGCTCGCAGCGGCTCGCTCTTTGGGGAAAGTTCCCTCCCAATCGGCACGGCTCACATAGCTTGTGCATTCGCCAAAAGAAGCATAGTCAAACTGATTGGTTGCTGCGACACCGTCAGTAGAGCGGGCACCATCGTTAGAGTCGTTGTAGATTCTATCCTTGTCGATGGTAAGAGTCCGAGAATCAATGACCGTGTGACTGTCGCTGCGCAGGCTGATAGTATATTCGCCCGCTTCGAGAACATAGGCACCGCCCTTTGCTTTCACGCCGGTATAGTCGTAAGACGCCATATCCTCAGCAGTGAAAGTCAAAGTCACAGATTCGTTCTGACCGGGTTCAATCATTCCAGTCTTGCCAAAGGCTCCGAGAACGACAGAACTCTTCTCGATTCCGCCCTCAGTATACGGTGCAGAGTAGTAGACCTCTACTACATCTTTACCGGCAACAGAGCCGTTATTCTTCACATTGACCGTCATGGTCACATTGTTGCCGTCAAACGAGAAATCAGAGATGCTTTCTTCAAAGTCCGTATAAGAAAGACCGTAGCCGAAAGGATACTGAACCGTGGCGTCGTAGTCAATGAATCCATCCTCAGCGGCTGTTTCAAAGTATCGATAGCCTACATAGATACCCTCGATATAATCGACATAATGGTAGGAGTCCGGAGCAGCACCGCCGCCGATGGGGTTGGTGTTTACCCACTCACAGTTTGTATAGTTATAAGCGCCAATGCTATAATAGCTGGGAGCGCTCTCAACCGCATAGGCGAATGTATCGGTAGTGCGACCGGAAGGATTCACTGCGCCGCTTAATACTTCACCGACAGCATTTGCACCGGTAGAACCCAGGCATCCAATCCAGAGTGCCGCATCCACGCCCTCGTCCTCGAGGAAACCGAGTTCCATGGCATTTGTGGAGTTGACCAGAACAACTACCGTGCCGAAGTTCTCCTTCAGCATATCCAGAACCTGCTGCTCAACACTCTGCAGTTCCAGGTAGTGCTTACCGGCGTCACCGCCTTTTACAACCTGCTCAATGTCCTTACCGGAAGCAACAATATGCGTTGTTGCATTCGGGTCCATATCCATGGGAAGGTCTGCACCTTCACCGCCGAGACGAGACACTACAAACACGGCCACATCCGAATAAGCCTTTGCATTTGCAATCATCTCATCAGAGTATTCATTGACAGCAGGCTCGTTAATGTCAAAGTTGTTGCCGGTGAAACCGACACCGACACGCTCAACAAAATGGTCGTTATAGAAAGAAACCAGTTCTGGATTGACCGAGAATCCAGCGTTAGTCAAGCCCTGCTCCAAGGTAATGTTATTGCTACTGTCACCGGAACCGGAACCGGAGCCGCCATAGACAGTGTCACGAGAGCCATAACCAAAGAGATTAATTTTGCTTCCGGAAGCGAGAGGCAAAGTCTGGTTCTTATTTTCCAGCATGACAATACCTTCGCTTTCGACCTTCTGCGTCATATCCGCAGAAGCCTGACGGTAAGCAGCCACCTCATCCGCATCCGGTCCCTTGTATAGGAAACTATTGATGGTTGTGTAGTATTTCGGAACAAGCACACAAAGCAGTACATTCAGTACCGCAACAATAGCACTCAGAATGCACATTATGACAAATGGCAATTTCTTCGGCTTGCGTACTTGTTTTGCAGGGGCAGTGTTTGACATTTGAATTCCTCCTTCTGATTGACCGGACTCGGTCATTTGTCTGCATTATACCTGAAACTGTAAAAAAAGGAGGTCGTATTTCCTAAGTGGTCGTTTTTTGTTCCTACTCTGCACAAAAAAGAAAATTGCCGGGGTTTCCCCGGCAATCAGGTATTGCTTATTCAGTTTCAACAGGCAGTGCCACACGAAGCAGGAACAGCCCGTCCTCCGCTTGGACGGAAACCGTACCGCCATATTTCTCCGCTGTACTCCGGATGCTCTTTAAACCAAACCCATGATAGTTCGGGTCTCCTTTTGTCGTAACGGGCAGGCCGTCAACAAAACGCAAGTCTCCCTCGTAGAAGTTCTCCACTTGAAGGATGGCAATGCCATGTCTCGAGAAGATGCTTACGGAAATCGCACGCTTGTCGTGGTCCTCAAGCTTACGAACGGCTTCCTCTGCATTGTCCAGAGCGTTTCCTATCATTGAAAACAGGTCAACCGCCTCTAAAAAACCAACTGCCTTCCCATCGGCAACACAGGTAAAGGTGATATCATTCGCAGCGCACAACAGGCTCTTTTCGGTCAGTATCGTGTCCAAAATTTCGTTTCCTGTCTCAATGATAGAGTCATATACCGATACTGAGTTTTCGATTTCTTGAAGAACTGTATTTTCCGGTGCATTACCTGTTTGTGCCACAAGCTTCTTCAACTCAGACAGCTGGCATTTCAGTGCATGGCATTTATGATTGATAAGTTTCACACTATCCGATGCTCGTTCATATTGCGCTTGATGGCGCATCCACAACTGCTTTTGAAGGGATAGCTCCTCTTGCTGAGCCAGTTTGTTTTGAAAACTCACCTGCTGCCACAATATCAGAACACAGCATATCATCGAATATATCCTGCAGCACCGATACAGGTAATTCTGGTGCTGAAAGCTGGTCTGAACAACTGAACTAAACACAATAGATATCAGTAGGACTGCTATCATTGTCGTAAAAGAATACCCGACGCTCACCGAAGCATACCCATGTTTAACCATAGGTCGTGCAATCAAGAGATATATCACGGCATATACCAATGCAAATACAGCAAAGGGAATGAAGGTGTCTACTACTATGTCTTTGAGGGAACAGTAATGATGTTCATTATAACCTGCTCCGGGCTGAATAGCATCCCACGCACAAAAAGCGACATGCTGAGTAAGGTAAGCCAATGTAGTGAAATAAGCAGCCATTTTGAGTTTTACATCAAACATCGAGTATTCTATAGAAAGCAGGATAAGAAAACTGCCTATGCTCCATACCAAAGAAGTCAAGAAGCTATTCAAAAGGATTTCTGGTGATGCGGTAATGCAAAACTCCAAAACCAAAAATCCTAAGATTGCTGCCAGTACAGCACGAATCAGCCAAAACTTTCTTTTTGGTTCTTTGTAAGCAAACATGAGTGCTGCAATCAATAACTGAACCGGTTGATGCAAAATTTTGATGATATCTTGCAGCAAATTCACTTCATATTTCCTCCCGTCACAGAATTTGCCAGGCCGCTGAGAAATGTATTTCTTCGACCGCGACTAAGGGGAAGTGTGTTTGCGCCGACAACAATAGAGTCCTTTTTTACAGCATCCACATGTCGAAGATTTACCAAGTAGCTGTTGCTGCATCTCGAAAACTGCTGGTCTTTAAGGCGGTCTTCAATTTCTTGCAAACTACCGGAAACCTCCAGGGTTTGATTATGCAGATGCAGATACAGCCAATGCCCCCGCACCTCAATGTAGTAGATTGCCGAACTCTCAATTCGCTGCTTTTCTCCATTTACCGTAACAAAAAGATGATGCTTCTGCCTTTGAGAGGCTCGTTCAATGGCGCGAGGCAGTTTCATAGAAAGCTGCGCGTAGGTGATTGGCTTTAGAATAAAATCCAGTGCATCGACTTCATAACCCTTAATGGCATACTTTGCCATTCTGGTAATAAAAATCATAACGACAGTCGCATCTAGTTCTCTGATTTTCTGAGCAGCACTCATACCGTCTAGTAGCGGCATTTCAATATCCAACAGCAGAATATCCCATATAGGTTTGTAGTTCTCTGCAATATCCATGCCATCGCTAAACACCGCGATATTGCCTTCGAGTCCATGCTCATTAAGATAGCGAACAACATTATCCTTTGTCTGCTGAGCCAAATCTGCTTCGTCTTCGATAATTGCAATCTGCAGCATACCCGAAACCTCCCCATAGGATTTGCATTCTTTCTTTTCTGTCATCATTCTACCAAGTGCGACAAACAATGTCAAAAAGATTTTCTAGAGCACTTATGCAGTTTTTCAGTCAAAGCAAAAGGAGCGTCCGCCAAAGCAGACGCTCCTCTTTGTGTTTTCTTGTGCTTTTTGTGGGCTTGCAGCTTACTTGCCGCTGCTGTTCAGGCTCGGGATAGGCTCAGTCTTCGTTTCCTGACAAACCGTGCAGGTGTAGGTCTTGACGCCTTCTTTTTCAGCCGTGGGCTCAGTAGTCACGACACCGTTATCCCAAGTGTGGCCTTTCTTGGGCGTGAAATCGAAAGTGCTGCTCACATCACCGCAGACTTTGCAGTATATTTCGGTGCGACCCTCTTCCTTACAAGTGGGCTCGATAACACGCTTCGCGGCACGATGACCGGTGGAGTGTACAATGTTGTCCTTGTAAGAGAAGCTGTCATCCTGATTGCACTTGTGCATCGTGTAGCCGTCTTCGGTACAAGTCGGCGGAACAACGGTAACGGTGAAGGTGTACTTGGTGGGCAGGACCTTTTCAGTCTTGGTCGCATTACAGTTCTTGCAATGCAGGGTCTTTTCACCGTACTCGTCATAAGTAGGCGGGGTAGTGATGACACCCTCGTCCCAGATGTGACCAGTACCACCGTAGTCGTAGGTCATGGTATGGGAAGCATCGCGCTTGCAGTGCATCCGCATGGTGCCCTTCTCGGTGCAGGTGGCCTTTTTCAGGCATTCGGTGTGCTCTGTGTCCCAATCATGGTAGCCGATAGCGGGCACAGGCATCAACACTCTTTCGTTGCACCCCTCGTAGCTGCAGTACATCCAACGCTTGCCTTCAGTTTCGCAATAAGGTCCCTCGATGATTTCGCCAAGGCGCGTGTAATCGTGGTTATGCACCTTAGCAATATCTTCGGTCTTTATTGCTTGGCAAACATTGCAGGTGTAGGTCTTGATGCCAGTTTCGGTGGCTGTAGGCTCCTTGGTGATGACGCCCTCATCCCACTGATGCTTGCCGGTGGCAGGAAGGTCACTCACATGCTGCTTATCGTTGCAGCGCTCACAGACATTGTCTACGCTGCCAGGAGTGCCACAGGTAGCGGGAGTAGTGACTTCTTTGTACTGATGGCCCAGCGCAGGAACAGGCGTATCCTTGTACGTCTTTGCGGGATTCTCATTGCAGGTATGCAGCGTATAACCGTCCTCAGTGCAGGTAGGAGCAACGACAGTTTCCGTGAAGGTATAGCCCAAAGCAGGAATTACTTCTTTATGCACATGGGTGTTGTCATTCTGGCAGGTATAGGTGCGCTCGCCATCTTCTTCGTAAGTTGCTTCCTTGGTAACAACACCATCGTCCCAAGCATGTCCCGTCGCAGGAACAACTTCCGTATAGGTATGGGTTGCATCGTTCAGGCAGGTGAAAGTCTTGACGCCGTCCTCAGTGCAGGTAGGAGCCTTGGTGACAGTGCCATCATTCCACTTGTGCCCCAGAGCCGCGATTTCTTCGGTCTTGGTCTCTGTGCAGCCGGTATTCTGGCACTTGAAGGTCTTTACACCGGGAGCCTCACAGGTAGCGGCCTTAGTGACAGTGCCGTCATCCCACTTATGACCCAGTGCTTGGATTTCCTCGGTCTTAGTCTCATTGCAGCCATTACGGGTGCAGGTATAGGTCTTAACACCAGCGTTCGTGCAGGTCGCTGCCGTTGTGACTGTACCAGCGTCCCAAGCATGGCCCAGTGCATTCGTATAATCGCGTTTTTCGGTCAGAGCGGAATCCTGGTCGCAAATGTAAACGGTGTACCCCTGCTCGGTGCAGGTAGGCGCTACCGTATTGCCCTTATGCCAGGTCTTCTCGACCATCGGAATATCTTCCGTGTATGTAGTGCCGCAGGAGGTGCAGGTAAAGGTCTTGATACCCTTCTCATAGATGGTAGCAGGCTTTGTGACCTTACCGGCATCGTAGGCGTGCGGCAGCTTTGCCTTGTAATCGCCCTTATAGGTAAGACCGGGGACTTCATTGCACTCATAGATGGTATAACCCTCAGCGGTGCAGGTCGGAGCAACAACGCTCTTGATATGATAGGTCTTGTTGAGAGACGGGATTTCCTCGGTGCGCGTCTCATCGCATTCCTTGCACTTGAAGGTCTTGATACCGGTCTCGGTATAAGTAGCAGCCTTCGTGACTGTACCGCCATCCCAGCTGTGTCCCTTTGCCGGAACAAAGCGGTCATTGTAGTTCATGCCGCCCCACTCATGGCAGATATGCTCATCGTAGCCTTGCGTGGTGCAGGTCGCCTCATGACGGCGAACCGTGAAGGTGTATTTTACCTGAGGCTTTACGGTAGGAGCCGGAGTAGCTGCCGGAGCAGGTGCCGGTGTTTTTGTCGCTGCCGGTTTGGTAGTCCCGCCGGAAGTCGAAGTGCCGGTACTCGGCTTCTCCGTCTTAGTCGGCTCGCTGGTGGTGCTGTCCTTCTTATCAGTGTTCTCAGCGGGCGTGGCGGTCGGTGCAGGCGTAGCCGTCGGTGCAGGTGTGGCAGTTACTTCCGGTGTTTCCGGAACCGCAGCCTGACTTTGGCTCGTGGTCACATCCGAACTCGTCGTATCGTTGGTGTTTTTTCTTTTCTTGCAGCCGGTCAAAGAAACCGCAACCGTAGCAGCTAAAGCTACAGCAACGATTCTTTTCGCTGTACTAACTCTCCTTTTCATAATAGACCTCCTTCCCTTTAGGGGGTAGCTTCTTAACTATATTATATCAAAGAAAACATCGCGTTTACATTTATTTTTATAGATTTTACAACTCCTCTATCAAGTTCTACCGTTTGCATAAATGCAACATCCTGTAACTGTGCATAGTATCCAGTACATATGGCTAACTCTTAGTCTTTGCCACTAGCCATTGATTTTCGCCATTTGCTAAAAACTTCCGTCATGTTGCATATTGACTACTTTCCGAGAAAAGAGTACGCTATTCTGAATCGAAGGAAGGGATTATTATGGAAGTCAGTATATTGCTCATGCAGCAGATAGCCCAGCTGTTTATCGTTCTTCTGATGGGCTATGTAGTCGTTAAAGCAGGGCTTCTGAAAGCCTCAGACAGCAAGGTTTTATCCGTGGTTTTCGTGTATCTGGTCATGCCGTGCGTTGTTCTCAACGCATTTCAAATCGATGATACGCCGCAGATCCGCACAGGACTCTTGTACTCGATGGGCATAGCGGTCGGAATGCATGTCGTGTTTCTGGTCCTCAATGCTATCTTTAAAAGGCCACTTAAATTGGATGTCGTGGAGCAGGTCAACATCATATACAGCAATGCGGCTGCGCTCGTCATCCCTCTGGTTCAGGCTTTGCTCGGCGAGGAATATGTCGTGTATTCCTGCGCTTTCGTCATTGTTCAGCTGATTCTTCTCTGGACGCACGCAAGTGCCTGCCTGCAAGAAGGCGCAAAACTCGAATGGAAGAAGATTCTGACCAATGTCAACCTGATTGCGATTGTCGCCGGTGCGCTCTTGTACCTTCTGCATATCTCGCTGCCCTCGCCTATTGTGAGTACGCTCAGCAGCGTAGGTGCTATGATAGGGCCTATGGGTATGCTGCTGGCCGGTATGGCGATTGCGGAAGTACCGTTAAAGAAAGTCTTCTGCACACCGCGCAACTATCTTCCCGTTGCACTTCGTCTGATTGTAGTTCCTATCATTATTCTGCTGCTACTTCGCGTGTTCCACGCATCTGACTGGATTGCAGATGGTAAAGCAATTTTAATGACAGTCTATCTATCGGCTATTACGCCGTCTTGTGCGACAGTCACCTCAATGGCGCAACTCTACAATCGTGATGCGGCGCACTCAAGTGCATTGTATGTTCTGAGTACGCTGCTTTCCATCATGACGATGCCTCTGATGATTGGACTGTTCGATATGCTGGTGTGATATACCTTTTATAAGTACAGATTAAGAAAGAGAAAAGCGCCCACCTTTCACGGTGAGCGCTTTTTCATTTTGTGGAGTATTACTGGATACCCAGAGTGACTTTCAAATTGTCATTGAAAGAATCTGCGATGGCGTGAACATTTCTATACTGGCCGGTGTATCTCTTACATTGCTCGTGGGTGATGATGGGTGTGTCATATACGATATGGTCTATACGAACATCCACGGTCAATTTGTTGTTGCAGTATTCTGCGGGACGATTTTCGAGAATATACGGACCATAAATGACCGTGCCGTAGGCATACACACCACTCTCATGCGCGGGGTCCTGTTTGCCGACATGCAGAATTACGATGTCCCCAAGCTGCATATCACGAGAGGCAAGAAAACACTCTACATGGCCGGAGCCTTTTACATTATCGAACAGGTTCCACTGACGGAGATTCACGGGTTCTAAATAGATGCGCAATACGCACAAAAATAATAGCACCGCTCTTCATCGTCCCAGACAGAATGATCTTCATCCAGGAACTCCGAATATCCATCTACATCTAACGTAGCAGTAATTTGGAGCAAAACGCAATCTGCTTCCACATCGAGAGGAATAACATCTTCTTTAATACTCGAAACCTTTATATCTTTTATTTCCACCTCCGCTGTCGAATCAATTGCATCAATGCAAAACGCCTCACAAAGCGCCGCATTTTTAATTTCACTGCAGATTTCTTTATTCATCTTCGAAAGAAGCATTTGGAAAAGTTCAGCCTTATCGTCCAATTGCTCCCAAAGAAGAACCATAGCAGCTTCCAAGTCACTTATAACGATAACTTGCTTGTTTCCTTCTAATGTATTTTTCCAATCCGAATCGTCACTTATTACAAGAATTGTCTCGTCTGGATTGTTTTCACAATACTTTTTTAGGCCTTTCAATATAAATGCATCTGGAAATTCATGTTTCTTTTCTCCCTCTGCGCGAAATGGAGGGCGGACATTAAAATAATCATCAAAAACATCATTAACATTTGCATCCGGAATAACAGTTGCGTATTCGTAAAAGGCTTCAAAGCAAGTTGTCAGTCGCTTCTCCATATTCAATGCTTCCAGCTTTTGATTAAGTTCTTCTGCTGAAGTTCCAATCATCTGAAGCTGCTTATTATACTTTCTTAGCGCCGATTGAAAATTATTGATTCGGGAAATTAACTCAGACTGGCCAATATGCTTCTTTATTTCTCTCATGAGAATTGGATGAGAAAGCAGTTTAATATTATTTGCTCTTAGTAATTGCAGAAGCATCGGAATAATTGAATTCGTAATCCCCTCAAAATCACATTGCTTTTTATGGTATACAGAGGTATCAACCAAAACAGCATCTATTCTATCGTTCATTTTATTTCCTCCTCCGCATAAAATGTCAGGTTTTCAAATTACAATCACGAAATGTTTTCCTATAAACACAAACAATAATATATCTTCAAATCACACTCTACCGTAATTATATCTTCGATAGCGAAGCAAATCAACCACATATTCCATTTAAAACAAAATTATTCAATCTGTTTAATAATAAACATTCCCTGGAACCACTGCACCATTTGCTCACTACAAAAATATTTATATTTTTCCCGTCCCATTCCCACACTCCGACGCTATCCATTGTAATTGAGAGGAGATATACCTCCTCTCACCACAACTGAATAGCGTCCTCTGCCGTACCGCTTTTGGGGAAGCAGCGCCATGATCCGGATCATCCCGGGGAGCGTGCCAAGAAAGCGTGACAACATGCTGCAAGGCCGGCCCAAAGGCTGCCTTGCAGGGCACAGCGCCGGGAAGGGTTGCCTGTCTGGAATTTGCAGGGGGAGAAAAACGCAAAACCAATATAGCAGCAGATTATGCCGTGAAGGCGCTCGCTTTCACGGCATTGCTGTGCCGCCATATTGGTTCCATTCGTACATTTTTGAAATCGTAACGATTGTAGTATACTGGTTTTGCGGACGAGGAAAACTCCCTGTCCCGCCAGTCAATCCTTGGAGGTGCAGTCTTATGCCACAACGCTTTGGGAGGCCCTTCTTATGACCGCCAGCTTGCGCGTAAAAAACGACAAATACTATGTCGTGCTCACGCATACGACAGATGGCAAAAAAATCAGACCTGGGTCTCCACAGGTCTGTCAGTAACAGGAAACGAGGGCAAAGCCAGGCAACTCATGCTTGACATGCTCTGCGAAAAGCCTGAGCAGGCTGCCCCGCCCGATATGCTTTTCAGTGACGCCGTGCGCCGCTGGCTGGAGGATGTCCGGCATCGTGTGGATGAGGTCACCTACCAAGGCTACGAGGTACAGGCCCGGGCACACATCCTTCCCTACTTCGATGACCTGCAAATCCGGCTGTGCGATGTTGACGGCGAGACGCTGCAGACCTACATCAACGTAAAGGCTAAATTCGGGCGCTCTGACGGCCACGGCGGCCTATCCGCGGTTAGCTTGCGTCAGCACAAGAACGTGCTCAATCAGACGCTCAAATTGGCGCAGAGAGACGGTCTGATCCAGACAAATCCCGCCGATCTGGTCGTCATGCCCCACGCAGCACAGTTTACCGGTACGTTCTACACGGAAGCACAGATGCGCGATCTGTTGACCGCCGTCAAAAACGAGCGCCTCTATCCCATCATCTATGTCACCGCGCTGTACGGCCTGCGCCGCAGCGAGGTACTGGGCCTGAAATGGGACAGCATCAACTTTGCGATGCAAACGCTGACCATACGGCACACCGTGGCCCGGGTCACGAAGGTCGTGGAGAAGAACAAGACCAAAAACGCATCCAGCTTCCGCAGCTTTCCCCTGACAGACGATGCGGTAAGGCTGTTCAAAATTCTGTTACAGCAGGAGCAATACTACCGCAACCATTATGGCAAGGACTACATAGACAACGACTACGTGTTCACCTGGGAGGACGGGCACCCCTACTCCCCCGACTATGTGAGCCATACCTTCCACAAGCTGCTGAAGAAGTACGACCTGCCCCACATCCGGTTTCACGATTTACGCCACACCTGCGCCAGCATGCTGCTGTCGGAGGGCTACGGCCTGAAGGACGTGCAGGAGTGGCTGGGCCACTCGGACATCAAGATGACCGCGAACATCTACGGCCATCTGGACATACGCCGCAAGCGTTCCATCGCCAACGGTTTGGAGCAAGCGCTGCCGCGTTTGAAGCCGTAAAAAAACAAAAAAGCGCCAAATCCTTTCGGATTTGACGCTCCTGCTGACCTTGACAGCCATCTTTGGTCCGAGTGGCGAGAGTCGAACTCACGGCCTCTTGAACCCCATTCAAGCGCGCTACCAAACTGCGCTACACCCGGTCAACCAGGCTGTCTCGAATCAGCTTTATTATTATAGCGGATATGAAGGAGAATGTCAACAGGGTTTTGCAAAAAATATAATTTTTGCATTTTTCCGCGCAAAGTGCTGCATAAATCCGACGGCGGATGCTTGACTTTCCCGCGCAGTTGCGCTATACTTAATATCCTACCACAATAGCAAAGGAGGTGTGCCCCATGGCAGAGGACAAGTGTGGAAAAAAAATGATTGCCGTCAACCGTGAGGTGCGCCACGAATACTTTGTCATCGAGGCACTGGAAACAGGCATCGAGCTGGTAGGCACCGAGGTCAAGAGCCTGCGCGCCGGAGGGGTCAACCTGAAGGATTCCTGGGCAGACATCGATGACGGCGAGCTGATCGCCAAGGGCATCCACATCAGCCCCTATGAGCAGGGCAACATCTTCAACAAGGACCCGCGCCGTCCGCGGCGTTTGCTGGCACACAAGGCGGAGATCCGCCGTCTGGGGCAGCAGATCAAGCTGCAGGGCTACACGCTGGTGCCGCTCTCTCTTTACTTTAAAAAGGGGCGCGTCAAGCTGGAGTTGGGCCTGTGCAAGGGCAAAAAGCTGTATGACAAGCGTGCGTCTGCTGCGGCGCGCGACGCCAAGCGCGACATTGACCGCGCACTCAAAACGCAGCGATAAGTTGTTTCTACTTCACTTTCCCGGTGGGCTTGCCTGCCGAATATACGGGGCTGTAATGGTTTCGACGGGGAGAGAGAGGCGTGAGCAGCGGGCCGTGGCGG
>OHAN01002001.1_pt1 | contig 14916 bp, 16 predicted proteins | sample 1577121 | NCBI WGS metagenome assembly OHAN01 (sample SAMEA3541554, study PRJEB24748) | human gut metagenome | biome: human gut; feature: human-associated habitat; material: faeces | place: China | collected 2012 | reverse complement strand
CAGCTCCATCACTTATCATAGAATGTCTATTTACAGACTTTATTTCACAGACTCGAAATTTCGTCTATAGCATTTGAAATGGAAGAAATGGAAAAAAGTGTTTCTAAATCAATAGAAGAAATTGATAGAGTAAATAATGTAGGAGGCAGTGGGACTGCGACTTTCATAAAAAAGGAGGCTAAAAAGGTGGCTAAAGCTATTTCTAATTTTTCCAACGGATTAGATAATCATAATGTTTCTATAGATGAAATATGGAAGAAAATTGAAAATAATACGTTGGGACTGCTGGAAAATAAATTTGCTTTAGTAGAATCAAATAGGGAAGGAGTAATAGATTATTTAAAATCAATGGTTAGTATGAAAGAACAAATTGAGGAAAGTAATAATTCAGTAAAGCTTTTACAAAAGTCAATGAAAAATAATAAAGGTATTGAACGTTCAATGAATCAGTCAATAGATAGTGTTGAAGGTAATTTGAAAAAATATTTAAGTGTGACTGAAAATATATGCACATCAATAGACGTAATATTAGAAAAAAGTGAAATCTTTATTGGTGATATCAGTTCTATGGTTGATTGATAATGAAGGTTGGTCATTTTGATGGAAATCACGATTGATTATTCAGAACACTATGTTAGTCGTCAAATAGTCGTCATTTTTCTCTGCAAATAGAAATAATGACAGCACATACAACCAAAACAAGCAGGAAATACAACGAAAACTAAATAGAAAACACTAAGCAATGGTGAGATAATTTCGTGAAGGTGGTAGAACAGTAGGTTCAGGTAAGGTTGCTACAATTATCGAATAATTTTCGTGACACTACGAGAACAATAAATAAGTAAAATAAGTCCGTTTGAATGCTTGCATTCAGGCGGACTTTCTTTTGCTTATTTACGGGACGACAGTCCCGACCGAGATGAAGCGTGAGCGTAATCGAGGTGTTCTCGGAGTAGAGCGCAAGCTCACTATAAATAAAGAAAAACACGGTCGTGTTTACACGAAACCGTGGTTTTTCTTTGTTTATAGGGCTCGCAGGCATTCCACGAATGACGCGAGCTTATTGATTACAGAGTAATCAATAAGATATGCTTGTGCAAAAATATAGGCATTCCCGAAATTTTCGGGGATGCCTTTTTTTCGTTCTTACAAGATGAATTTCAGAAAAGTGTCGTCATAAGTGTCGCCAAAATTCATCTAAAAGTAAGAAAGGGGACTTGTTGCAATCGGGTAGGAGGTAGATAATTATTTTATCTACCGACCTCCCACACCACCGTACGTACCGTTCGGTATACGGCGGTTCTTTATTTTTCACATATTTTCAAATAGAACTCTGTGAATGTAGGATATCCCAATTCACGGAGTTTCTTATTGTTAAAAGCAGTTTGAAGCACAAAATATCCACTACAATACCAGTTTCCATTTCGCATATTGGCACATATCCATGCCTTTTCTTCCTCTACTCCTAACTTCTTGAGTTCTTTGAACTTTGTTTTGACTTTCTTCCATTGTTTCCAATATATTGCCCTTATTCTGTGGCGTAACCATTCATCATTACTCCGCAACAGACTTTTCATATCTGCCTTTCCAAAGTAGTTTACCCATCCTCTGATAAACTGTGTAAGTTTCAATGCCCGGTATTCATTTCCCCATCCATTACTTCTGTCAGTTAGTTCTCTGATTTTATTCTTCATCTTCTCCACTGATTTTGGATGTACTCGAAATCTGCATTTACCTTTATATCTATAAAAGCTATAGCCAAGATACTTGACTTTGCTGATATGTGCCACGCTCGTTTTGGTACGATTTACTTTAAGAAATAATTTTCCCTCAATGTATGGCACTATGTTTTCTAAGGTTCTTTCCGCACTTTTTCTGCTTTTACAGAAAATCATACAATCGTCTGCATATCTGACAAATCTGTGTCCTCTGCGTGTAAGTTCCTTATCCATTTCATTCAGCATTATGTTACTTAGTAGTGGGCTTAATGGTCCACCTTGTGGCATTCCGACCGCTGTCTTTTCAAACATTCCTCTACTGATTACTCCAGCGTTTAAATATTTGTGAATGAGCGATATTACCCGTCCATCTTTGATGGTTCTCGATAGAACTTCTATAAGTTTACTCTGACTTACTGTATCAAAGAATTTCTCCAAATCCATATCTACCACATATACATATCCATCATTAACATTTGTCTGGCATTGTTTCAGTGCATCATGTGCACCTCTGTTTGGTCGAAAACCAAAACTGTTCTCTGAAAACTGTTTCTCATAGATTGGAGAAAGCACCTGTGTAATTGCCTGTTGAAATACTCTGTCAACTACTGTTGGCACTCCCAGTTTTCTAAACTCTCCTTTTGTTTCTTTGGGTATTTCTACCCTACGGACTGGGTTTGGTTTGTATTTCCCATCTTTTATCTGTTGGATTAGTTGCTTTTGGTTGTCTCTCAGAAAGCCTAGAAGTTCATCCACGTTCATTCCGTCAACTCCTCCTGCTCCTTTGTTTGATTTCACTTTCTTATAAGCCTTGTTAAGGTTATCTTTATGTAATATCTGTTCCATTAGATTGTCCGTTTGAAAATCTGTGATGATGTCGTTGTTTTCAGCAATCCTCTGATGGGCGGACACTTCTGCATACTCTTTCTGTTCCGCTGATACCATTTGCAGATAGTCCTCTATATGAAGTTGTCTGTCCTTAAATCCATCTTTGGTTACATTCATTTACTCACATCTCCTAAAGTTCAGTCCTTCCCACTATGTTTGCAACCACAGTGATACTATGACCTCTGCTGACTTCTCGTCATTCGTTGTTACTACAAGTTTCATACTCCGTTTCCACCTGCTGACGAGACCTCCCTTGGTACCACACGTCTCTTTCTCTCCATGTATCTGCCACATTTACTATAGCTAATTCCGAGTAGTTATTGGACTTTGACTTGTGTTGCAGCCTTATCCTTAACTATAGCCTGATGTGATTTCTGTTCGTCAGACCAGAGATTTGCCTCCACCTTCCTTCAGATTCCACCTCACAATGGACACCCTTGGTCTTGGCTGTATCCTTCCCACTACTAGGGCGGATTGGGGACTTTCACCCGTTAGAAACGTGCGCCGCAAGGCGCACAACAAAAAAGAACTCCGAATTTACTCGGAGTTCATACTTACCATCTTGTAATTTTCTTTACATCTGCAGCTCTTTTTGAATCTTTTTTGATTTGAAGTTGAGCTTCAATAAAACTATCTACATCACGTCTGCCTTCATCAGTTAGCTGATAATAATTAGTTAAATGTTCATCTAATTTAGGAATACTTTGTTTTCTAAACAACAATGACTAAGCATATTAAAAAAAAGTTTGATAGATTGCAGAGATAAAGAAAACGATGTTATACTATAAAAATAAAATCAAATACTTCTAGGTAGATAGTCTGTTGCTAAAATGAATTAAAAGGAGGAAGAATGATGGAAAAAAATAAGTATATAATCACAAGAAAGGACAAAATAAATAAAGTCTTAGAATTTTTTAAAACTTATACAGCGCAAATTGCATTGATAACACCAATTATAGGATTAGTTTTTAACAGTATAATGAACACTTATCTATACATAATGGATTATGGATTTTACAAATATTACAATATAGATAAAGAGAATATAATAATAACTGGTACATATAACATATATTATTGTATCATAATGGGGATTATGGTAATCTTTTATTTCTGTTATTCGACTCTTGCGGTTAGAAGAAGTATTAAGGGAAAAAAGATTGTGACTATTTTTTTGTGGTGGTTGATTTTCCCTTTTATTATAAACATTGTGATATCTATAGTAATTTTTAATGAATTAGATGTGTATGTGCTGGTCAGTGGACTTGTTTTATTACCATTTCAATGGATACTGATATTTTCTATCGGATACTGTTATGCATGGCCAATTCATCGGGATATTGTACCTTTAAAAATAAAAAAAGAAAAACGAAAAAAGAATTTATCAAAAAGGTGGGGAGAAAAAGACTATAAAATATTAGGATTATTACTAATAATGGTATCTTTGATTTTTGGGGGAATACTTGCTTATAAAATGAATTTTAAAGAAGCAGAAAAAAAGAGAATATATGGAATTGTAAATATAGAACATAATGAATATGCCCTTATAAGATCAAGTGATGATAAAATTATATTACAGGAATGCAAAAAAGAAAAAGAAAAACTAACTATATATACAGATACTTATTTGAGCTTGAAAAAAGAGGGAATATTGGTAAAGTATTATAAATTTACAGATGTGGATAGACAAAATAGTGATTGACAGTACTATTTCACATAGATATTTAGGTGATATATTTATATTCTGCAAGATTTCAAAGTTTGTGTCAAAATAATAGTTGCTATTTATTTTTGAATTGCATACAATAAAGACAGATAGATAAGCATTTTCAGTCATACAAGAAAGGATGGTTATATGGCAGTAGCAGCAAAAAAAAATTATGATATTGCATTGAAGGAACAACAGAAAGAAGTTAGAAATATGGTTCTTGCAGGTTTGGAAAATATTAAAGAAGGTAAGACAAAAGATTTTAACGAGGTATGCGACAGATTGGAGAAAAAATATAGAAATGCAGCAGTATAAAATCAGAATTAGCGAGTTAGCTGAACAAGATTTAGAAAACGCAGGTGATTATATTGCATTTAAACTGCTTAATCCTATTGCTGCTGAAAATATGGTAAAAGGTATTAGGGAACAAATAAATAAGTTGGAAGTTTTTCCAGCCAGTTATGAATTAGACGATGATTCTATATTAGTAGAATTAGGAGTACATAAAACATACTATAAAGAATATAAGATATTTTACACTATTGATGATAATGTGAAGGAAGTTTTTATGGTCAGAATATTGCATATGCTTGTTGATAGTAGAGCATGGTTATATCGTACATTTGGTATCCCAAGTTGACAATTGGAAATAAGTAGTAAGAAAGTGTCGTCAAACTGTCGTCATTTTCTTACGCAAGTAGAAATAATGACAACATAAACAGCAACAATACACAATGGAAACAACGAAAATAAAACAAGATATAGCAGACAATGATGAAATAATTTCGTGAAGGTGGTAGAACAGTAGGTTAAGGTAAGGTCGCTACAATTATTGAATAATTTTCGTTTTACTAAGAGAACAATAAATAAGTAAAATAAGTCCATTTGAGTGCTTGCATTCAGGCGGACTTTCTTTTGCTTATTTATGGGACGACAGTCCCGACCGAGATGAAGCGTGAGCGTAATCGAGGTGTTCTCGTGAATAGAGCGCAAGCTCACTATAAATAAAGAAAACCACGGTCGTGTTTACACGAAACCGTGGTTTTCCTTTGTTGGCTCTTTGTCAAGCATGGGGGTAACCCAAGTTTATAACCAGGTTGTGAATAACATTCATAACCTGGTATTTTTAAATCGAAGTCATTAGAATCCTGTTTCTAAAATTCTCAAAATTTCTAAATCCATAAGCATTTCGCTTAATCACCTTAATCTTATTATTTGTACCTTCAGTAAATCCATTAGAATATGGACAATCAAATGCATTGAGTATGTATTTTGGGTTGTCAAAAGTGCTAGGGAGTTATCAATTATGGCAGAGCCAAATTGATAAGAAACTTACGTTTCCAATATACCCTGGGCGGACATTTGAAGAATGAGAACGTGGCGGTGTCACCGCACGTAAATACAATAAAAGAGAAGGAGTGAGATTATGGAAAGATTATCATATTCAGCCCATCTGAGCCAGAAGAACAGTGCCATTAACAGCAAGGCGAAACTGGCAGGTGTGGCAAAGCATAATTTACGAAAGTACCACTCCAATGATTATGATAAGGAGAACATAGTAATATTATGTGGTACGGATAAATTAGTGCATGATGTAAAGAAAGTATACAGGGAACAGTTCAGTGAGGTTGTGGAAGAGTATAATAAAAAGCAGACGAGAGAAGAAAGAAAAATACATGATTATTTTGAAAAGACCGCAAAGTCAAACAAGGACATGGCAGTGGAACTGATTTTCCAAATAGGAGATAAGGAGTTTTGGGACAAAAATCCCGACAAGCGAAGAAGAATGGATTTGGCGTTCAAAGAAATATTGGAACTGTTGCAAAAGTTTTCTTCAAATTTAGTTGTAGCAAATGCAGTAATTCATTATGATGAGGCAAGTCCACACATGCATGTTGTGGCAGTGCCGGTAGCAGGGGGATTTAAAAAGGGAATGTCAAAACAGGTATCAAAAAGAAAAGTATGCACAAAAGAATTTCTTGAAGAGGTCCTGCAGGGAAAGATAAGAGAATGTGTGGATAACAGAATATTCGTATGGCTGGGAGAGTTTCTTAAAAGCAAGCAAACAGGACGGAATAATGATTTGTCGGTTGTAGAGTACAAGGTAAAAAAGGAAAATGAGAAATATGAAAAGGCAGTAAAAGATGTTGAGGTTATGAATAATGAAATATTGAAAAAGACTGTTGAAAAGCAAAGAGCTGATAAAAAGCTTGAAGAAACTTACAAAGAATTAAAAGAAGCAGATGCAGTAGCACAATGGGGAATAAAGGATATTCGGGAATTTGAAAATAAAGTAATAAAAGGACTGGAAGAACATAAAGGACTGATGAGTGCAAAATCTTACAGAGAAAAGATTGTAATGCCGTTTCTTGCAGGTTTAAACAGGATATTTAAAAGAATAGTTAAAATGGCGAAAAGCTGCTTTGCAGAGTCAATAGAATTGAAGAAGAAATTGGAGCAGGCAAATGAAGACAGAGAAAGGCTGGCAGAAGTAAACGAAACTCTTAGATGGAGAGTAAAGTGTATGGATCAGGAGATTGATGAGAAAGCTGAAAGGATATGTGAGTTGGAAGAGTCAGAGTTTATGCTGGAATATTTTAGGAGATTTGTTAGGAATGAAGATTATGAAAGGATTGTAGAGATGGGGAAGGAGGAAAGAGAGAATAGTCAGGTTAAATTTTATGGAAAGTAATAAATAATTGATATAATAATTAAGAATTACTAAGGCTAAGGCTAAATACAAATGCAAAATGTTTAATATTGTTTTAAAATATGATATTATTTGAACATAGCACTTTACAGTTATTCCGTTAGCAATAAATAAGAAGGGGGAATATCCATGACATATGATGAGAAGACAAAAAAATTAAATACTTTACCATGGCAGGCATTGTTTGATATTTCAGTGAAAAAAGGTATAGAGGAAAAGGAAGTAAAAAACAAGGATAAAAGCGAAGTTATAAAGTCAATTATATTATATAATATTTTAAATGATGATGAGATAGACTCACTGGTAAATGAATATATTTATGGAGATCGAGTGACATTTACATTATGGAATTTCAAGAAAGAGTTAAAAAAATCAGATTATGAGAAAATTAAAAAAATGGAAAATGACATTTATTCAAATATTCCTGTTTCAAAATTCAGAAAGGTAAAAATAGTTAAAGTGGAAGAAGTTTCCAATAGATTAGAAATTATATATATTTACAGCAAAGAGTATGCATTTGTTAATGAATCAGGAAAAAATGATGTAATATGGGAACAGCATAGAGGATGCATATGGATCGGAACAAATAGAGATTATTTGGCAAGTATAAGCAAACATGAAAAAATGTCAAAATATATTATAAGTGAGATAGGTGAATTGTTAGAAAATACTATTACACAAATAAAACCACCAAAGGCAGCTGTAAAGAGATGTGTAAATTCTGACGTGATTAGTAGAATTGTACTTCAGGGGAGTCAAGGAGAAAAGACAACTATTTCTAGAGCAGAAGGATTTACAGAAGAACAAAGAAATGAAATGGCAAGAATAAAGGAAGATAGAGTAGACACCTCTGGAAGTTATATTGCTGATATAACCGAAGACATAAGTGCAACAATAAAATATAATGTAAATAAAGGCAGTATAGGTATATATAAACATGTTTCAGCCAGTGTATTGTTTAAGTGGACTCAAAATGCTATAGATATTATTTTTGAGGAAATTAAAAATTTAAAAGGAAAGAGGGCTGAAGAAATTTTTAAAGAAATAGGAGAGGAAATAAGATGGCCATCAGTTCCTAGTAATGAATATGAAAGTTTAAATTGGATATTAACACAGGCAATTATCGTGTTAGATGAAGAGAAAAAAGAAGTGCAAATACCAGAAAAATATAAATTTATATTGGAAAAAGATGAATATTTTATTAAGTTGCCGAAAGTGTATTGTGATAAATGTGACTCATATGAAACACCATATTGCACAAATTGTGGAAGAAAGTTAAATGTACACGCTGGAAAAATACAGACTTGTACATGTGGAGCGCCAACGCAGATCAGGTGTGTTGAGGGACATAGAGATTGTAGGGTTTTATATTGGTATATACCAACTCAAAAATTAATTTCTTGGGTTAGTAGGAATGTATCTAAAATTTACAAAGAATATCAATTGAATTATAAGGCATATATCATTGATGATATGTTATTTATTAGTAATGCAGAAGAAAAAGATATTGATACAGAAATTCTTTTCGACGATATAGAGTGTTTTAAGTTTGGTGAAGCAAAAAATTCAGATAGAATCAAGGCATATCTGGTGAATTTAAAAGAAAAATGTAATAGAACATGTAGTAAGAAAAAGATTATGGACTGTTTAGTTAGAAAGGATATGGTATGCATTCCTAGATTGTTTTATGATATTGTGGAACAATATAGACCGCAACCACATAAAGGCGGAGAATATGGAGATGTGTCGGGGGTAATTAAGGTTGGAAAAAGATTGTTTGACTTCAAAGGGATTGCCAAAAAGAATAGCGTAAGTGCAAAAAAAACAAATGAGGAGAAGATGCAATCGGTGTTGTTGTCAACTGCAAAAGAAGGTGAGGAGATAATAAGGCAGTTTGTTGAACAGGGAATGATAGATTCAAGGAGTGAGGTAATTGCTATTATAATTCCGCAGTATATAGATGCAGATTTTAAGGCAACTCTGAGGTTTTTAGCAAAAATAGCTAAAAAAAAGATTGTTTTTATTGAACTTGATCAGTTAGCACAGATAGCAGAACATAACAAAACTATTAACTGGGAAGCTATTTAAAATAAAAATGCAAAAAGATAACAATTTATGAGTTCTCATAAATTGTTGTCTTTTTTTATTGCTATTACTATACATTTATGTTAGTATAATAGAAAATATGTTCGAATGGAGAGAAACATGAGTATAAGTTATAAAAAACTTTGGAAATTGTTAATTGACAAAGATATGATGAAAAAAGAGTTAGCTGAAAAAGCGAATATAAGTTCAGCTTCCATTGCAAAACTTGGAAGAAATGAAAATGTGAATACAGATATTTTGTTAAAAATATGTACAGCATTGGAATGCGATTTTTCTGATATAATGGAAATTGTTAATGAAGATAAATAAAAGAGGTTAGACAATGGATCGTTTAACAAAAGAACAGCGTCATAGGAATATGAGTAACATAAAAAACAAAGATACAAGTATTGAGATTAAGCTAAGAAAAGCTTTATGGGAAAAAGGGTATCGATACAGGAAGAATTATAATAAGCTTCCAGGAAGGCCGGATATTGTTCTTACTAAGTATAAAATTGCAATATTTTGTGACAGCGAATTCTTTCATGGAAAGGATTGGGAAAAACTAAAGTTACAATTAAAAAAAGGGAAAAACTCAGAATTTTGGATTAATAAAATATCTAAAAACATAGAGAGAGATGATAATGTAAATAAAGAACTTTTGTTTTTAGGTTGGGGAGTGATTCGGTTTTGGGGAAATGATATTAAAAAAAATGTTAATGAATGTGTTGAAGTTATAGAGGAAACTATTTTTAAACAGAAAATTGAAGAAGAAATTGAAAGATAGAAGGAGAATATTTTGAAAAAAAAAGTGTATTTATCAGATTATGGAATCGTTGGAAAGAAAACAAAAACAAATGAAATTTTTGCAAAAATAGAAAGTAATTTTATGAAAAATCAGGATTCTCCGTCTATATATGTTAGAAAATTATGGAAAAAATATCAGGATTTGCCTGATAAACATCGTACAAATGCAATGAATGGAAAAATTTTTGAAGCTATTATTACTACATTGCTTTTAAAAGAAGGTATAGAACCAATATATACGCAAGTAAAGTTGCAATTTGTGCCAAATATAGATTATGATATTGTTGTTTTTCCAAAAAATTATGAAGGTGTAGTTGATGTGTCATCACCGATTGTTATGTCACTGAAAACATCTTTGAGAGAGAGATACAAGCAAGCTGACTTAGAAGGAATTGCATTGAAAGAGGTGTATAAGCGTGCACTATCATACCTTATCACACTTGACGAAGTAAGCGAATTGGAGAAATTTAAGAAAAAAGTGGAAGAAAAAGATATAAGAGGAATTGATATATGTTTGAATGCCACTTCAGAAGAATTTGATGAGTTGATTAAAAATATCAAAGATAATGATGTGTCTGTGCCACCACCGATTAGAGCGGTAAGAGAGGCAAAAATTATATCTAATGACGGAAAGGATGATATTGAAAATGAAATATAGAGCAATAGATTTATTTGCTGGAATTGGTGGAATAAGAAAAGGATTTGATAATGCGTTTGGAAAAAATATAGACACGGTATTTGTAAGTGAATGGGATGAATATGCCCAGAAAACATATAGAGCAAATTATAAAGATAAGTTTGAAATAGCAGGAGATATCACGAAGATTGATGAAAAAGATATACCTGAGTTTGATATATGTTTAGCAGGATTTCCGTGTCAGGCATTTTCACTTGCAGGAAAGAGAATGGGGTTTGATGATGATTACAAGGGAATGTGTAGAGGTACATTATTTCAGGATGTTGTAAGAATATGCGAATATCACAAACCAAAAGTTATTTTTTGTGAAAATGTAAAAGGTCTTACGATACACGACAGAGGAAGAACTTTTAAGGTTATAAAAAGTGCATTTGAACAGATAGGATATACTGTATATGATAAGGTTTTAAACAGTAAAGATTTTGGAGTACCACAGAACAGGGAAAGAATTTATATAGTTGCATTTAGAAAGGATATTAACCCTGAAAACTTTGAATTTCCAGTAGGAAATAAACCTGACACATGTATACGTGACATTATGGAAGAGAAGGAAGTAAGTGTTAAATATTATCTGTCTACAACATATATAGAAACTTTAAAGAGACACAAGGCGAGACATGCAGCAAAGGGAAATGGCTTTGGCTACGAAATAAGAGATTTAGATGGAAAAGCAGGAGCTATTGTTTGTGGTGGCATGGGAAGAGAAAGAAATCTCATCATAGATGATAGACTTACAAACTTTGTACCTGTTACCCATATTAAGGGTGAAGTTAACAGAGAAGGAATTCGTAAAATGACACCTAGAGAGTGGGCAAGACTGCAGGGATTCCCGGATGATTTTAAGTTGGAATTGGCAGATACACATTTATATAAACAGTTTGGTAATAGTGTAACTGTTAATGTAATTGAAGCAATAGCAGATAAAATTAAAATGGTTCTTGATGCAGATGAAAAGGAAAAATCTGTTGTAGAAACTGTAAATATCAGGCAAACAAAGAAAGAACGCGCCGTAGGATAATTAGTAGGGGAGGTACAGTAATATGATAAAAGGCAATAAAGGTGAATGGAGTGAATTATATGTATTATTAAGACTGTTGGCATATGGCAAGATTTATGCAGCGGATGATCAGGTTAAAAAGATTGAAAATGTATATTTTCCAATTCTTAAAATAATGCGTGAGGAAGTAAAAGGAAAAAAACTTGAATATAGGATAGGAACTAATGAAGACATTGAAATCTATAATAATGATATTAAGATAAAAAGCGTTAGTAGGGAACAATTAAAAAAAGAGGCGGATTATTTATATAATGAAATAGTAAATATGAAGAGTAGATCGTTTGAGATTGAACATACAGAAAAATTTGCAAATGCTATTGAGTGTTATCGTCTTGCAGCACCATCTAGTGACAAAACAGATATTACAATGCAAATTCATGACATACATACAGGATTTGAGCCAATATGTGGGTTTAGTATTAAATCGGAATTAGGGAGTGCTCCAACACTTCTGAATGCATCAGGTGCAACAAATTTTGCATTTGAGGTCGAAGAAATTAGTGATGAACAGATGGAACAGATAAATGCACTTAATAATCCAAAGAGCAAAATAATGGATAGAATGGAACAGATTTTTTCGCTTGGAACAGTTAAGTATTCAAAACCATTAAATGAAAAATTTGCAAATAATCTAATGCTTATAGACAGCCGTATGGAAGAGATAATTGCACAGGTGCTAATTTGTTATTACCGTGATAACATAAGCGATTGTAGAGATATTATAAATAAGCTCGAAGAGGAAAATCCTCTTAGATTTCCAAAGAAGGGGTTTTATGAATTCAAATTCAAGAAGTTTTTATGCTCAGTTGCATTGGGTATGATGCCATCTAAGGAATGGGACGGACACGATGAAGCTAACGGAGGTTACATAATTGTATCTTCAGACGGAGATGTGTTAGCATATCATATATACAATAGAGATTATTTTGAAAAGTATTTATTGGATAATACCAAACTGGAAAGAGGTTCAACAAGTAGACATAGTTTTGCATCCTTGTATAAAGAGGATGGCAAAATATATATGAATCTTAATTTGCAGGTTAGGTTTAAGTAGAAAATATTGAGTGTAAGCATGAAAGATGAGGAGACAAGAATGTGTATAGATTGGAAATTTATAATTGGGGATGTGATAATACCAATTGTGATATTTATAGCAGGATTAGTTACAGGAACACAAGTAGAAAAGAGAAAAAGAAGTGCTAAATCTAAAATAAAGGGAAATGGAAACAAAGTTATACAGAATAGTGAAATAGAGCAGTAGTGAGGAAAAAGTATTGAAAAATAGTAAATCTATAATAAAGGGACATTCAGCAGATAATGTTGTTATACAAAATAGTAATATAGAAAACAATAATATTATATTAAATACTGGTAGCAATGATTTAATAGGAATGCTTTCGAAAACTGGAAATTATAATTTATTACAAAAATATGCTTCGGAAACGTGGAAAGCATTTGGACAGGCTCATCCGTTATTTCCTGAGTATTCGGCAAAATTTAGTGATTCGTTACATAAATTGGTTAGTTCACCTGAAACAAAAGATGCTTTAGAAAAATATCCTAAAATAATAAAGGGGAAATTTAGTTTAGATTATAAAAAATATCCCTATATGGATAAGGAAGAGACAATATGGGAATATGCTTATAGAACACAGACAAAAGTAGAATTAGAAACAACGGAATACAAAGAATTTTTGGGTGATATCGAAGATCCGTTTCCAACTTTAACATATCAGCAGGGAATGAAAACGATTATAGGAGCCCCTAAATTTCCAGATCCAGTAGATGGTATGGTTATTGCAGGAAATAAATGCATTCAAATGAAATTTAAAAGATTTCCATGCATGGAGTATGGAAAAATTATTATAGGAAGTGCAGATGACAAATGTGGTTTTAATATTTGTATAGAGCATTATGAGGAAACTACAAATACAGTTGTAAGTATTACAAAAAACTATAATGCCGATATGTTAGTTCAATTGGAAAGAGAACAACTATTTTGTTCAGTGTTAGAAAATAAAAATATCAAAATAGTATTAGATAATGTAGTATTAATGGATTATGATATGCAGGAAAATGATTTAAATAATGATATTTTTGAGGCAGCTCCAGTGTTAGAGGGATATATTAAATGTTTATTAGAGATAGAAAAAAAGACTGGGTGCAAATTTGTTTCTAATTTTAATAATTTTAATATGGATGAATACAATATTGCGATGATAATAAGTGCTTCGTTAAATGAAAAGTGGAGACAGTTCAGTATGGAATTTGATAATGAAATAAGATGTGACTATAGTGCCATATCAGATGAAATATTGGAAATTGAAAGTGAAAATGAACTTGGAGAAATTTCTGTTATTTCAAATAGGAATATGACATCTATTGTTTTACAAGGGGTTAAATTCAAAGCTCAAAAGTATGTTGCGATGTATAGAGATGCTAAAATCAATAACATTGAATCGGTTAAAAAAAATATGTCCAGAAAAAAGAAAGATATTATGGTAACAATTAAACCTATAAATGGAAAGAGAAGATTTAAGAAGTACGTTAAATTTGAAGGTGTTTCACTAGCAAAATAATTTTTAAATAAATAAAATACAAATTTAATATGGAGGATGAAATTTAATGAATGAGAAAACGAAGGTATTTGTTATTATGCCATTTACTGATGAATTTTTTGAAATTTATGATATGCTAAAGAAAAGATTTGAAAAAGATTATGAATTCAATAATGCAGGAGATAAAAAAAAATCAACAAAATATACTACAAGATATAATTAAGCCAATATATGATGCAAAGATTGTTTTGGCAGATCTAACTGGGGTAAATCCAAATGTAATGTATGAGTTAGGAGTGGCACATACATTTAATAAAAAAACAATTGTTATTACACAAGATGATTTAAATGATTTGCCATTCGATTTAAAGCAGTATAGGGCAAAAAAATATTCAACACATTTTAAAGATTTCGAAGAATTGATTGAGTATTTAAGAAATAATATTAACGGTGCAATTGATGGTACTATAGAATATAGCAATCCCGTTAATGATTTTTTGCAGAAGTCGAATTTAAATTTAAAAAGGACATTAATAGAAAATATAGTAGAAGATAATGTGGAAGGTGAAAAAGGATTTATTGATTTTTTGGCAGAGATTGAAGAAAGCGAAGACAAATTAACAACAGAAATTTCGAGAGTGTGAAAGTTTTTCTGTAAATTTAATATTTAAATATAATTAATAGGCCT
>OHAN01001988.1_pt1 | contig 14968 bp, 26 predicted proteins | sample 1577121 | NCBI WGS metagenome assembly OHAN01 (sample SAMEA3541554, study PRJEB24748) | human gut metagenome | biome: human gut; feature: human-associated habitat; material: faeces | place: China | collected 2012 | reverse complement strand
GGTGGCTTGACCCGCCAAACACCGACAAGTAGCAGATTTGCTTGCAAATATGCGGGATTGGAGGTGTTTGTAGGATTGCGAAAATTGCACAGCAATGAAGCAATCCGTGGCATTAGTTGGGGTCAAAATATCTTTTGAACCCAACATCATTTATATAGAATAATAAAAATTAAAATAAAAAAATCAGTCTGGTGTTTTTTATACATCAGACTGATTTTTTTATTTTGTAATACAGATTTCACTGCTATAGTAATGCGTGAAAATATCAGTAGCTTCATAAACTACTCCACCTTTTGATGAAGAACAGTGACACCACACCATCTTACCGACCTTATTTTTTCCACAATAAATACCAACATGGTCAATACTTTTTTCAATATCGGTATTATATTTTTTCTTTAATTTATTTAATTTTTTTATTTGCTTATCATATTTTTTTATATTTTTCGATAACTTCTTTACATCAGACTTAATATTTGTGATTTCCACATCACATTTTTTTAATTCCTCAATATTTTTTTCCAGTTCTTTACTCTGTTCATCTTTTTTTATCTCTGTATCTTCCTGCTTCTTTTCATGGTCTGTGATGTCATCGCTTGTATCTTCCACTTCATCAACATCAATACTCGTCGACAAAATTTCCTTTTTATTTTTTTTCAATATATCTTTTTTATCTTTTATTTCTTCTATTTTTTTCGTCTTATTCTTTATTTTTTTCTTTGCAGAAGATTTTTTCTTTTTGTTTATATCTATTTTTTTGTCGAACTTTTCAATTTTTTTATCATTTGCTTCTTCTGCAAACTGCGGTTCTGAATACGATTTGCCATCTGCATCGAAATAAATCGAGCCTGTTCCGTTTCTAAGACCTATATCTCCTACTTTCAATTCACTTTTCTTTATTTTCGGCAAACCTGCTATCGCTATAGTAGAACCGAGTTCTGAAATTCTCTTTTTTTTGTATTTTGAATATACAAATTGGATAAATCCGGAACAATCAAGCTCTTTTGGCTGATTTTTTCCTGATATTTGTGCATCTGAGGGTTTTCCACCCCATAAATATGTAATCTTACCTTTATAACTCTTGGCAATTTTTACTATTTGCTCTCTCGGTTTTGGTGTTGCTGTTGGCTTTGGCGTAACAGCTGCTTTTCTGTTCCTTGATTTAGTAACTTTTTTTCCTTCTGATGATGTGACATTCTCAGATGCATAAGACCCTATCGCCTGTGATGTCGCTGTAAATGCTCCTCCTGTTGCTGCATTTAAATTGTCAGATTTTTTTGCTTTATCATACGAAACAACTGAAACCGCAATTTTATCATTCTTTTTAGACTTATCTGAGACTGCCGGATTGATTGCAGAAAGACCAACAACAAGTCCAATTGCTCCAAGCAGACCATATACTGTTGATTTGCGTTTCAATTTTTCATCCTCCTTCTACCACTGTCATAATTATCTATTATATAACTTTTTCTCCAATTATGATAGCAAACTCCACCTAAAAGTTTTTATTTTTTGCATAAATAATTCAACATATTTTACCGTATTTATTCTATTTTTAATATATTACTCTGAAACTTTTTTCCTCTTCATCCACACTAATATTTTTCGTTTCCATACTCTGTATATCTATATACATATCTCTGTTCAATGTCTGAAGCATTCTGTCTATAAGGCTTTCATTTCCCTGTACTTCCATCATCACAGAGCCATCATATTCATTTCTGACCCATCCCGTGAGCCCCAAAGCTGCTGCTGCATGCTTTGCATGATACCTAAAACCCACACCCTGAACTCTGCCGTAAAATCTAATCTGTCGTCTCTGCATTATTCCTGTCCTTATCTTTTTATTCGGCAACAAAAGGCACACCGAAAGTTTTCACCCCGATATGCCTCTTATTGATAATTTTATTCATCACTCGCTTTCAGACTGTAAAATCTGAAAGCATTCTCGCTTTTAGCTTAGTGTAATGTGTCATCGATACAATACACTAGTGATTTTATTTATTATAGTTTACAATTACTAATAAAACTAGCTCAAAATGCTTATTTTGCGCTATTCTTGACATATCTTATATATAAAGTGATAAATATAAGTGATATTTGAAACATATCCAAAAGTGTTCAAACATTATATAAACACTTCTTTCCCTTTCATATCAGCAAGAAAATCACTTTGAGATTCGAGTGATATATAATACTCTTTGCCGATTTTGTTTCCATATCCCATTTGAAACATTATCTTGAGGATTTTTAAAGCTTTATTGCTTTCACACTTATATATACTCATTATATCTGTTTTTGTCAAGATTCGGCATTTGTTAAGCTGATTTATATAATAATCTAATTGATTATCTTTATCAATACATTGAGCAATTAGTTCGTCCTTTGACATTTCATCATATATCTTATTCAATGTTTAAACTCCTTGTTTACTGTTTTCCGCTGCTTCCAAATCCACCTCTACTCACCTCATCTAAATGTTCCACTTCTTCAAACTCAATCTGTGGCTGGATTTTTTCAATTCTGAACTGACAAATGCGGTCATTTTTATGTATTACAGTATCTTCCATTGCAATTACAGGCATCATCCACTGGTCAGAATCACCAGAGTACGAATTATCTATAATTCCCATATGATTTGTCTGTATTATTTTAAAATTCTTATATGTACTGCTTCTAGGTACAATATGAGCCTCATAACCATCTGGTAGCTTCATTCCAACTCCAAGTGGAATTAGATGAAATTCACCTTTTTTCAAGTGTATTGTTTCGGCTGAACGAAGGTCAAGCCAATCACCTTTGCTAATTTTTTCAATTTTGTCAATTTCATTATCAAAATATTTAATCTTTATTGTTTCCATAATTTTAAAATCTCCTGTTTATTATTTTTTGTTTGCTTTATTTTAATTTTGGAATTGAGAGTGGAGTAGGTAATGCATCAATATATTCTGCTTTGTCTATAAGTTTTGCATATTTATATCCCCAAGACAATTGATTAGTAACGCTCCAACTCGTAGCTCCACTATCCCATACATATACTCGTCCATCTTTATATGCAGCAAAATATCTACGCTTCCAGTTTTCACTTTTCTTTGTCTTTACTAAGATAGGTGTATCTACTTTAACGCTTGACCAATCAATATATGGTTCATATTCATCATCTAACCATTTTTTACGTCTGTCAAAACAATTCATCGCATCGTTAAAACAGCAATTTGGGCAATCTGTAGTTTGACAATGTTTAATATCTCCTGTATTTTTTAAAAGCGAAAAGCCATCACCATCTGATAATGCAATATTAATAATCTTTTCTTTAAATTTTTCTCTATTTGTCATATATAAAGTACCTTTCTTTATAATTCTAACCTTTTATATATATGTTCTTCTCTAAATAATCCAAATACTCGTCCCACTTATGAATATAGTGATAATATTCCTTTGGTTTCATGCCAAGTCTTTTCATTTCACTTCTTATCTCCTCCTGCTTTTTCTGAGATGTGGTCAGTGTTGTTAAAAATCTTTGTGATGTATGTACTAAGGATATGAGCTTGTTTTGAGGTAAATTTGAGGTTATAATCTTATATCTCTTTAAGTCTTCATCTGGTATTTTATAATTGGATTTTAGAAGATATTTTGTTGAAAAAGGTGAACGATTACATCCCGAAGTCAATGGTTTCAAAAGGTCTATAAGTTTGTCTATATTCTGATATTTGAATTTAAACAAAACCTCTTGATCTGTTTCTTCAATTTCAAATATTATATTCTCTGTATTACTTATATCTTTTTGAAACAATTCTATATCTTTAATTCTATAAGTGTTACGAGTTATAATTTTATCATCTTTTTGTATTTCTGATATTGAAGTTTCTACATTACTAGGATTGATGTATTTAGCATATATTTCTCTAACGATGTTTCGACCTCTTGAAAGTGATGGACAATAGAACTGTAAAGTCCCACGATTACCATAATAGAAAATTTGTCCACCACTCGCGCACTTAATATACACATCAATATCCTCATAGTTTCCATTGAGCTTGCGGTTAAAATCATTTAACTGCTTATCAAAATCAGTTCTTAATGTATATATACCTTTATATTTCTTAATGAGGAAATTACTCATTCTGCAAAATCATCCCCTTCATCTTTAGAAATGCTGCATAATGCACACATCATAAAACCAGCTACAACTCCTATACATAACCCTAGAAACATTCCTATTAAAAATTTAATCATATATGCTCCTTTCTTTTCGTTTTTAATCACAGTATAAAATCATTTTATTCTGGGCGAGAGATTGTTTTACATCAATGCAGTTTTGGTTCTTTGAACCTCTCCACTTGAGCGTAAGATCTTTCTGCTTGTCTATATATTCTCCATCAATCAGTATATTGCATGAGGAAATAATCTTTTTTCGTTTTTCTAATATTTTATCTCTTTCTGGATTAATGTCGTCTGTTACTATGGGATGCATAATTTGATTCCATGTGAATCCTGTATATAACCAGATAGTTTTAGTTGGGAAGGAAATACGGATTTCATGGACTAATTTGAGGACTTCATCGAGATTATTTTCATGTAGTGGATCGCCACCACTGAAAGTAATACCCGATATATAGTCTTTAGACAGCTCGTTAAATATCTCTTGTTTTGCTGATTCATCAAATGGAATGCCACTATCAGGATTCCAAGTTTGGGGATTTTGACAATTATAACAATGGTGAGAACAGCCTGAGAGCCATAAAACGACTCTCAAACCAGTGCCGTTGCATACATCTTCATGCTCTATTTTGAGATAATTCATTTTAAATTACCTCCTTATCATAATCTGCTACAATGTCATCACACGTAAAACCATACTTCTTTTCGGCTTCTTTTCTAGCATTTACAGCATCATTAAAATCTGTATAATCACCTAAGTATTTGGTTTTATAATTAACAGTTATATATGCTGTCCACATATTCTTTTCTTTATTGTAACTTACACCTGTTTTACCAGAAGTATTTACTTTGCTTAAACCTCTATTGTGGGAATTTCTTTGATTAGATTTTAGAATGATATTACATTTTCGATTGTCGTCAGTATCACGAGATAAGTGATCTGGAATTGAATTTGATGATTCATATTCACCATATTTTATTTCTGCAATTACTTGATGAATCATTAAAACAGATTTATTATATTTATCATCTATTTTTACATTTGTTACCCAATAACCTTTGTCGATATTGCCACGTTTATCAATTTTACGCCAATACCATCTTTTAACAATGTCGTAATCATTTTTATCAATAAGGCACTTGTTATTATTGTCGTCTAATAAATAGTATGTATTATCGCCATTATCAATAAATTTATTTGTTTTAGTAGAATATTCCTTGTTCCTTTTTGCGATTTGTTCAGACGCATAACATCCACAAGATTGTGTATGTCCAGTTTTTAACTGATATCCTGTAACACTTTTAACTTGTGGATTACCACAATCACATTTACATAACCAATGTGCATTCGCCCTAGTTCCATTTTTATACTCTTCTTCGTCACGTTGCAAATCTCTTCCAATTACAGTTAACCTTCCGAATTTTTGCCCAGTTAAGTCTTCAACTTTTAAGGGATTGTTGAACTTGGAACATCCACATGATTTAATATGTCCACACTGAATAGCAGCTAATTGATTTGGTGGTGGTATTTCGCCACAGTCACATTTAGTTCTAACATATATTCTATGATATTTCTTATTAAAGTAACTATCATATGATTTTTCGTAGTCAATATCTGTTATTGTCAGTCGATTGTACTTCTTTCCTATTTCTGACTTAGCTTTATCTATCGCTTTATTATAAAATACAATTCTTCGTTTTTTCTTTGTTTCTTCTGTTAAAATTCTTCCTATAAATATCACTCCTTAAAATAAGTAGTAGAGGAATTTTTATATCCTCTCTACTCATTACTCATTTATTCTCTTATTATTTAAAAGTTTCATGCGAAACTCTCATCTCTACCTCCTGCTGTTTACCCTTATTGAATGCACTCTTGTAATCACCTGTAAGATAACCAGTTACTCTACGAAGTCGTCTAATCTCTTTACATCCACACATAGGACATTCATTAGCAATATCATCCGTGTAGCCACAATTGGTACACATATCATTTGGAACATTTATTGCAAAATATGGAACGTCTTTGTCCATTGCATAATTGACAATAGTTTCAAGTGCGTCAATATTATTTTTCACACTACCATTAAGTTCTGTATATGTAATGCATCCTGCACGACTATATCCTGTAAGTTGAGATTCAATATCAATTTTTTGCATTGGTGTAATTTCAACCCACACAGGAACATGGACACTGTTAGTAAAGAAATCTTTATCGGAAACATTAGGAACTACACCATATTTATCCTTGAACTTTTGCATTGAGGTGTAACATAAATTCTCAGCAGGACTAAAATATGTTCCAAAATTAAGCTTATATTCATTTTTGAACTCAGCACATCTGTCGTAGAATAACTTTTCAATTCTTCTAGCAAGTTCCATGCCTCTATCTGTTGTATGGTCACATCCAATAAGAATCTGAAGTGTTTCTGCTAATCCAATCTGTCCAACACCCAAAGTCCCATGTTTTAATGCAGACACAATCCCTTCTTCTGGAATATAACCTTCCATTACACCATTCTCGTACATAAATTTTGCTGAATCTGGTGACTGTGAACAAATCCATTCAAATCTTTCAAGCAACATATCTTTTGCTTCATGGATTTTTGTGTCGAGGATATCCATAAATACATTAATAATGTTTTCGACTTTTCCATCTTTATTTATCTCTTCAACAATATCTTTTGCTTTCATTGCTAAAGTAGGCATAATAATTGTAACAGGACAAATATTACCTCTTCCATCTTTTAACTGACCAAATCCGTTAATGTCCCATGTATTAGCTGTGCGGCAGCCCATTGTGCTAAAATATGTCTTTGGATCGTTTTTATCATATCCATCATTACCAGACCAATCTACATTAGCATAGTTTGGATATAATCTCTGAGCAGTTGAACGTAATGCTAATCTAAATAAATCATAGTTTGGATCTCCTGGTTTTCTATTTACACCTTTCATACACTGGAAAATGCCACATGGAAAAATTGATGTTTTATGCAACTTACCAATACCTTTAATAGAAACATCAAGAAGAGCTTTAGTTACCATACGACCTTCTGGCTCTGTGCATGTTCCATAATTGATTGAAGTAAATGGGAGCTGATTACCTGAACGGCTTTGAAGAGTGTTAAGATTATGATATAGACCTTCGACTGCTTGATATACTTCTTTAGTTGTCATGTCCATTGCATATTTATATACTTCTGAATCAATAAGGTAATATTCTCCATTGGTGATGGATGGATTATCTCTTTTTATATCTTTTTCATTCATTGATAGCCAATCTTCATCCATATGTTCTATATATTTCATTCCTACTAAGTAATATTTTCCAAAACTCTTTCTTACATATGGAATCATAGTCCAATCAAGATGAGTTGCAGCCACCCCTCCAAACTGTTGTAAAGACTGTAACTGAAATATAACAGCCACCAACTGAAATGCGGTGTTTACTGATTGAGCAGGTCTTACATCTGTTTGCCTTGTATTAAATCCATTGGCAAGTAATTTATCAAATGGAATACTGAGACAGTTATGCATTCCAACGGCATATGAGTTAAGATCATGAATATATATCTCATTGTTCAAATGATTATTTCTTGACATTTCTGACATGCAATTATCTAATGCATACTGTTTTAGTACAGTATCACTTGCCTCTCCAACTCTACCTCCAAATGATTTTTCATCAATATTGGCATTTTGATTTTGAACGTTTGATGCTGTAAGTTTTTCTTTGATAGACTTCATAAGATTTGTATTCTGTTCACGTACTCTCGTTCTGTCATTTCTGTAAATCACAAATGCTCTAGCAACATCTTTGCGCTTGCCATCCATAAGCATCATTTCAATAATGTCCTGAATATCTTCAACATTCATAGACTTCTTATTTAATGACTCGATATGATTTGTAATTACTGTAGCTTTTCTTTTTGCTTCTGGTGTAATTTCACCATCTACCTCATCGAAAGCAGCAAGAACAGCTTTTGTAATCTTGTTACGGTCAAAATCAACCCTTCGACCATCTCTTTTAATTACTTTTGTCAATATGTATATTCTCCTTTCTAAATTGCTGTTATGATTGCATAACCAAGTACACATACCGCAATAGCTACCAAAGCTTTCCAATCAATCTCAAACTCTATAAAATCAAATATATTAAACTTCATACTTTATAAATCTCCTCTCTCATCATCTGTCTGTTGATTCAAATTAAACCCTCTTGTATATCCTATTAGATATGTAATATACGACAAACAAATTGTCACAACCAACCACAGTATTATAAAAATTATTATAAATGTCTCCATTTAACTAAACCTTTATTGTTATAATAAAATCATATGTGGGTAAGGATTTTCACCCTACATGTACATTTTTATTGTACAGATCTTGGGCTACCAAGGATGAAGAACCACCGTACTCCCACTTAACTGGTGGGCGATATTCCTTTATGTGTTACCAAATTTCTCTCTACTCGATAGCCATACTTGTGTCTACATATTCCACCACCACATATATTCATATAATATTACTCCAGTTCAGGTCGATTGTTTGTAATAAAAGTTCTTCTATACCACCTACTACCTTTAAAATTCTGCATATTCTCAATTTTAGGTTTTATATCATTACCTAAAAGATAATATATCTGCTCTATATTAAGAAGAACATCAGCCATTTCTTCAATAAGATTGTCTATCACTTCTTCTTTTGTTTTTGGTGTCAGACCATTGAGTGTTCTGCGATACTTTAAACAAGCCTGAGATAATTCAGAAGATTCTTCTGCCAACTGACATAAGATATTTTCAATACCTAAAACCTCAGCAATGTCTTCAATCTGTTTTCTTGTTGTAATATTGTTCATAATTTCCTCCTTAAGAAACCTTTTCACATTTATCAATAATATTTTTTACTGTCTGCCATTTTTCATCATAATTGCCGTTGACAATAAAATCTGCATATTTCTCTATACACTTAAACTCTTTTTCATCGTTCGATAATCTTTCATATATATTCTTCTTACTGTCACCACGTATACGCATGTGTTCAATACGTTTATTTTCTGAACAATCTATGTAAATTACAACAAAGTTTCTATCAAAAGATAGTGATTTAATTCTTTCAATACCTGTCTTATCAATGACATATAAATCTGATGTAATTAACTGCTGTTTTCTTGACCAGTATAAATTATTATTAAAACAAGTATCAGCAGCTATCAATTCATCTACTTTATCATTGTAATAATCCGAAGTTTTCACATAAATGTGGTCTTCATCATTCTGATGTCTTTTAGGTCTTGTTGTATATGATTTTAAAATCTCATACCCATATTCATCATGTAATTTGTCTACTACGTATGTTTTACCTGAACCAGACTTTCCGCATATTAAATATAAATTTTTTAGCATAGTTTTTCTCCTCATTCGTGTGAAAATCCTATAACATGTCCATTATGTATAATTGCCGTATCATGATGTTTTTCATATTTATTTATCATTTCTTCAATTGTTAGATTATCATAATTTTTATATTTCTTAATTTTAGTCTTTTTAACGTTTATCATATTATTCATTCTCCTATCTAATAATAACTTTTGCGCATTCATCTGCTTTGTTCCATGCAATTGATAAATTTCTCTGAGCTTCTTTTAGTGCTTCAATCATATTATTTATATCATTGGTTTCTTTTGCACATTCTATTTGTATTGATTCTGCGAGTTCTTTATCCTTAATTACTTCTAAATCTTTCGATTTATTGAGCAATTCTACTGCACGATTACATCTCTTTTCAACAGCATTAAATTTTGCCATAGCGACCTCCTTAATGTACAATATATTTTTCAACTTCTGTTTTAAATTTTCTACCAAGCTCATCATTGTTTGTCGTTATTATGATTGGATCGGATAAATCAAGTGAAAACATTCCCATAATAGACGATGCGTCTACCTCATAAATACTTTTAGGATTTCTTGCAATAATATCCATGTTATATTTACTTGCAATTGATACAAATTTCTTAGCATCTTCAATCATATTTAATAAAACTTTAAATTCCAACATTAAAACCTCCTAAATAAAAAACAAAATATTAGTTACATTTATATATTCTCCGAAACTATCTCCAAAACTTCATAGTTCCGTTAGAATCAAATTTTTCTGATATAATAGCTTTATAAGTATTGTCTTTATCAAATCCAACATTGCGAGTTTCAACACCTATAATTTTTCTATCAAATCTTCCTAAACTATCATTTCTTTCTCCTAGACACACAATATCATCATCTCTTACTGTGTCCTGAATCAACTTCTTTAGTTCTCTTCCTTTCAAATATTCTCTTTTCCTTTCTTCTTTTCTTCTTTAATTTTATTCAATGCATCTTTACGAGATATAAAAATACAAGTTTCTGCTTCAATTTCTGATACTAAATAAGCTGTATGATCTTTTTCATTACAGCCTACGATATATGTGTCTTCTACTGTGCGTAACTTTATTTCTAACAAGTCGTATATTCCCACTTTTGGGAGTATACGAGTATAAAACACTATTTGTCCTATTTTAAATTCTTCTTTCATGAATTCCTCTTTCTTATGAATTATGTAACATCTTTATAAATTCGTTTTCAGTTATAATTGGGATATTTAAAGATTTTGCTTTCTTATTTTTAGAACTTGTTGAATTTATATCGTTGTTAATAAGATAATTTGTCTTAGAACTTACAGAACCTACTACTGTGCCGCCATGAGCCACTATATCAGCTTTTAACTCGTCACGATTTTTATAATGATTAACAGAACCAGTTACAACGAATGTCTTGCCATCTAATATATTTGAAGTTTCATTTGATACAGATTTTTCAAAAGTAAATTCCTTTGACAATTCATATATCCATAATGAATTTTCATACCACCATTTTGTCATTGAGTTCATCATCGTAATACCAAAACCATTAATGGTTAATAATTTTTCTGGTGAAGATTTCATCAAAGCAATAAAATTATTAAAATTTTCTTCACATAATTTACTAATATCTGTGCTTACTGATTTTCCGATTGATGGAATTGATAAACTATAGATAAATCTTTCTAAAGATGTATTGCGAGATTTCTCAATAGATGCGAGAAGTTTTTCGACTGATTTTTTACCGAATCCTTCCATAGTTTTCATCTCATTTTCGTGGTCTGATAAATGATAAATATCCTTAATGGAATTTAACCAACCAAGATTGATGAATTTCTCTATTGTAGATTCTGAAAGATTTTCAATGTTAAGTGCGTTCTTACTAGCCGCATGTGTAAGTTTGCCAAGAAGCTTACCTTTACAATTATCATTAGTACATACAAGAACTTCTGAGTTATTATCTTTTACTATCTTAGTAGGCTGACCACATATAGGGCATTTATCAGGAATGAGTTTTTCTTCTTTATTAATAGGTTCTACACTATCAATTTGAGGAATTATCATATTTGATTTATACACATATACCGTTTGTCCACTTGTTTTTATTCCAAGATCTTTCATTACTGAAATGTTATGGAGACTTGCTCTTTCTACAATCGATCCATCAATTTCTACAGGTTCGAATACGGCAGTTGGTGTCAAAGTTCCGAATTTTCCCATTGTCCAATCTACATATTTTAATGTTGTTGGATATGTTTCATCTTCCCATTTAAGTGCCATACGACAATTTTCATGATGTGAAGTAGCCCCAAGCGATTTAGATAATTCTGTATTATTAAGTTCAAAAATTAATCCGTCAACAGGATATTTACAAAATTCAGGTTGCATTGCTTCAACACAATCTTCTACGCCAGTTTCTTTACTTTTTGGCTTACATCTCTGAACTGTTTCAAATCCCATTTTATCAAGTGCTTCAAGCCCTTCTAATTTATGAGTAAATGTTGGAGACACCAGTTCAAAAACAATAAATGCCAAATTTCTATCTCTTACGATGTTTAAATCAAGTGTTCTTAATGTACCACCTGCTAATCCTCTTGGATGCTTGAATGGTTCAGACACTTCTTTATTTATTCTATTGAACTCATCATAAGAAACAACACATTCTCCTCTAAGTTCTAATGGCTGGCTACATGGAATTTTCATAGGAAGATTTTTAATAAATCTACATTGCTCCGTTACATCTTCACCTATAATTCCATCTGTCCCACGAGTAATGCCTTGAATAAATTCACCATTTTCATTGTAACGCACAACAAGAGTTAGCCCATCCATTTTATATGAGCAATACCAATCATAATTTTTTAAAAATACTTTAATCTCATTTGAATCTTTTGTTTTCTTTGCGCTTAACATTGGTTTTGTGTGTTTAACTTTTTTCAATTCATCAAGGACATATCCTTGTACATAATGAGTTGGAGAATCAGATAATACAATACCAGATTCGTTTTCTAGTTTTTCTAACTCATCATATAGTTCATCGTATTGTTTATCCGACATTATTGGATTATCATATTTATAATATGCTACAGATGCTTTATGTAGTTGATTTGTAAGTTCTCTCACTTTTTCTGCAATATTATTCTTATCCATTTGTTTTCTCCTCTCCACAATATTCTTTTAAATATGTAAGCATTTCTTTTTCTTCTGGGAAGAATGGATCTCGCTTCTTTTCATTCTGTATCCAACTTAAAAAGTTCATCCAAAACTGACCTGCTCTCCAATCAGGAAAATATGTCATATGCAATCGTTTTACTTCATTATAAAAACCATATAATCTATTCGGATTTCTAATATTAATCACCTCCTATGAAATGAACATTTCTTCTGATTTTAGACCTTCAAAAAGCCTTGATTTTCAATGGTTTCCAGCTTCGGTTTTCTTCCACAACTATTTTTTTCATCACAATATCCGAAAACTTCACATTTAGGCTTAAATAAATTATCTACAATCCATTCCCACTGTTTAGAATATTCTCTCAAAGCATTTTCAATTGCAGGAAATAATTCTAATCTATACTCGTGATAAGCTCTTGTACATTTTCTAACATGACTCATATCTACTAAGTTACGCAGATTACGCTTTTCAATACACTTTGTTGCCATTCCCAACGGAAGTAAATTTGCCACATCTTCATTCGGAATCCCTAAATCCTTTAATGTTTCGAGAGATTTTCTAAGATTTTTTGTTGCAATATTAAATTCAATAAGAGCTTCTTTATTACTTTCTATTGATTTAGGACGAATAATATCAAAATCTTTATAATTAATATATCTTGTCGATGCCTGTAAATAAGGTGTCATACCTCCTATATGACGATAATATTCTCTCATGACTCTTGCGGAAAATCCATCAATAATCATATGTACATCTACAAATTCTAAGGTTCTTCCATGTCCTGATTTAATACAGTCAATTGCTCTTTTGATATTCTTTTCGTCGTTTGCAATGTCGGCATTCCAACAAATTCCTGCTCTCTGTCCTATTAAAGATAACGGATTTTTCGGTGTTTCTGGTAAAATTGTAATTGTTCCCATTAGTCATTCTCCTTCTTTGATTGTTCCTCTAGCACAATTTTATTATTATTGCTATACGCATTAATGTATATAGTATAAATTTTATTTTTTCTCTTTGCTATCTTTTTGATGCTTCTTTTAGCACCGCATAAAGTTAGATACGCTCTAATATAATTAGCATTATAAACTTTTTCCATATATACTTCGTACTTAAAAATAAGATTTTCTGGATTAAATTTTATCTTAAATTTTTTAATTAGTTTCTTTGTTTCTATACTACTCATCTCCTTATACATTCATTTTTGACATTCATTATTCTACAAATTGTTAATACATAGTAATTTTTTCCTTCCTTAGCTCCCCATTCGGGTTTCCCATATCCAATGTTTAACTCACATTCTCCAATAAAAGATGGACTATTCATTGAATATCCATTTCTAAACATAATCTTTCTCTTACCTATGTATCTATTATCCCATAAATTCTTAAATCTTACTTCATAGTACGGTGTAATGTCTCGATATTCTTCTTTCTTTTCTCCCGATAGAATCATATCAAACCACCTTTTCTTTATAGGCAATGTCAGCATTTTACACCTCCAATTTTGTATATCGAAGAACCAATCCTTCATCTATCTGTTTGTCCATATCGTGTAATCCCTCCTCAACACTTGAAAATTTACAAGGACAAATATGTCCTTTGGTTAAATTAACAAAGCTATACATCCCATCTATTTTATGTTTCATAATTGTAACAATAACATTGTCTTTCGGTCTTTCTACTAACCATTTATCCATAATAATTTATCTCCTTTTTTGTATTTCATATAACATTTTTCAATTCATCTTTTATTTCTTTCTCAATTTCTCTACGATATTTCTTTTTGAACAATTTTCGGTTCTTCTTTTTCATCTTTCTCCAACCATTGTGATTATTTGCCCAACCAGCATAATCATGGGAGAACCAAGATTGATAATTATTTGAAAACTGTTTTCGTTTTATTTCTGATCTTTTCATAAATAAACACCTCTGCTACAAGAAAGTTTAGATTCTTGTGAATTTATTTAAATAACATCTTCAATTTCTCAATAAATGATTTGTCTGATTTCACTTTTACAACACTAACTCCATAAACGGATTTCTCATTTAGTTGCTCTAAAATTTTATTGAGTGTATCTGTATCTTTGACTCTAATTGTGATAAGCGGATAAATTGACAACGGTTTTTGTTTCGTTTTAATAACTTCTACATTGTTTTTAGCTAATACTCCAAAAACATTCTTATCGTCAGACATACAAGCTGTATACTGTAAAATTACTTTCATTCTCTATCTCC
>OHAN01001980.1_pt1 | contig 15014 bp, 13 predicted proteins | sample 1577121 | NCBI WGS metagenome assembly OHAN01 (sample SAMEA3541554, study PRJEB24748) | human gut metagenome | biome: human gut; feature: human-associated habitat; material: faeces | place: China | collected 2012 | reverse complement strand
GCGGGCGCATACACCAGAATGGACGGCGTGCCCGTGACCCAGACGGCGACCAGCAGCTGCCCGGCGTTGTGCCCGAAGGCCGCCAGCACGCTCACGACCCACAGCAGCCGCTCCGGCAGGCGGCGGATGGTCAGGCACATGACGAGATAGGCGAGCACGCCGCCCGCGATGCTGAAGAGCAGCGCCGACACGCCGCCGGTAAACACGCTGCCGAGCACGATGCGCACGAGCAGGATCTCCCCCGCCTGCCGCCGGCCGAGCAGAGCCATGGCGATGAGCGTGACGATGTTGGCAAGGCCGAGCTTCACGCCCGGGATCGGCACGACGGGCGGGATCTGCGCCTCGGCGACGAAGATCGTCAGCGCGATGGCGGTGAACATGGCCAGAACGGCCAGACGCTTCGTCCCCTTCATGGCGCCCCCTCGATCTGCACCGTCAGGTGGTGCGGCACGCAGGCGATCGGGATGGCCGATGTGGTGATCTTCCCCTGCTGGACGCACAGAAGGTCCGGGCAGTCGGCATATGTGACGGACACGCCGTCCGGCTCGACGTGCACGGTGTTCGTGCCCCAGTCGGTCTGCACTTCGATATCATATGGTATGGTCACGGCGCGCAGGTCGATGCGCTGATAGACCTCGCCGTCGATGCGGATGACGGCCGTCTGCCCCGTCTGCCCATGGCCGCGCAGCAGCAAAAATGCGCCGCCGCCCAAAATGGCGAGCGCGGCGAACAAAAGGACCCAAAATTTCGTCTGTTTCATCATAGGTTCATTCTAGGATGCCCGGCAGTGGTTGTCAATGGATTTTTGCCGTGGTATAATGGATTAATTTTTATCGCTTTATTATATGTACCGCTCCCCGCACGGGAGCTTCGGAAAGGAGGCGGACGCCGTGTCTGCCGTAACTGCCTATGCCGCGCAGGCCGCGCACTTCATTCTGCCGGTCATCGCGCTCATCGTGCTCATCCGCTGCATCGCATCCATGTTCTACGGCCGCGCCGAGCCGGAGACCTGGGGCCATCTCGTCACGCCGGACGGCAAGGTCTATCCCCTGCTGCACTGGGAGTGCCTGATCGGCCGCGCCCGCAGCGCGGACATCACGCTGCCCTATGCCGACGTGGCCAACGTCCATGCCGTGCTCATGCGCAACGACGCCGGCGAGTGGACCGTCAGCGATCTGAGCCGCAGCGGCGGCGTATACCTCAACGGCGAGCAGATCACGGAGCCGACGCAGGTGTTCAGCGGCGACATTCTCCGCTGCTCAACGCACATGCTCAAGTTCGCCGACATGAGCGAGGAGCGCCGCGCCGTGCAGGAGCAGCGCCGCACGATCGCGGGACGAAAAGTCTCCGCCGGCGGCACGCTATTTTTCCTAACGGTGTTTCAGCTGCTGCTGGCGCTGGAGTTTGTGTCCTCGGCCGACAGCGCGCACCTGCTGGGGATCCTGATGTCGTTTGCAGCCCTCGTGCTCACGCAGTGGTTCTGCTACGTGCTCATGCGCACAATGGACCGCTCGGGCTTCGAGGTCGAGACGATCGCATTTTTCCTGTGTACGCTCGGGCTCGAGATCTGTGCGACGAGCACACCGGACGATCTGACCAAGGAGATCATCCTCATCATCGTGGGCATCGCGCTGTTTTTCCTGCTCGGCTGGTGGCTGCGCGACCTGAGCCATGTCAAGGCGCTGCGCTGGCCAGCGGCCATCATCTCGCTGGCGCTGCTGGCGCTGAACCTCTTTGCCGCGAGCGAGGTGTTCGGCGCGAAGAACTGGCTGACGATCGCAGGCTTCTCCCTGCAGCCGTCGGAACTCATCAAGGTCGCGTTCATCTACGTCGGCGCGACGTCGCTCAACCGCATGTTCCGCAGCAAGAGCATCCTGCTCTTCATCGCCTTTTCCGCCATCTGCGTGGGCGGGCTCGCCCTGATGGGCGACTTCGGCTCCGCGCTCATCTTCTTTGCGACGTTCCTCGTCATCGCGTTCATGCGCTCGGGCAGCATCGCGACCGTGCTGCTGGCCGTGACGTCCGCCGCCATGGCGGGCACGCTGGTGCTGAGCATCAAGCCGCACGTGGCGCAGCGCTTCGCCACCTGGGGGCACGTGTGGGAGGACGTCTCTGGCGCGGGCTTCCAGCAAACGCGCGCGCTGAGCGCGGCCGCCTCCGGCGGTCTGTTCGGGCAGGGCGCAGGCTGCGGCTGGCTGAAAAATATCTTTGCTGCCAACACCGACATGGTGTTCGGCATGCTGTGCGAGGAGCTCGGCCTGATCGTGGCGCTGTGCGCGATGCTGGCCATCATCGCCCTCGCCATCTTCACCGTCAAGAATGCGGCCCAGGGCCGCTCGTCGTACTACGTCATCGCCGGCTGCGCCACCGTGACGCTCATGCTCGTGCAGATGTCGCTCAACGTGTTCGGCGTGCTCGATATCCTGCCGTTCACGGGCGTGACGTTCCCGTTCGTGTCCAAGGGCGGGTCGAGCATGCTCTCGTGCTGGATGCTGCTGGCCTACATCAAGGCGGCCGACACCCGGCGCGGCGCGAGCTTCGTGGTGCGGCTGCCATCGCGCAATAAAAAGGAGGCGCAGGCATGAACAAAGTCAAACGCCGCGCCATGAGCGCGCTGCTCGTCGCCGTGCTGGTGCTCGGCGGCATCGGCGTGTACATCGTGCGCTACATCGAACACGGCGCCGAGTGGGCGACCTTTGCCGCCAACAGCAGCGTCTACACCAGCGGTGTGCTCAGCACCGGCACGCTCACCGACCGCAGCGGCGTCGTGCTCGCAACGGCCAACGGCGGCTCGCGCAGCTACGCCGATGACGCCGCCGTGCGCACGGCCTGCTATCAGGCCGTCGGCGACTACACCGGCAACGTCGGCACCGGCGCGCTCAAGGCATTTTCCAAGCAGCTCTCCGGCTATAATCCAATCACCGGAACTTACGCGACTGACGGGCACACCGTCGCGCTCACGCTCGATTCGAGCCTGTGCGTGACCGCCTATGAGGCGCTTGCCGGGCGCAAGGGTGCCGTGCTCGTGAGCAACTACAAGACCGGCGAGATCCTGTGCATGGTCTCCGGCCCGAGCATTGACCCCAGCAGTGACGGCGACGTACCGGACGGCGCGTACATCAACCGCTGCATCAACGGCTCGTTCACGCCGGGCTCCGTCTTCAAGCTCATCACCTCCGCCGCCGCAATCGAGAACATCAAGGACATCGACAGCCGCCGCTTCAGCTGTGCAGGCAGTCTGGACGTCAATGGCGTGAGCGTCAAGTGCACGGGCGTGCACGGCAGCCAGACGTTTGAGGACGCGCTGGCCAACTCCTGCAACTGCGCGTTCGCGCAGATCTCGCTCGAGCTCGGAGCCGACACCATCGAGAGCTACGCAAAGAAGTTCGGCTTCCTCGACTCCCAGTCGCTGAGCGGCATCCCGACGCTCGCCGGCAGCTTCACGAAGGGCGCGTCCGGCAGCGCGAACCTCGCCTGGTCGGGCATCGGCCAGTACGAGGATCTCGTCTGCCCATACTCCATGCTGCGCTACGTCTCGGCCATCGCCAACGACGGCAGCGTCGTGGAGCCGTCGCTGCTGCTCGACACGCCCAGCGGCTCGACCACGACCCTGCTCAGCGCTGCGACCGCCAACAAGCTGCGCGACATGATGAACTATAATGTCTCGGCCCACTACGGTACGAACCGCTTCCCGGGCCTGAATCTCTGCGCCAAGACCGGCACCGCCGAGGTGGGTGACGGCACGTCGCACGCCTGGTTCACGGGCTTTTTGCTCGACGATGCGCACCCGTACGCCTTCGTCGTGCTGGTGGAGAACGCCGGCGGCGGCCTGACGAATGCGGGCGCTGTGGCCAACACCGTGCTGCAGGCGGCCGTGAACAAGTAATTTAGGAGTCACACATGATCGATCTATCCGTCCGTGGGCTCGTCAAGGGCTTTGAGCAGGGCAACGATATATTAAAAGGTATCACATTCGACGTCAACGCCGGCGAGCGCGTGGGTATCCTCGGGCGCAACGGCTGCGGCAAGACGACGTTTTTCCGCATCCTCTCGGGTGAGCTGCAGCCGGATGCCGGCACCGTGTCCATCGCCTCCGGGCGGCGGCTGGGGCTAATCTCGCAGATCCCGGTCTACCCCGACGGCTGGACAACGGAGGACGTGCTGCGCGAGGCGCACCGGCGGCTCTACGATATGGAAGCGCGCATGAACGAGCTCACCGCGCGCATGGCGACGGACGACTCCCCCGCTCTGCTCGCGGAGTACGACCGACTGTCGGAAAACTTCCGCCGCCTCGGCGGGTACGACATGGAGCACGAGCGCAACCGCGTCGCCAACGGTCTGGATATTCCGGCCGCGATGCGCGCGCAGCCGTTCGACAGTCTCTCCGGCGGGGAGAAAACGCGCGTAAACCTCGCGCGGCTCATTCTCGAGGACACGGACATTCTCCTGCTCGACGAGCCGACGAACCACCTCGACCTGCGCGCGACCGAGTGGCTGGAGGCGTATCTGCTGCATTTTCGCGGCACGGTGCTCGTCATCAGCCACGACCGGTATTTTCTCGACCGCGTCGTGCAGCGCTCGATCGACTTCACGTCCGGGCAGGCAGAGTTTTACAGCGGCAACTACAGCTTTTACGTCGTCGAGCGGCAGCGCCGCTTTGACGAGCAGCTCAAAAAATACGAAAAGGATCAGGCCAAGCTCCAGCAGCTCACGGAGGCGGCGGCGAAGCTGCACCTCTGGGCCTTCATGGGCAATGACAAGCTGCACAAGCGCGCGTTCTCCATCGAAAAGCGCATGGAAAAGCTCGAAACGACCGAGCGGCCGGCCGAGGCGCGCAAGTTAAATGTGCACTTCACCGCGCAGGAATTTCGCGGCGACGACGTGCTGACCATGGCGGGCCTGAGCAAGCACTACGGCGAGCGGACGCTCTTTCACGACCTGGATCTGACCGTGACCGGCGGCGAGCGCATCGCCCTCATCGGCGACAACGGTGCCGGAAAAACCACGTTTCTGCGCCTCGTCATGAACGAGGAGACGCCGGACACCGGCTGGGTGCAGCGCGGACCGTCCGTGCGCACGGCCTACCTGCCGCAGATCGTCCGCTTCGCCGTGCCGGAGCGCTCCATGCTCGACACGATGCTCTACGAGTGCAAGTGCACGCCGCAGGAGGCGCGCGACCAGCTCGGCGCCTACGGCTTTCGCGGCGAGGACGTGCTCAAGCCCGTGTCGGCCCTCTCGGGCGGCGAGCTGTCCCGGCTGCGGCTGTGCATGCTCATGCGCCGGGAGATCAACTTCCTCATCCTCGACGAGCCGACGAACCACCTCGACATCGCCAGCCGCGAGTGGATCGAGGACGCGCTGAGCGACTATACGCAGGCGCTGCTGTTCGTGTCGCACGACCGGTACTTCATCGAAAAATTCGCCACCCGCATCTGGCTGCTCGAAAACGGCACGATCACGGACTACCGCGGGACGTATGAGCAATTCCGCGAATACCGCGCGCGCCAGACCGCCCTGCAGCAGACGGCCAAGGCCGTCGAGCGCAAAAAGGAACCGAAGCCGAAGCCGAAACGCGCCCCGAACACCACGCGCCAGCGCGAGCGCACGGAGCGCGAGATCGAAAAGCTGGAGGGGCAGCTCGCGGCGCTCGACGCCGAGAGCGAGGCCAATGCAACGGACTATCAGAAGCTCATGGAGCTCGATGAGCAGAAGCAGGCGCTCAACACGCAGCTCGAGGCGCTCTATGAGGCGTGGGAGGCGCTGTGCGAATGAAACACAAAACATCTCTGATTGCCGCCATCGTGCTCGTCATCGCCGGCTGCGTGCTGCGTTTTGCGATGCCGGGGCACGACTTTCTGGGCTACACGCTCTGGGGCATCGCCGTGCTGGTGTTTCTCTTTGCGCGGCTGCACCGCGTGGGGCGCACCGTGCTGAGCGTGCTCGTGTGCGCAGGGGTGATCGTGTTCGCGGTCTTTGAGATCCCCGTCGTGCGCGACGCGCGCACGGACACGGACGCCCACCCGGACGCGATCATCGTGCTCGGCGCGGGCGTCAACGGCAGCACGCCGTCGCTGTCGATGTGCAACCGACTCGATGCTGCGCTGGACTATCTGGGCGCGAACCCGGACGCGCTGGCCGTCGTCTCCGGCGGTCAGGGCGAGGGTGAGAACATCACGGAGGCTCAGGCCATGGCTGACTACCTGACGGCCCACGGCATCGACAGCGCGCGCATCATGCAGGAGGATCAGTCGCGCACCACACGCGAGAATCTGGAAAATTCGTTTGCCATCCTCCGCGCGCGGGGGTACGCCCCGGCGGACGGCGTCGGCATCGTGACGAGCGAATACCATCTCTACCGCGCCAAACACATGGCGCGGGCGCTGGGGGCGGAGCCCGTCGGCATCGCCGCCGAGACCACCCTGCCGACCATGCGCATCAATTACTTCATCCGGGAGGCCTTCGCCGCCGCGTACATGCAGCTGGCCGGCACCCTGTACTGAGAGGTGCCCTATGGAAAAAGTCAACGTATACGACTGGGACAAGACCATCTTCCCCGTGGACAGCACGGTGGCGTTCGTGCGCTGGTGCCTGCGGCGGCATCCGGGCGTGATCTGGCCGCTGCTGCGCACGCTGGCCCTGCTGCCGGGCTACTGGCTCGGCAAGGTGAGCAAGACGGCCATCAAGGAGCGGATGTACGGCTTTTTGCGCCGCGTGCCCGATGTGGACGTGGAGCTGGAGGCGTTCTGGGCGCAGAATTTTGACCGCGTGAACCCGTGGTACCTCGCGCAGCAGCGCCCGGACGACATCATCATCTCCGCATCGCCGGAGTTTCTCGTGCGCATCCCGGCGCAGAAGCTGGGTGTGCGGCTGCTGGCCTCGCGCGTGGATAAGCACACCGGCAAGACCGACGGCGAAAACTGCCACGGCGCGGAAAAGGTCCGCCGTCTGCGCGAGACGTATCCCGACGTAGAGATCGCGGCGTTTTACTCCGACTCCCGCAGCGACAGCCCGCTCGCGGAGCTGGCCGAGCACGCCTACCTCGTGCACGGGCAGGAACGCACGCCCTGGTGAGGGCAGACAGAAGAAAGGAGAACGCCTATGTATTCCGCATCCGACTACCGCAGCATGGCGCGCCGCGCGCTGAAAAACTACTGGTGGCTCGCCGTGGGCGTGACGCTGCTGGCAAGCATCCTCGGCGGGACGAGCAGCGGCTTCACCCCGTCGTTCAGCCTCACGGTCAACGGGGACGACCTGACACGGTACTATCCCGAGACCCTGCGCCACGCGCTGCGCGTATTTCTCCCCGTCTCCGGGATCATCTCGCTGGCGCAGTTCGTCATCGGCGGCAGCGTCTCCATCGGCCACAACCGCTTCTGCCTGAAGCTCGTTGACGGCGAGGAGGCCCGGTTCGAGGATCTGTTTTCCGGCTTTGACATCTTCGGCAACGCCTTCGTGCTCAATCTGCTCATCACGCTCAAGGTGCTCGCATGGTCGCTGCTGTTTGTCATCCCCGGCATCATCGCCGCCTACCGCTACTCCATGGCGACGTACATCATGGCCGAAAATCCGGGCATGCAGGCCACGGAGGCCATCGAGCGCTCCAAGGCGCTCATGGACGGGCGCAAGGGCGACCTGTTCTGCCTTGACCTGAGCTTTATCGGCTGGGCGCTGCTAGCCACGCTGACCGCCGGCATCGGCTACCTCTGGCTCACGCCGTATATGACCGTGTCGCGCGCCGCGTTCTACCGCAGCCTGCCGCGCAGCATGGGAGACCAGGCCCCCAACGGCTGGCGGCAGCCGAACCCCGGCCCGCAGCCGGGTGGCGACTGGTACGGCCAGAACTGACCACGAAGAAACGTATCCCCGGCAGCCGTGCTGCCGGGGATACGTGCATCTTCATATGAAATAACCCGCATTCTCCCGCACCGGGCAGGACGCGAAGAGCTGGCGCACCGCGCTCTCATACTCTGCAAGGTCCTGCGCCTTGCAGATGCGGCGCAGCGGCCGCTCGGCTTCGGCAAAGCTGCAGCCGAGATAGCGCCACGCCTCCTTCATACGAAACAGCAGCGCGCGCCGGTCGGGGATGCGCGCGCGCGTGGCGGCGTAGAGCCGGTCGTGAAACGCCTGAAACTGCGCCGCCGTCGGCACGGCGCCGGTGCGCAGCTGGCCGATGAGTCCGGGGTTGGCGGCGAGTCCCCGGCCGAGCATGATGCGCTCCACCGTCGGAAAGCGCGCCTGAAACGCGCGCACGGCCGGAGCGTCGAACAAATCGCCGTTGTAGCACACCGGGGCGCGGCTGTGCGCGAGCGCGTAGGCAAACATGTCGAGATCCGGGTGCCCATGGTACTGGTCGGTCTGCACGCGCGGGTGCACGATCAGCTCGCGGATCGGGTAGTCGTTATACAGCTCCAGCAGCGCGGGAAACGTCTCTGCCGTCGCCTTGCCGAGCCGCGTCTTGACCGACACCGGCAGCGGGCAGGCCGCAAACACGGCGTCGAAAAACCGCCGCAGCAGATCCGGCTCCGTGAGCAGGCCCGCGCCCTTTTTCTTCGCCGTAACGGTGTTGGACGGGCAGCCGAGGTTGAAATTCACCTCGTCGTAGCCCATGTCGGCGAGCCGCTCCGCCATCCAGAGAAAGTCCTCGGCGCAGTGGCCCATGAGCTGCGGCACGACATGGATGCCCGCATTGTGCGCGGGCTCGATCTCGCGCAGCTCGCGCGGAGAAAACGTGCGGTTCGCCGTCGGCGAGAGAAACGGCGTATAGTAGCTGTCCGCCGCGGGGAACGTCTGCCGCTGCGCCTGCCGGAACAGGTCGCCGGTCACGCCCTCCATCGGCGCGCAGAGATACTGCATGGTCATCACCTCATTATCCGGCCCATGATAGCGGAAAATCCACCCCGCGTCAAGCTTTACAAACCCGCCGCCGTCAGGTATGATAAAAGGTACACGCATCCGAAGGAGGGGTTTCATGGAATATCGCAGCGATCTGGAGATCGCCCAGAGCTGCACGATGCAGCCGATCTGTGACATTGCACGCACCGTCGGCATCGACGATGCTGATATAGAGCCGTATGGCCGCCATAAGGCGAAGGTGGCCCTGTCCGTGCTCGGGCAGCCGCCGCGCGGAAAAGGCAAACTGATCCTCGTCACGGCCATCACGCCCACGCCCGCCGGCGAGGGCAAGACGACCACGACCATCGGCCTGGCCGACGCGCTGCGCCGCATCGGAAAGGACGCGGCCGTCGCGCTGCGCGAGCCGTCGCTCGGCCCGGTGTTCGGGCGCAAGGGCGGCGCGACCGGCGGCGGCTACGCGCAGGTCGTGCCGATGGAGGACATCGACCTGCACTTCACCGGCGACTTTCACGCCATCGGCGCGGCGAACAACCTGCTCGCCGCCATGCTCGACAACCACATCCAGCAGGGCAACGCCCTCGGCATCGACCCGCGGCGCATCACATGGCGGCGCTGCGTGGACATGAACGACCGGCAGCTGCGCTGCATCGTCGACGGGCTCGGCGGCAGGGCCAACGGCGTGCCGCGCGAGGACGGATTTGACATCACGGTCGCCAGCGAGATCATGGCGGTCCTCTGCCTGGCCGAGTCCATGGCCGACCTGAAGGCGCGGCTGGGGCGCATCATCGTAGGCTACACGTATGACGGCCGCCCCGTCACGGCGCGCGACCTCAAGGCCGTGGGCGCGATGGCGGCGCTGCTGCGCGACGCGCTCAAGCCCAACCTCGTGCAGACGCTCGAGGGCACGCCGGCATTCGTACACGGCGGGCCGTTTGCCAACATCGCGCACGGGTGCAACAGCGTGCTCGCCACGCGCATGGCCATGCACCGCTGCGACTATGCCGTGACGGAGGCCGGCTTCGGTGCCGACCTCGGCGCGGAGAAGTTTCTGGACATCAAGTGCCGGCTCGCCGGGCTGCGGCCGGACGCCGCCGTCGTGGTGGCGACGGTGCGCGCGCTGAAAATGCACGGCGGTCTGGCGCTGAATGAACTCGGCACGGAGGATCTCGACGCGCTGCGCCGCGGCGTGCCGAACCTGCTGCACCATGTGCGCTGCATCCGCGACACGTTCGGCCTGCCATGCGTCGTGGCCATCAACCGCTTCCCCACCGACACCGACCGCGAGATCGCGCTGCTGACGGAGCTGTGCGGGGAGCTGGGCGTCCGCGTTGTGCTGTCCACCGTCTGGGCCGACGGCGGCCGCGGCGGCGAGGCGCTCGCGCGCGAGGTCGTGCGCCTGTGCGAAACGGAGAACCGTTTCCGCTTTGCCTACGAGCTCGACGCACCGGTCGAGGAAAAGATCACGGCTGTCGTGCGCCGGGTCTACGGCGGCGCGGGCGCGGAGATCCTGCCCGCCGCGCGCAAACAGCTCCGCGAGCTGGAGGCGCTCGGCTTCGGCGGCCTGCCGGTGTGCATCGCCAAGACGCAGGCGAGCCTGTCGGACGATCCGGCGCTGCTCGGCGCGCCCACGGGCTTCACCGTGACCGTGCGCAGCGTGACCGTATCCGCCGGGGCGGGCTTTCTCGTCGCGCTCACGGGCGACGTGCTCACGATGCCCGGCCTGCCGAAGGTCCCGGCCGCCGAAAACATCGATGTCGATGACGACGGCCGCATCACCGGCCTGTTTTGAGTGTTCACGCCCGCACATAAAACCATGTGCGGGCGTTTTTCTGCACGTAGGGTGAAGTTATGTAAACCAACCAGCGCATACCGCGTCCATCCTGCTCATAGGATGAAGGCAGAAAGCCGGAGGTGGTGCAATGTACAAAGTGCGGCAAGCCGTCAGAAAACACCGGAAACTGCTGAGCGTGTGCGCAATGGTGCTGGCCATCGCGCTCATGTTCTGGGCGGTCAACAGTCCCGCGATCGTGGGCGTGAGCGCGGCCAAGCGCGTGCTGCCCATCTACAGCGTGCAGCGCGACGACCGCGTCGTGAGCCTGTCGTTCGACGCGGCCTGGGGCAACGAGGATACGCAGATGCTCATCGACATTCTCAACAAGTACAACGTCCACGCGACGTTCTTCGTCGTGGGCGAATGGGTGGACAAATATCCGGAGTCGGTCAAGGCGCTCGCGGACGCGGGCAACGAGGTCATGAACCACTCGGCCACGCACCCGCACATGGCGCAGCTGAGCGCCGAGCAGATCCAGACGGAGGTCAACACCTGCGCCGATAAAATCGAAGCCGTCACCGGTACGCGGCCCACGCTGTTTCGCTGCCCCTACGGGGAGTACAACGACACGGTCGTGAGCACCATCAACGGTCTGGGCATGCACGTCATCCAGTGGGACGTCGATTCGCTCGACTGGAAGGGGCTGAGCAGCGACGAGATCACCTCGCGCGTGCTCACGCGCGTGCAGCCGGGCAGCATCGTGCTGTTCCACAACGCGGCCGAGCACACGCCGGAGGCACTGGCCGGGATCATTGAGGCGCTCATCGCCGACGGGTATTCCATCATCCCGATCTCACAGATGATCCTCCCCGGCGACACGAGCATCGACCCCAACGGCCGCCAGTGCCCGGCGACCGCGGGCGATGGCGCATGAACAGGAAGCGAAAGCGGGGGTTACGCCCCGCTTTCGTTGCATTTTGCGCGCGAAAACGCTATAATGGAGAAAAAATCACCGCCCGCAGGGCGGTTCGGGAGTAATATCTATGGAAAATTTCCAGAAAATCGCCGTGCTCATCGACGCCGACAACACGCAGCTGTCCAAGCTGGAGGCCGTGCTGCACGAGGTATCGACCTACGGCCGTATCGTCGTGAAAAAGGCTTATGGCAACTGGCGCAAGGACTCGCTGAAAAACTGGGAGCCGGAGCTCAAGCGCCTCGCCATCCGCGCCGAGCAGCAGTTTGACTACGTCACCGGCAAGAACACGACCGACATCGCCATGGTCATCGGGGCCATGGACCTGCTGCACAACAATATGTACGACGCGCTCGTGCTCGTGTCGAGCGACAGCGACTTCACGCCGCTGGCCATCCGTCTGCGCGAGTCGGGCCTGTACATCATCGGCGCCGGCGTGACGACGACGCCGGAGTCGTTCAAAAACGCGTGCGACGACTTCATCCTCATCGATTACCTGTCCAAGGCGGACGAGAAGCCCGCAGCCGCCGAGCACGCCGCGGAGCCCGCGGCCAAAAAGCCCGCCCGCAAGACGAAAAAGGCCACCCGCAGCACGAAGAAGTCCGCAGCCGAGTCTGCCCCGGCCGCCGAACCGGAACCGGAACCGATGCCCGAACCCGAACCGGAGCCGGAACCGAAAAAGCCCAATATCGGCGAGATCCACAACCTGCTGCACATCGCGTCCGAGAAATATCAGGACGCCGACGGCTTTGTCAACGTCAGCTCCTCGGGGCTGTACATCAAGCGCGTGAAGCCCGACTTTAACGTGCGCGCCTACGGCTACAGCAAGCTGCCGGAGCTGCTGGCCGCCTTCCCCAACAAGTACCAGATCAAGCGCTACGAGGGCAAGGGCGGCGCGACGATCATTGCCTATAAATGTCTGTGATATCAAGCATTTGAAAGTCTGATAAGAACCCGCTCAAATTTGCAAAAAGCCCTTGACTTTTACCCCCGAGCGCGCTAGAATTCCTCTCCTGTTGGGGAAGGGCACCACCGCGAAGCAACCCTCTTTCTTCGATGCCTCTGCGTCGGCACCCCCCGCAAATTTCAAGAAAGAAGGTTTTTCCTATGACTGCTCAAATCCTTGCGGCTGTCATCTTCGTCGGCATGTTCGCGCTCATCATCATGGACAAATTCGAGCGCCAGTATGTCACGCTTGGCAGCGCGGCCCTCGTGCTCGTGGTCGTGTTCGGCATCTGCATGCACAGCTGGGACGCGATCAAAAACGCGCTGAATCTCGGCGCCATCTTCCGCGCCGGCTTCTGGTACGGCGCCTCGGAGAGCGCCAGCTCCGGCGTCAACTGGTCGACCATCTTCTTCATCACCGGTATGATGATTATGGTCGAGGGCCTCGGCAAATCCGGCTTCTTCCGCTGGCTGTGCCTGTCGCTGGCAAAGCTCGCGCACTACCACGTCGTGCCGCTGCTGCTGTGCTTCATGGCCATGTCCGCGTTTTTGGCCATGTTCATCGACAGCATCACGGTCGTGCTGTTTCTCGCGACCGTCACGCTTGAGCTGGCGCAGATCCTGCGCTTTGACCCCGTTCCGATGATCCTGTCGGAGGTCTTCTGCGCCAACCTCGGCGGCGCCGCCACCATGTGCGGCGATCCCCCCAACATCATCATCGGCACCGCGCTCGGCTATACCTTCACGGACTTCATTAAAAATACCGGCGTCATCATCGGCATCTGCTTTGTGTTCGTGCTGATCTTCTTCTGGCTGTGCTTCCGCAAGCCGCTCAAGGCGAGCGAGGCCGCCCGCCCGGCCGACGCCGTCTGCCCCGCTCCGGCGACCGCCATCGCCAACCGCAAGGCGTTCGTCGCGGATGTGATCGTGTTTCTCATCGCGGTCGCGCTGCTCGTGACGCACGCACAGACCGGCCTGACCGTTGCGTGCATCGGCGCCATCGTCGCGGGCCTGACGCTGCTGGTGACCGTGTTTACCAACGGCGGCGCCGCCGTGAAGGAAGTCCTCCGCGGTGTGGACTACAAGACGCTGCTGTTTTTCATCGGCCTGTTCATCTCCGTCGCGGGCCTGGAGCAGACCGGCGTGCTCAAACTCATCGCGCAGTTCATCTCCAACATCAGCGGCGGCAGCATCAAGGTCGTCATCCTCATCATTCTGCTGCTGTCGGCCGTGTGCAGCGCACTGATCGACAACATTCCGTTCGCGGCCACCATGGTCCCGGTCGTGCAGTCCATCGCGGCGACGCAGGGCATGGATCTGTCCGTGCTCGCCTGGGCGCTGTCGCTCGGCACCGACCTCGGCGGCAACGCCACGCCCATCGGCGCGTCGGCCAACGTCGTGGCCACGTCCGTGTCGGCCAAGAGTGGTCACCCCATCAGCTGGGGCAAATACTGCAAATACTGCGTCCCGGCCACCGTGCTGGTCATTGCGGTCTCGCTGGGATGCCTGTTCCTGAGATACCTGTAATTTTACATCAGAAAGGCGGTAACGCATCGTGAAACAGATCATCGTGACCGTCGGCCGTGAACACGGCAGCGGCGGCAAGTACATCGCCGAACAGATCGCCAAACAGCTCGGCATCGCGTTTTATGATAAGGAGCTGCTGCTGGCCAGTGTCTTCAACGCCGAGGACGCCGCGCGCTATGACGAAAAGCCCGTGCACCTGCTGTGGTCGCGCCGCATCGGCGAGAACTTCAACGCGCCGGAGGATGCACTCGCACACGAGACGTTCGATTACATTCAGAAGCTGGCGGACAGCGGCGAGTCGTTCGTCGTGCTCGGCCGCTGCTCGGACTTCATCCTGCGCAGCAATCCGAACGCCGTGCACCTGTTCATCGCCGGCAAGCCCGACCAGAAGCGTCAGCGGCTCATGGAGGAAAAATCCCTCACGGCCGATCAGGCGGCGCTGGAAATACGCCGCATCGACCGCGACCGCAAGGCCTACCACAACTACTACTGCGACACGAAGTGGGGCGACGCGCGCGGGTATGACCTCGTCGTCAACAGCGGCAAGCTCGGCATCGAGAAAACCGTTGACACGCTCGTGACCTACGTGCGTGCCTATCAGGCGCAGAACGAATAAGCATGAAAATGCCCCGGATGCATTGGCATCCGGGGCATTGCTGTTTTTCATCCGCCGGTTTTCTGCGGCCGGCAGGACACCAGGATCCCGGCTAAAATCAGCGCGCCGCCGAGCAGGCCCGCAAGGCCGAAGTGCTCATGAAAGCACACCGCGCCCAGCGTTGCCGCAACGAAGGGATTGAGCGCACAAAACAGCGCCGCGTGGTCCGCCGTTGTCCCGCTCTGCGCGACCGGCTGGAGCGTGAAGCCAAAGCCGCTGCACACAAGCGCCAGCGCCAGCACGACCAGCCACTCCGTGCCGCTGCCGGGCAGGTGCGGCGTCTCGAACAG